>Ga0099827_10000743_pt1 | contig 15636 bp, 10 predicted proteins | sample CZO8metaG_FD_79339 | JGI IMG/M metagenome (GOLD analysis project Ga0099827, IMG submission 79339) | Vadose zone soil microbial communities from the Eel River Critical Zone Observatory, Northern California, USA - CZOApr15con1.8 metaG | ecosystem: Environmental > Terrestrial > Soil > Vadose zone ...
CGCGGAATGCCGGACGCCACGGCACCAGCCAAGCCGAGAGAAATGCCAGCGTTCCAAGCGGGCGGGGAATGCGCATCATACCTGAATGACCATACGGCTCGACGGCGCCATGGACGACGTCCGCGGAGAGGCAAGTCTTATTCGAAAACTTCGTCGGCGGCGACCAGGAGGCCGGGGGGCACGGTGACGCCGAGCGCTTTCGCGGTCTTGAGGTTGACGGTCATTTCGTACCTGGTCGGCGCCTGCACCGGGAGATCGGCGGGCTTGTCGCCGCGCAGGATGCGGTCGACATAGGACGCCGCCTGCCGATACTCGTCGACGAAATCGATGCTGTAGGACATGAGGCCGCCGGACGCGACAAAGAAGCGGAACGGGTAGACGGCCGGCAACCGGTGCCGGGCCGCGAGCGTGATCAGGAGATCGCGATGGATGATGGTGGTGCTATCCGGCGGCAGGAGCAGCCCGCCATTCGGCAAGCGCGCGAGGCACGACGCCTCGTCGTCGAATCGGGGCGCGCCGAGAAACCTGCCGTCGGTGCTGCCCATCAGCACGACCCTGTCGGCATGCAAGTCGTCGAGCACGTAGACAGCTTCCCTGCACGCATCGTCCGTAAACGGCATCGGCAGCACGGCGGACAATCCGAACCGACCCGGATGCCTGTCGGTCATTCTGCCGCGAATTCGTTGCAGGCGCGCGCCAGATCGCGGACCTCCTGGATATCGCCGAAATAGACGCCGGGCTCGGCAACCGACCCGATCGCCGCGCGGAGGCCGGACCAGACATGCGCCGGCGGGGCGCCCCGATCGTCACCGATGTGAATGACCCACTCCGGACATGTCCAAGGCGGCGAACCATGCTATTTGGATTGCGGTCGGAAAATTGAGAGTGGGAGGAACTGATGAACCGCCTGGGCTTCATTGCTGTGCTGCCTGTTTCTCTCGTGGCGTCGTTTGCGGTCGCCGAGCCTGTCTCGCAGGACATGGCGGCGCGCACCGAGCTCCATTCGGTTGACACCCTGACGCTTTCGGACGCCCAGTTCTTGAACGGCGACGCCAATGGGAAGGCAACGGCCACCACCGGACAGCTCCGGATCGCCAAGGGCTCCGGCCGACTGCCGCTGGTTATGCTGCAGCATGGCTCGGGCGGCATGGCTGCCAACATCGAGATGTGGACAAGGGAGCTCAACGCCATGGGCGTTTCGACATTTGCGCTCGATGGGTTCACCGGCCGCGGACTCACGCAGGTAAACACCAACCAAGCGTTGCTCGGCCGCCTTAACTTCATACTCGACATCTATCGCGGCCTGGACGTTCTGGCGAAACATCCGCGCGTTGATGCGCAGCGAATCGCGCTCATGGGCTTCTCACGCGGCGGCCAAGCTGCGCTCTACGCCAGCCTCAAGCGCTTCCACAAGATGTGGAACAGATCAGGCATCGAGTTCGCTGCGTATATTCCGTTCTATCCTGACTGCGCGACCACGTTCGTATCTGACACCGACGTTGCGGACCGCCCAATCCGGATCTTCGGAGGCACGCCGGACGACTACAATCCAATTGCGCTCTGCAAGGCCTATGTGGAGCGGCTCAAGGCGGCCGGACGGGACGTTCTATTGACCGAGTATCCGAACGCGCCGCACGCTTTCGACAATCCGCTCGGTCCCGTGCCGGCCACTATCGCTGCCAATGGCCAGACCGTGCGCCATTGCGTGATACGCGAAGAGCCCGCGGGCTTGTTGATCAACGCCTCGACGCGAGAGGCCTTTACCTACAAAGACCCATGCGTCGAGCTTAATCCGCATGTAGGTCACGACGCTGCAGCTACCGAGGCGGCGAAAACGTCTATCAAGGAGTTTCTCAAAACGGTATTCACGCTCTAGCTGGCCGGTCGTGCACCCGACGAGCTGGCTCGAATGAACCATTGCAAGCCGTGCACGTCGTTTGCTGCGGTGCATGAGTCGGCTATCGGCACCTCGCGACGGCTCGCTGCACGCACCGGCGTCGTCAGTCCACTGCCGTGTTGGAAGGGCGCTGTCAGGAGGGGGCGATCAGGTGGGTCACCTTCGGCGCGCCGTCGATCTGAAAGCGGTTGACGAGCTCCTGCAGCTCGCGGTCGGCATGGGTCACTCGCTCATGCTGGCGCAAATGCTCGATCCAGGAGTCCAGCATGAAGGTCTCGACGAAGCGGCCCTCGTGCGCGAGGTCCTCGAACACGCCCCAATCGAAGGCGCCGTCCCGGCGCCGCTCGTCCGCGAGCTTCGAAATGGCATCCAAAAACGCGGCGCGATCGTTCGGCCTGATCCGGTATTCGACCGTAACCAGCACCGGCCCCCGGTCCGCCTGGATGTCACCGCTCGAAACGGGCTCGGGCCAATGCATGGACGGCGTGAGGTCGAGGTCGGCGCCGGTCTGGAGCTTCCAGCGCCACAGCAGCGGGACCGCGATCAGGGCTCCGAGCGCGGCGACAAGGTGCGCCGCCGGGAGACCAGTCAGTGCGGCGACCTTGCCCCAGACCGCACTCCCGAGCGTCAAGGCGCCGAACATCACGGTGCCGAAAATCGAGAGCCCCCGGCCTCGCACCCAACCCGGCAACGCGACCTGCGCAGAAACGTTCATGGTCGCCAGCACGGCAATCCACGCGACGCCCGCGATCAGGCTCGCAGCGAGCGCCATGGCGGGCTCTTTCGCCAACGCAAACAGCAGCAGTGCGACGGCCGTGCCGAGCGTCCCCGCCACGACCAGCCGGTCGGCTCCGAGACGGCGCTTGAGCCAGGGCAAGGCAAAAGCGGCGGCTACGGCGCCGGTACCGATGGCGCCGAGCAGAATGCCGTAGAGCCCAGGGCCGCCCGCGACTTGGTTGCGCGCGACGAGCGGCAGCAGCGCCCAATAGGCGCTCGCAAAAATGAAAAATCCCGCGCCACGCATCAGCGTGGCACGCAAGTGTGGATTATGGCGGGCGTGCCGCAGACCGGCGCCGATCGCACGGTGAAATTGCTCCGGCGGGAGATGATGAGCCCCGCCGTCATCCTGCGGACGCCACCAGAGGAGGGCGGCGATGACGCCGAGCGTGGTGAGCGCGTTCACCCAGAACGGCGCGGCCATGCCCCACGCCGCGATGATGATGCCGGCAAGTGCCGGTCCGACGGCGCGGCTGACGTTGAGACCGACGCTGTTCAAGGCGACGGCGGGCTGGAGGTGTTGCCGGGGCACCAGTTGGGGTACGATCGATTGCCACGCCGGCATGATGAGCGCCGCCGCCGTGGCGGCGAGGAACGTGAAGGCAAGAAGCAGGTTCGGAGTTATCATCCCGAGCCAGACCAGGAACCCCAAGGCCGCGACCAACGCGGTGACCGCCACTTGAACGACAATGAGAAGCCGGCGGCGGTCGATGATGTCGGCGAGCGCTCCGGCCGGAAGGGCGAACAGGAACATGGGAAGCGTTGTCGCCGCCTGAACCAATGCGACGACGAAGGGGTCGGGATCGAGGCTGGTCATCAGCCAGCCCGCCGCCGCGTTCTGCATCCAGGTGCCGACGTTGGAGACGACGGTTGCAAACCAAAGTATGCTGAACGCTCGATGACGAAATGGGGCCAGCGATGATGCGTCGGACGCGCGCGTGACCGGCGGGACTTTGCTCGGCTCAGGATCGATCATCGCCGTCCTTGATTTCGCCACGGCATCGCGGCGCAGCCCTCCCGGCGGATCGGCTCGTTCAAACGTTCTGCAGTCCGAGCACGGCTGCCGTATCGGCGCGCGTCCGCCGGCAGAGCTCCGCGCCCTCGATCAGGGATTCGCCGTATGACGGGATCATTTCCTTCAGCTTGGTCTTCCAGCCGCCCGCGCTCAACTCCTTGTCGAAGCAAAGCTCGATGACCCTGATCATGATCCAGACCGCGGTCGAGGCGCCGGGCGAGGCCCCGAGCAGCGCGACCAGCGAACGGTCGGCCGCTGCGACCAATTCGGTTCCGAACTCCAGAATCCCGCCCTGCCGTGGATCCCGCTTGATGATCTGGACTCGTTGCCCCGCCACTTCGAGCCGCCAGTCCTTCGGCTGCGCGCGCGGATAGAATGCCTGCAGCGCGGCAAATCGATGCCGCGACGATTGCAGGACCTGCCCGATCAAATATTCGCTCAGATCGAAATTATGCCGGGCCACCGCCAACAACGGCCTGATGTTGTCGGGCCTGATGGAGAGGAACAGATCCAGCAACGAGCCGTGCTTGAGGAACTTGGTGGAAAAGCCGGCGTAGGGCCCGAACAGGATCGAGTGCTTTGCCCCGATGACGCGCGTATCGAGGTGAGGAACGGACATCGGCGGTGCGCCGACCGATGCCTGGCCATAGACCTTGGCATGATGCCGTTTGTTGACCGCGGGGTCGTCGCAGCGCAGCCAGATGCCGCTGACCGGAAATCCGGCATAGCCCTTCGCCTCGGGAATCCCGGATTTCTGCAACAGCGGCAGAGCGCCGCCTCCGGCTCCCAGAAAAACGAACTTTGCCGTGACGGACGTCCGGCTGCCGCTGGCGTCCCGTACGTCCAGGCGCCAGCGCCCGCCCTGATCGCGACGGATGTTCGTGACCCGATGCGAGTAGTGAATCGCGCAGCCGCCGAGTCCCTGGAGATAGCCGATGAGGTTGCGGGTCAGCGCTCCATAGTTCACGTCCGCGCCCGTGATCATGCGGGTCGCGGCGACTTCGTCGTCCGCGGCGCGGCCTTCCATGACCAGCGGGACCCACTCGCTCAATTTCTGCTTGTCCTGCGTAAACTCCATCCCCTCGTAGCAGTGATGTGCCGTCAGGGCCGCGTGCCGCTTCTTGAGGTACGCCACGTCCCCCGCGCCGCGGACGAAGCTCATGTGTGGAACCGGGTGGATGAAGGAATCCGGGGACGCTATCGCCCCTTTCCGCACCAGGTAGGACCACAGCTGCCGGGAAAGATCGAACTCGACGTTGACGTCCAGAGCCTTCGAGATGTCGATGCTTCCGTCGCTGCGCTCCGGCGTGTAGTTCAGCTCGCAGAGCGCCGCGTGGCCGGTGCCGGCATTGTTCCAGGCGTCGGAGCTCTCGAGCGCCGCGCCTTCGAGGCTCTCGAAAATCTCGATGCGAAGCGCAGGCTCGAGCTCCTTCAGGAACATGGCCAAGGTGGCACTCATGATGCCGGCACCCACGAGCACGACGTCCGGATCGGCAGCGCGATCTCCGTTCATGAACTTGTCTCCCGGCGAAACCAGCAGCAGGTAACAGGTCCGGCGTGTATCATCGGTTCGGCCGAAACGGAACGGCAGCGTCGCGCGCCAGCACGACATAGACGCGACGCCAGGGCTGGTCGTCGACCAGCTGCCAGCTGTGGCCTCCTCCGACCGTGTCCTCGGCGAGCAGGACGTCGCCGGGCCGCAGCATGAAATGCTCTCCGCCCCGCGTCTGGAAGTCCAAGGTACCGCTCAAGGTAACGACGAGCTGGCGGACCGGGGCATCGTGCCAATCAAGCTTTCCCCCCGACGCCGTTTCCTGAAAGGAGACGGTCGCGACCGGCAGCTTTGCGGTGAGCCGGTCTCCGTGCAAGCCGGGATCGAGGGAGATCACCCCTTCCTCGAAATGGGAATTATCGTCGTCTCCGGTCCAAAGGCGCACGCATCGAATCATCGACTTCTCCCCTCGCTCGATCGGCGAGGCGCCGAAGTCGAGCCGTGGAACCGGCGCCACGGCTCGTGGCCGCGGGCGGCCGCTTCCATCGAGGGTTATCGGCCGCAACTTGCTTTCGCGCAAGCGCGTGCACCTCGTCACGAGGGCGTCGGCCTCATTCGCGGTATCCGGCTGGTGCTGCGCAGCCGCTGGGTACGGGTTTCGCGATCGCTTCACGCTTTGGCCTGGCGCCATCCACGCAAACGTTCCGCCGTTATGTAGAGCAGCGGAATGATGAAAATCCCGAATAGCGATGCGGCAAGCATGCCGCCGAACACCGGCGTGCCGACGGCATGGCGCGTTGCTGCTCCGGCGCCCCGCGCGACAACAAGCGGGAACAGTCCGAGGATGAAAGCGAAACTGGTCATCATGACCGGGCGAAACCGTAGGCCTGCGGCTTCAATGGCCGCGGCATGAATTTCTTTCCCGAGCCGCCGCTGCTCCACCGCAAACGCAACGATTAGAATGCCGTTCTTCGCGGCAAGCGCGATCAGCACCACGAGCCCGATCTGCGCGTAGACGTCGAAGCTCAGTCCGGCGATCGCCACCGAGGCGATGGCGCCGAGTATTGCGACGCTCACCGACAACAGGGCGGGCACCGGAATATTCCAACTTTCATAAAGCGCGACGAGAAAGAGATAAGCGAACAGGACGGCGAGGCCGAGCACGATCCCGGTGCGTCCGCTTGCCGCCTTCTCCTGCAGCGCAGTTGCCGTCCATTCGAAGCTGTAGCCCGCCGGCAGGGTGGCGGCGGAAATGCGCTCCATTGCGGCGAGCGCCTGGCCGGAGCTGTAGCCCGGCTTCGGCGCGCCGTTCACGATGGCGCCGCGGAATCCGTTGTAGCGCACGACCGTCTGCGGCCCTTGCACGAGCTTCGCCTCGGCCAGGGCCCGGATCGGGACCATCCCGCCTTGCGCGTTGCGCACATAAATCCGGTAGATATCATCGGTATTGTCGCGAAACGGCGTCTCGGCCTGGACGTTGACCTGCCACGTGCGACCGAACACGTTGAAGTCGTTGACGTAGAAGCTGCCGAGCGTCGACTGCAAGGCATTGAAGATATCGCTGATCTTGACCCCGAGCACCTGCGCCTTGTCGCGGTCGATCTCGAGATAAATCTGCGGCGTGTCGGCGGCATACGTGCTGTATACGCCCGCGAGCTCGGGCTCCCCGTTGGCCGCCACGACGAGGCCGCGCAGCGCAGCCGCGATGTCGGACGGCGGTTGGCCCTGCAGCGCCTCCAGCGCGTATTGGAAACCGCCGGTGCTCCCGAGGCCGAGAATGGGAGGCAGGTTGAACGGGAATCCGACGGCACCCTGGATGGCCGCCATCTGGGGCCGCAGACGCGTAATGATCGCGCCGGCGCCCTGCGCCGGATCGGTGCGCGTCTCGTAAGGCTTGAGCCGGATGACGAAGAAGGCCTGGTTCGCCGATGGAATGTAGTCGATGAAATTAAGCCCGACCACCGCCAGCACGCCTTCGACGCCCGGGATCGGCCGCACGATGTCTTCGACCTGCTTGACCACCGCCTCGGTGCGGTTGAGCGAAACACCTTCGGGAAGACGCAGAGCGGCGAAAATTGCGCCCTGGTCCTCGTCCGGCAAGAAGCTCTGCGGCGTCTTGCTGAACAGCCACGCCGAGGCCGCCAGCGTCCCGGCTACGACCACGACCCCGACGATCGCCACGCGCACCAGGCGGCGCACCACCGCCACGTAACCGTCTCGAGCACGGTCGATGCCACGCAGGACATAGCGCATCGGACCACTGCTCCTTTGGCCGTGCTCGAGGAGCACTGCGCAAAGCGCCGGGCTCAAGGTCAGTGCGTTGAGCGCCGAGATCAGCATGGATACCGAGACCGCCACCGCGAATTGGCGGAAAAGTTGCCCGCTGATGCCGGGGATGAAGGCCACCGGGACGAACACCGACAACAAGACGAGCGTGATGGCGAGGATCGGGCCGGTAATCTCCGCCATGGCTTTCTTGCAGGCCTCCGGCACGGGCAGCTCGGGGTTCTCCTCCATCACCCGCTCGACGTTCTCGACCACGACGATGGCATCGTCGACCACGATGCCGATGGCGAGCACGAGGGCCAGCAGGGAGACGGTATTGGCGGAGTAGCCGATGACCAGCATGACGGCGAAGGTGCCGATGATCGACACCGGCACGGCAACGAGCGGGATCAGCGTCGTTCGCCACTTCCCGAGGAACAAGAACACCACCACAGCCACGAGTATGATCGCCACGGCGAGGGTGTGAATGACCTCGTTGATCGTCGCCGTGACGAAGACCGTGGCGTCCCAGAACACGGTATAAGCGAGATCGGCGGGGAAGCGCTTCTCCAGCGCGCTCATTGTCGCACGAACTTGACGCGCCACCTCGACCGCATTGGATCCCGGCGTCTGGTAGATGCCGATCGCCGCCGCGGGTGCGCCATTGAAGCGGCCGTAGCGGTCTTGCGATTTTGCGCTCATTTCCACGCGAGCGACGTCTTTTATGCGGATCACCGAGCCGTCGGGATTGGCGCGCAGGACAATGGCGGCGAATTCCTCCGGTCGCGTCAGCCGCCCGGTGGTTTTGATATTGATTTGGACCTGCTGCTCGCTCGTGATCGGCGCCGCACCCACCCGGCCCAGCGCCGCCTGGATGTTTTGGCTCTGCACCGACGAGATGACGTCGTTCGGCGTCAGATTGAGCTCGGTCAGCCGGTCCGGGTCGAGCCAGATGCGCAACGAATAGTCGAGCGGTCCGAACAGAGTTGCCTGCCCGACGCCTTTGATCCGCGCCAGCTGGTCAATGATGTTGATCGTCGCATAGTTGCTCAGGTAAACGGCATCGTAGGTATTGTTCGGGGAATAGACGTTTATCACCTGGAGCAGGGCGGCGGATTTCTTGCGGATGGTCAGGCCGGAGCGCGATACTTCCTGGGGTAGCTGCGGGATGGCGAGGCTGGCGCGGTTCTGCACGTTGACGGTGTTGATGTCCGGATCGGTGCCCAGCGCGAAGGTCACAGTCAGGATGTAGCTGCCGTCGGCGCCGCTGGCGGACTGGTAATAGAGCGCATTGTCGATGCCGTTGATCTGCTGCTCGATCGGTTGCGCCACCGTGGTCTCCACCACTTCGGCATCGGCACCCGGATAGGTCGCGTTGAGCGTTACCTGTGGCGGCACGATATCCGGGAATTGCGCGATCGGAATCGCGGTAACGGCGATGATGCCGGCCAGCGTGATGACCACGGCGATGACGAAAGCAAGCCGCGGCCGGTCGATGAAGATGCCGGAAAACATTCGTCTCAGTTTCCCGGCACGACGTTCGCCGTCACGACTTGACCGGGACGCACCTTCTGGACCCCCTCGACGATGACCAGCTCTCCCTCCTTGAGGCCTTCGGTCACGACAACGTCCCGACCTTGCTCGACGCCGGTCGTTACGCGGCGCTGCTCGACCTTCTTCACCGCGTCGACCACGAGCACATAGCGGCCGGCTTGATCGAGCAGGACGGCGGATTGCGGAACCGTCAGCGCTAATCGCGGCGCACCCCGTTCCACCGTGACGCCGACCACTCCACCGGCGATCAGAAGACCCTCCGGGTTCGGCACTTGCGCCCGCACCGCCACGGTATCCGTCGTGGTGTCGACCTGGACGTCGAGGAAGTTGCTGAGGCCGGGATGCGGATAGACGTTGCCGTTGGGCAGCTTGATGTGAATGGTCACATGCGCGTTCTTGTCGGGCGCTTCGGCCACCCTGCGCCTGTAGTCGAGAATATTGCGCTGGCTGACTTGAAAGATGACATAGATGGGGTCTTGGCTGACGATCGTTGCAAGCTTTCCGGACGAGGGTTGGACCAGATTGCCCTCCGTAAAAGTGGCGAGTCCGATCCGTCCATTAATCGGTGAGCGGATCTCCGTATAGCCGAGATTGATTTCGGCCTGGTCGAGCAATGCCTGCGCCTCCATCACGCCAGCCTGTGCCGCGGCCTCGTCCGCGGCGCGCTGGTCGACCGTAGCTTGTGGGATGTTCTGATTGCGCAGGAGCTCCTTGCCGCGCTCGAGCTGCAGCTTTGCGTTGACCTCCGTCGCCTTGGCCCTGGCGAGGGTGGCGCGCGCCTGCTCGACGGCCGCCTTGTAGGTTGCCTGCTCGATCCGGAACAACAGGTCGCCCTTCTTGACTTGCTGCCCTTCGGTGAATTTGCGCTCCTCGATGAAGCCCGGCACCCGCGCGACAATGTCGACCTTGTCGATTGCCGTCACCCGTCCGATGTAATCGCCGGTTTCCGTTACCTGGCGGCTCACCACCGGAGTCACTGAAACGGCCGGCGGCGGCGCGGCGGTTTGGGCGGCGGCGACGCCACAGGCAGCCGTGAAGCTCAGCGCGCAAATCGCGGATTTCCAACCGAGGGAGCTCTTACGACCAGGCATCAAGGTTCTCCCTTACCGCAAGGTTACTCAGCACCGGTTGCCCAATCAATCGAAGCGTTGTCAGAAGGACTCCCTGAACGGTCGAAGGTCGACCTCGTGTGGCCAGGCGGAGCGTGGCTGACGATGAATCTGCCGATATGGGTCAGCGATCGCGTCCATGCCGAGCAGGCCGTCCTCGCCACGCTCTTTTGATCGAGTCGAGATATGTGCATATACGCATTTGTCAAGGGAAAGGGCGGCTTCGCCCAAGGGTAGGCCGTTAACAGCGGAAAGGCATGGCATCAACAATTGCTCCCCGCTCTGCGCTTCCCCGTGGCACCAGCGCGCCGCCGCGGGCGGCTGCGTGTCCGGCTGCGTTGCGACCGCGGGGTTTCCTCGTCGGAGAGTCCCGTCACGGTCTTGGCCCGTCTCTCAGCGAAATAGCCAGACGGTCATGCCGGGCTCGAATCCGGTCGCATCGCCTTGCGGATCGAGGCGCAGGCGCAGCGTATTGCGATCGTGATCGCCGACCGCGCGCTCGGCCTGCCAGGTCGCGAACGGCCCGAGCGGCAGGAGCTCGGTGACGACGGCCGGCGTCGGTTCGCGCATGCCCGGCCGCGCGACGTCGACCGTCGCTCCCACCATGAGGCCGTGCAGCAGATCTTCCCGCGCGTTGAACGACAGCCAGCGCTTGCCGGTCTCCTCGATCGCGAGCACCGGCTGGCCGGCACGGACAGCCTCGCCGACCTCGGCGACGATCACGCTGACGACGCCGTCGGCCGGCGCCCGCAGGATGGTCTTTTCCAGCCGCCGCTCGAGCACCGCGAGTGCGGACGCCACGGCCTCTACCTGGGCGTCGGCGATGGCGCGCTCCTCCCGGGTCGGCCCGGCTTCGGCGGCGGCGTGGTTGGCCTCGGCTTCGGCGACGTCGGCGCGCGCGCTCGCCGCGTCGTTTTGAGCCTGGTCGAGTGTCTGCTGCGAGGCGATGTCGCCGCGCGCCAGGTAGGCGACGCGGGCGAGCTGCGCCTCCGCATAGGTGAGCCGCGATTTCGCCTTGGAGATCTCGGCCGCGCGCGCGGCGATCTCCTCCGCGCGCACGCCGGCGTAGACGTGGTCGCGGTCCGCCGTCGCGGCGGCAAGGGCCGCGCGCGCCTGCGCCACCGATGCGGTCAGCTCGAGCGCGGACAGCTCGGCGACGACGTCGCCGGCACGGACGCGGGCGCCCTTCTGGACCTTGATGGCCGCGAGCTGGCCGCCGACCTCGGGCGCGACGCGGATCTCGGTCGCGCGCACGACGCCGACAACCGGCGCAGACTGCCCGGGGCGCCACAGGACGTACGCGCCGGCGCCCGCCGCGACAAGAAGGAGACCGAGCACGATGATGCGGCGGTGCCTGCGGCTAGCCATTCGCCTGCCTCCGCTCGATAAGACGCGCGGAAATCACCGCGAGCGCAAAATAGACGATGGCCAGGCACCACAGCCCCCGCCAGTCGTGCGCCACCTCCCACAGGCTCGCGCCGAGCTGGTCGATGCGGACGATGCCGTCGATCGCGAAGTCGGCCGGGAAGATATAGCCCGCGGCGAGCGCCGGCTTGGGGATCGCTTCGCGCGGCCAGGAGAAGCCGGTCAGGAAGAACTGCGGCAGGCTGGTGGCGAGGAAAATCAGCGTCGGGGTCTCCGGACGCTTGAACCAGGCGCCCGCAGCCTGGCCCATGAAGCTGGTCGCGAGAATGAACAGCGACGCCAGCACGAACAATTGTAATGGCTGGCCGAGCGCGGAAAAGCCGTAGAAGCGCGGCAGCACGATGAAGTAGAGCGCGAGCGCCGGCAGATAGATGGTCAGGTGCGCGATGCCGCGGCCGAGCACGCTCGCGAACGCTCCGCCGGCGGCCTGCGCCAGCGCCGGGCCGGTCAGCATTGCCGCGCCGATCAGCAGCGTCTGCTGCAGGATCAGCACGAAGGCGGCGGGCACGACGTAGCTCGCATAGCCGCCGACCGGGTTGAAGATCGGCTGCAGCAGGATGTCGGCCGGGCTCGCGGCGGCGAGCTTCGCCTTGACGAGGCTGCCGTCCGTGCGCGCGCCGCCTGCGGCGAGCTCGGACGACAACGCATTGATCGCGACGGCGATGCCGCTCGCCATCGTCCGGAAGATGAACAGGTAGGTGGCGTCGGCATAGATCGGAATGTGGGCGGTGCTGCCCTTGAGGACGTCGCGCTCCGTCCCGGGTGGAATGCCGACCACGGCAAAGGCCTCGCCGCGATCGAGCGCCGCGCGCGCTTCGGCGAGCGTCCCGGCGCGGACCGCGACGCTGACCGCGCCGCTGGCGTCCAGTGTCTGCACGACGCTGCGGCTCAGCTCGCTCAGGTCGTTGTCGACGATCGCGACCGGGATCTTGCGCAGGATCTGGGTCAGGTACGGCTGCGGGTAGTAGACGCCGTAGAACAGCGGGGCGAGGACCAGCAGGATGAAGGCGCCGCGGATCGCGAGCACGCGCCGCCACTCGGCGGCGAAGGCTCCGCCGATTCCGCGCGGCGCGGCGGGCGACGCCGCCGGCTCCGGCGCGGCGGCTCCGCGGGTCATGCTTGCGCCGAGGGCGCGCAGGCGAAGGAACGCCAGCAGCGTGTAGAGCGCGGCGAGCGCGGCCAGCGCGGCAAAGGGGCGGGCGGATTCGTGCACCGGGAGGCCGCGCGCCGCCTGCCCGAGCAGCACCGCCATGTACCAGCGCAACGGCAGGATCGCGCCCCACGATAGCGCGAACGCGTTCATGCCCAGGATCGGGAATCCCACGCCGGCATAGCCGAACGCGGGCGAGACGACGAGGCCGGTGAGGCCGAGCCCGGTCGCGAGGTCGCGGACCAGAAGCTGCAGCAGCGCTCCAAGCGCCAGGTAGCCGATGATCAGCAGCGTTCCCGCGGCGACCACCATCGGCACGTTGCCCTTGAACGAGATCTCGAACAGCCCCTCCAAGATCACCGGCACCACCAGCATTATGACGACGAAGATCGCGAACAGGGGCGCAAGCTTGCCGGCGAGCGCGACGATCGGATTGCCCCCGGCGCAGGCGAGCCAGGTACGCACGTTGCGCCGCCGGAACTCGGAGCCCACCGCATAACCGGCGGCGAGCGCGATGACCACGTGGACGACCATCGGCAGCAGCGTGCGCAGCAGGAATTGCGCGTAGTTCTTCTGCGGGTTGACCAGCACGATCGTCTCGGCGACGAGCCCCCCGATGCGGGAAGCCGCAGGCGCCGCGCTCCCCGCGGGCGCTACGCTGCTGGCGGCGGCGGCGAGGGTATCGCTCAGGCCCTGCGACGCGACGCCCGCGGCCGTCAGGAACTGCTGGTTATAGAACGCGACGACTTGCGGCCGGCGCTCGGCCTTCAGGTCGCGCTCGAAATTGGCCGGGACGTAGACGGCGGCAATGGCATCGCCGGACCGGATCGCCCGCGACGCCGACGCGAGGTCTGCAGTGCGCGCGACGATGCTGAGACTCGGAGACGCGGACACCTGCTCCACGAAGGCGCGCGAGGTCTCCGATCGGTCCTCGTCGACGACGACCACCCCCAGCCCGCGGATCACCGGGTGACTGAAAACCGCGGTCAGGACCGCGAAGGCGAACGCCGGCACGCCGAAAATCAATATGACCGCCACGCGGTCGTGCAGCAGCCATCGCCATTCGCGCCTGGCGACCAACCAGAACCCGGGCTTCGGCGCCGGCCTCATCCGCGCGCCCGCCAGTCCAAGTAGGCGCTCATGCCAGGCCGCAGCTCCGGCACCTTGTCGACGGGATAGGCGCGGATCGCGAACGTCCGCAGGTCGAAATCGCCGGTGGCGCGGGTGGCGCGCCAGCTCGCATATTCGCCCTTGGTGGCGATCAGCTTGACCTCGACGGTGATGCGGCGGTCGGCGAGCGCCGGAATTCGCACGCCGAAGCGGTCGCCGATTTTCAGCGCCTTGACCAGGTCCTCGCGCAGATCGAAGTGGATCCACGTGTCGTCGAGATCGATCAACGTCACCAGCGGCACGCCGGGCGAAACGTATTCGCCCGGCTCGACGTTGCGCTTGTAGACCTGCGAGGCCACCGGCGCGTAGACCACCATCTGGTCGACGATCGATTGAACGGCCTGGATGTCGGCGATCGCCTTCTGCACGTTAGCCTCGGCGATCTGACGTTCCTCGGCCGTATAGCCGTTGACCGCCTGCTCGTAGGCCGATCTGGCCTGATCCATGGCGCGTTCGCTTTCGTGCAGGGCGTCGGTCGCCTGGTCGAGCCGCGCCTGCGGAGCATTGCCGTGCTCGGCCAGCTGACTGACGCGGTCGTAGGTCTTCTGCGCCAGGACCACGTTCGCCTGCGCCCGCTCGTATGCGGCCTTGCGCGCCGCAATGACCTCCGCTCGCGTGCCGGCTTTGATGTTTGCGAGCTGCGCCGCGGCGACGACCTTGGCGGCCAGCGCCTGCTCGTTCTTTGCGAGCGTTTCGGGGTTGTCGATCCGCACCAGCACGGCGCCGGCGCCGACGTTCTGGCCGCGTGCAACGGGAATGTCCGCGACACGCCCGTCGACCCGCGCCGCGAGGTCGAGCCGCGTCGCGTCGACTTCGCCCTGCACCAGCAGGGGTTCGCCCCGCACGAGATACCAGATCGAGAGGACGGCGATGGCGGCGACCACCACGCCGACGATCATCGCCGGAATACGGGTAGGCGCAGGCGCTCGGTCCTTCGGTGCTTCGCTCGGCCGCCCGGGCGCGGGTTCCCTCGGCTGCGCGGCTTCCGTCCGAGCGTCAGGCGTCGGCATCTCCATTGCAACCCTCCGCGGACTTATGTCTTGCCGGCTTGCGCATGCGCAGCGGAATCAAGCGTCCCCCTGCTGCAGGCCTCTGGACCAACGGCGAAGCGAACGAGCCGCGATGTCTTCGATGCCGCTTATATCACACCGCCCAGCAGGCGCAGCCGAGCGCGCCCCAAAACGATTTCAGGTCCTCGACCGGCAGCTTGCGCGACCAGGCGCCGGCATGATCGTGTCCATGGATGTTGCATGCGTTGGCGCAACCGCAACTCATGGCGAGCTGGCGACGAAGCGCGGGCTGTCCGGCGCCCTTCGGGTCGCCCCAGGCCCCATAGCCGCCGAAGCTGCGCACCGGCGACCAGTCCGGCATCGCCGGCGGCGGCGCGCCTTCGTCGTAGCGGGCAAAGTCGCCGGCGCCGTAGACGACCTTTCCGCCGACGATGGTCAAGTCGGAAGTCGTGTCGGCGATCTCATCCTCCGGGCAGGAGAAATAGTCGCGGTCGGGGACGATCAGGTCGGCGAGGTGGCCGACCTGGATGCGGCCCTTCTTGCCTTCCTCGCTGGAGAACCATGTCACGTACTCCGTCCACATGCGCAACGCCGTTTCGCGATCGAGGCAGTTGCGCTGCGGATAGAGCCGCATGCCGGCGACGGTCTTGCCGGTGATCAGCCACGCAAGCGAAACCCACGGATTGTAGGAGGCGACACGGGTGGCGTCGGTGCCGGCCGAGACCTTGATCCCTTTCTGCAGCATTTTGGCGACCGGCGGGGTCGCCTGCGC
>Ga0099827_10000744_pt1 | contig 15613 bp, 12 predicted proteins | sample CZO8metaG_FD_79339 | JGI IMG/M metagenome (GOLD analysis project Ga0099827, IMG submission 79339) | Vadose zone soil microbial communities from the Eel River Critical Zone Observatory, Northern California, USA - CZOApr15con1.8 metaG | ecosystem: Environmental > Terrestrial > Soil > Vadose zone ...
CGAGTTACCAAGGTCTCGACTCCGCCCAGACTGGGGGCGACCGCAGGCAACCGGGCAGCTCGCATAAACGATTCAGCTCCTTCAACGCCGTCGTGGAGTTCGAAACTCATCATCCCGCCAAATCCGTTGAAGAGTCTTTTTGCTCGTTCGTGATTCGGATGGCTCTCCAATCCGGGATAGTTGACTTTGGCTACCGCGGGATGCTTCTCTAGAAAGTGGGCTATTTGCACGGCGCTCTCGTTGTGTTGTTTGACGCGGAGAGCGAGCGTCTTGATGCCGCGGTGCAACAGAAAGGCTGCGTGAGGATCAAGGCTCCCTCCCAAGTGGTTTAGTTTGTGAGTCACTTTCTCGATCAGATTCGACTTCCCGATCACTGCTCCGGCCACGATGTCAGAGTGGCCATTGAGGTACTTGGTCGCGCTATGGAGGGACAGGTCGAATCCCATTTCTAACGGACGAAAATTAACCGGGCTCGCAAAAGTATTGTCGATCATGGAAACAAGCCCGTGGCTCTTCGCAAAGCTTACCACAGCCTCAAGATCAGGGACCTGCATCAGAGGGTTTGAAATCGTTTCAACATAGATCACCTTAGTGGTCGGCTTCAGATTTCGCTTCCACGATTCAGGCTCGCTGCCATCGATAAAATCGTAAGAGATTCCAAACTCTTTGATATCCCGCGTAACGAAGTCGTGGGTTCCCCCGTACAGACAATCCTGAGCCAGCAAATGGTCACCTTGGCGAAGAAATGTCAGAAGAGACGTTGAAATTGCAGCCATCCCACTGGCTGTCACGACCGCATCCTCAGCGTTTTCAAGAGCTGCCAGTTTTTCCGCTAGGGCTAAGTGGTTGGGTGTGTTGTTGAGACGGATGTACCTCACGTCATCATAGCTCTTTTCTCCCGCGTATTGATACGTGGCGGACTGAAAAACCGGCATTACGACCGCACCGGCTATGCGAGGGCGAGGCTCTCCTGCATGGATCGCCTTGGTCTCGATGCTTCCAAGCTTGTCTTTCATTGTTGAAGTATCCACCCTCTATTTCGGTGTCGTCCAGTATTCTAATATTGACCCGGGGATGGGTCTGCGGGTCGTTCCGGTATCACATAGAATCTGGCTGTTATCGAGCCCAGTAACAATGAGACCTTATCATTCTTCATGGATAGGCAACCCAAGCTGAAGAGGAATTTCCAAGATGCCCCGCCTCCCGACCACTCGCATAGGCGTCAAGCGTATCGTAATCGAGGTCAACAGGGACTTGACGGTTGAGCAGTTGGAAATCCTCGATGACGCTCTCAAGCGGGCGGGATTGGTCAAGGAGACTAAGGTTACTTTCCACAATCATGAACCTCGCAAGCCTCGAACGCAGAGAGTCTCACACCCGACCTGGCGGATTGGCCGCGATAGTCAATCCGGTTCGCTGTCCGCCCATTGAGATTGTTTCAAGCGTACAGAGAATCCTGAGGTAAACCTTTCCCGGACATTCTTCGGGTCAGTACTAGATAGCTAGAGACTGTTAGGATTACTGCGACTTGGAGCACTGATCCCACGATGAAAGTTACCGACGCGGGACTGGGTCCAGCTTCAACAAGCGAATGGTGCTCGGGTTGTGGGAGAGATACGGCAAGTGTCAGAATAGCGAGTACCAGACTCAACGGATATGCAATTTTCAGGTCTTTCGCGATGGCCACGGCAGTAATTAGATATGCGACCCAGCCCGCTAAAATAGAATAGAATAGCCAGACCGGAACAACTGCGTACAGTTCAACGAGTAGCGTTGCCCCGAGAAGGATTGAAGCGTAAATGAGAAACCGAGTTAGACTCTTGAGGGTTTTCAGAACTCCCGAATTGGATTGCAATATTCGATTACCCCCTAATTTCTAGGACCATTGAAGAGCTCTCAGTTTCGTTCTTGGATGTCTACCATTTGTTTCTGGGAAGGTCCGATTCTTTTCAGGAAGGCTTGATTGATTCTGAGCTTCTCTAGCCCTGCCTCGACGCCTTTGGTTATTTCAGGAGCTTTGTGTTGGATGAAGAACGTCGTTAATTCCTCGGTCCTGTCAATTCCTAGTATCGGGAGCATGTATGTCAAGTATCTTGATACGACTCCTGTCCCCTCGTAGATACCTCGTAGCCAGTCGAAGTTTTTAGCAATCCAGTTCCAGGTTATGGCTCTGGCTTCAGGATTCCTTGTGGCCGAGCCTAATAGTGTTCCCACGTGTTGCTTCTTTATTTCCCCAGACGACGCGAGGTCCATAGCGCGCGCGTTGAGCGATGGCTTGCTGAAGCTTGTCAGACCTACGAGAAATCTGGATTTTTCTTCTTCTGAGGGCCTGTTATTGTAATTCTTGAACAGGCTTTCGAAGTCTCCTGACGCCCGGGCATGCGCAACGACTATTGCCTGTTTCATGTCGGGCTCCAGCTTCTCGTAGTCGCTAAACTTCGACGCTAATTCCTTGGCGTATTCCATATCGAGAAGAGCCAGTCTGCTAGACATCGACCCTCGCAAGACTATACTATTCTCGTCTTTCCGGTTCGCAAGTATCCCTAGCTGGGTTCTGTGGAACTTCTTCGAAATCTCTTCGACTCTCCCAGTTATCGCGAACAAAGAGGATAGCTGGTCTGAGACCTCGAAAGCAGGAAGGTACTCCTGCTCGTTCATGTAACGCTCGAGCAGTGTGAGATACTGGCTGAAATCCATCCTGCCCTGAATTGTGAAGGCGTGGGCGTCGGAGATTATTCCGTAGCGGTCAACTGGAGACATATTCGATCTCCAGACTCTGTCGTAGAGTCCCTCATAGTAGACGCGGTAAAAACCAGTCTCCTGTAGGTTGAGTTTCAGCGAGTCTACGCCCTCTGGAACAGCTATGGATTCCTCACTTCTCTCCATCAGTAACTTCTGTTCTTTCCCGTTGATCTTCAGTGTGATCGGAACTGGCCAGTTGGATTGCTCTGATGACCCGTTTAGCAAGAACCGTCGCTGTCTGATCATGAGTTTCTTCCCGTCAAGTTTCACATTGACGACCGGATATCCCGGTTTCCGTATCCACTCGTTCATTATCGCCTTCACCTTGGTCTTCGAGGCTTGTTCAATCTGATTCCAGAGGTCGATGCCAGCAGCGTTCGAGAACTGGTACTTCGCGAGGTATGACCTTACCCCGCGCATGAAGTGGTCTTCCCCAGCGTAAGCCTCGAGCATCCGAATGATGCTTGCTCCTTTGCCGTAGCTAATGTCGTCAAAAATCTCCTCGATCTCAGTCGGAGAATTCACCTTCACCTCAATCGGATGCGTGTTGACTAGGGAATCCCTATCGAGGGCGCCGGCGGTCTCTCCGCGGACAAAATCTTGCCAGACTGCCCACCGAGGAAAGATCGAATCAGTGGCTTTGTAGGCCATGAACGTAGCGAAGCTCTCGTTGAGCCAAAGATCATCCCACCACTTCATGGTCACAAGGTCGCCGAACCATTGGTGGCTTATTTCGTGGGCGATGACCTCGGCGACCTGCTTCTTTATCCGAACACTGCTATCCTTGTCGACCAGGAGAACGATCTCTCTGAAGGTGATGGCTCCCCAGTTCTCCATCGCTCCAGCGGCGAACTCTGGGACTGCGATAAGATGCAGCTTGGGCATGCTGTATTTTGATCCAAAATAGGATTCGAAGAATTTGACTGAATCCTTTGCGACGTCCAGCGGAAACTTTGCGCCCGAACTCTTCCCCGGTACAGTAGCTACAATGTAGTCGACTCCGTTGAAATTCTCTTTCACCTCTTCGAACTTGCCGATTCCCAGGTACAAGAGGTACGTGGACATTCGGGGGGTTTTCGGAAACTCGACGGTCTGCCTCGGACCCTCAACCGTCACTGAGTTTGAAGGCATGTTGGAAATTACGGAGGTGTCACTGTCGGTTCTGACTCTGAGCTTGAATTCTGCTTTGTATGCCGGATGATCCAGGCATGGCAGGAGCCGTCTGGCCGAGACCGCCTCGAACTGAGTGGACGCCACGTAGCCGCCGTCATAGGCTGCTTTGTAGAGGCCTACAAGCTTGTCGGAGATTAATCCCCGGTATTTGATGTCCAGTTCTCCCGCGAACTTCCCGGTCCTAATCGTGAAGTCTTCTCCTTCCAAGTTGTACTTGACGGGTCTCCCGTTCGCGTCAACCTCAAGGATTTCGAGCTCGACCGAATTCAGCTTGACATCAGCTTCGGATTCGAGTTTTATCTTGACCTTCCCGTCAAAACGCAGATTCCGAAAATCTACATCTAGAAACAGGTCATAGGACTCGATTTGCAAGGTGGCCAGCCTCGCCCAAAGTCGGGTAAAAGAGTTGTTTCCAAGCCTACTTGCGGAATCGTTTGCATTCGCAGTGATAGCCGAAGCTGGAATAGGAGCACTTCGGAGAATGAATACCCTTAGCATGCCCGCAGTTTGTGCAGTATTCTTGACCTCCAACCTGGCTCAGGGCAGGCTGTCCCGTGGGGCAAGCTTTGTGGACCATCCTGTCTTCGAACTTGTTTCGGGTTACTCTGTTTCGGATGATCATAACTTCTTCTTGTGGCAGTTTGATGGGCTTGCCGCATCTGGGACAAATGTTAGCACTCATTCGATAATTCGCTCTTTCCCATCGACGAATGGTCGCTGAGTCAATCTTTCATGATCATGATCCAAGATATCGTCCCATTTGATGCCGAATCTTGGCGAGTTCCGTAGCATAATCTTTTGTGAGTCGAGGCGTTGACTCATTCAGAATAGACCTTTGCAACGAATCATTGTCGATGAAAGGGAACGGCCGTCAGGAGTCCCTGATGAACTTCGTTCTCTGGGAGCTCCCATAGAGTATCGAGTACTTGACGTCGCTGACTATGTCGTCGGCTCGTATGCTGTTGAGAGAAAGTCAGTGAGGGATTTTGTCTCATCACTCTATAGTGGGAGACTCTTCGATCAGGCGCACAGGCTGGGAGAAGCCTATCGGACGGGTATGCTCGTGGTTGAAGGCGACCTCTGGGAGGAGTTGAAACATATGCGAAACCCACGCTCACTCTGGGGAGCTCTGATATCCTCGGTTCTCGACTTCGGTCTTAACATATTCTTCACGCCAGACGGAAAACAGACCGCCCAGTTCCTATTCACGCTCGGAAAGGGAGGCCGACACACATGGGGCTCGAGCGGACCTCCAGTAGTTGTGAGAAAGCCCAGAGGCCAAGACCTTAATGGACTTCAACTTTCAGTTCTCGGCTCTCTTCCTGGGATAGGTCCACAGATGGCAGGACAATTGCTCGGATATTTTGGATCACTAAGAAAAGTCTTCTCAGCGTCAATGACGGAGATAGCTGTGGGGGCAGGATTGGGGAGAGGCCGAGCACTAGCCCTTACCAAGCTGTTGGACTCTCGTTACAAGGCTTCAAGAACAGTAGTCTCGCAGGCAAGTCTCAGCCAAGAGTGAACATCATGGGTCTTGTCTTGAAGGATTGTGATTGGATAGTTACCCAGGACCCGCAGCGGCGTGTGTTGTCAAGCGCGTCCCTCAGAATTACTGACGGAAGGATCGACCAGGTCGGCAGAGTCGAAGTCTCTCCCAAGGATGAAGTGATCGACTGTAGACGAAAAGTGCTGATCCCCGGCCTCATCAACACGCACACCCACCTATCGATGACGCTCTTTCGAGGATATGCAGACGATTTAGAGCTGCGTGACTGGCTGGAGAAGAAGATCTGGCCTCTAGAGAAGCGGCTTACTGGAGACATGTGCTATCAGGGCGCTCTTCTCGGCTGCCTGGAGATGACGAGGACTGGGACGACATGTTTTGTTGACATGTATTTTCACATGGAAGACGTTGCGAGAGCCGTCGATGAGGCAGGACTCAGGGCAATCCTGTCGCCAGGCATGATAGACAAGCCCGACAAAGCAGGCACCGAACAAGAACGCAAGATCACACTCAAATTCCTAGAGTTCATTCACAAACTACGCAATCCTCTGATCAACTTCGCCGTTGGTCCTCATGCGCCATACACTTGCGGCCCCGAGACTCTTCTCTGGGCCCGGGATCTTGCAGAAAAGGAAGATACCTTGGTCAACATTCACATCGCCGAGACCCGAGGAGAGCAAGCGCAGTTCGAGAAAGATGGAAAGGGCCGCGTCGCAGACTATCTGGATAACATCGGCTTCCTCAACAATCGAGTCTTGGCGGCCCACGCCGTCTGGCTGACGAAGAGCGAGGTCAACCTATTCGGCAAGCGGGGTGTCAGAGTCTCTCACTCTCCCGTCTCGAACATGAAACTCGCAAGTGGAGGTACCGCCCCGGTACCCGAGATGTGGGAGGCAGGCGTCCCCGTTGGGCTGGGCACGGACGGACCAGCGAGCAACAATGGGTTGGACATGTTTGATACGATGAAGATGACCGCTCTCGTCCACAAGAATTCCAGATGGGACCCTACAATCATGAATGCTCAGCGAGTCTTGGACATGGCGACCCTCGACGGTGCCCGTTGTATCGGACGCGAGAAGGAGCTGGGAAGCGTCGAGATCGGCAAGCGGGCAGATCTCGTCCTCCTTGACCTGCGAGACCCGAACCTGATCCCAATCCATCGAAAAGAGACAGTCGTCTCCAACCTAGTCTACTCGGCAAACGGCCAAAACGTTGACACCACAATCGTCAATGGGGAGCCCCTGATGGTCAACCGAAGATACCAAAAACTTGACCAATACAAGATCAGCGAGGAAGTCAGGTCCTCAATTGCGCAGCTTATCCCTCAGTAATGCCTTTTCGATAACTATTCTACCCCTGTCCCCGTGCCATTCCTTCCGGCTCTTTTCAATCTCGATCGTCTTCGAGAAATGAGGGGCATCCAGCACAAAACTCTCGTACTCTCCACCCTCGCCGGTTAGATGAATGCCGTGAACCTTCGACAACTTCTCCAGTCTAGACCATTCTTCCTCTGTGAGCTCTCGACCCAACCATGATTCGTCCAGACCCTGAGCAGCGACAGCTGTAAGGATGATCCGGAAACCAAATGTCCGCAGATCTTCGACCAGCAATCTCGGACTCTTGTGCCACAACGGAACGTAGGTTTTCAGCCCGATCGCATCACACATGTTATCGAACCTGGTTTTCTGATAATCACTCGCTACTGCCCCAGTGACTAAACCGGAAGTCTTGTGTCTAGATTTCATCCTGACCAAAGCATGCTGAAGGTCTGCCATCTCATCCGTGTCCGTCACTTCAACCACTTCGTGCGACAAACCCATCGCCTCGGCTTGGAGATGTGTCCACTCTACATTCGGGTAGTGAAACATGCGGGAGTCAGGGGAACTCGGCTTCACTGTGACGAGACGTACATCCCATCCCTGGTGCTGACCGACCCATGTCGCATATGCGCCGTCCTTTCCACCACTGAACAAGACTGCGACTCGAAGCGTCATCCGGACCACTCCATGTTGAAGCGATCCTTGTTTTCGAACTGTTTGTCGTACAATTGCTGGAGCCGTTGCAGTGTGCCAGCGTCGTCTGGACCCTTATCATCTCTAAAGCGGGAGATTCGAGCGAATCTGAGAGCAAATCCCGACTTGTAGCGGGGACTCTTCTGAATCTCGTTGTACGCAACCTCAGCCACGATTGATGGCTTGACGTAGACCGTATAGCGACCATCTCTCGTCTTAATCTCCTGCAATCGTTTCGTAATCGTTTCAAACTCTACATCCGTCAGGCCCTTGAACGTCTTCCCTATTACCAAGAACTCGCCCGTTTCTTCGTCCCTCACCGCTAGATGGTAGTTGCTTAGCCAGCCCACCCTCCTCCCGCTGCCCCAGTCAGCAGCGACGATCACCACGTCGAGCTTGTCGGCAGGTTTGATCTTGAACCATTTCTTTCCTCGCGCACCAATAGAATAGTTGCTCGTCAGGAACTTCGCCATGAGACCCTCGTGTCCCTCTTTCAACGCAGATTCCATAAAACTTTCAACTATCTTAACGTCCGAGGTTATGATTCTTGGAGCAAGGCGTTCTGCTGGAACAATCTGGGAGAGTATCTTCCAACGGTCGGTGTAAGGCGGATCGATCAGGGTCTTCCCATCAACTTGCAACGCGTCGAAGAGGTAGAGTTTGAGAGGAATCTTACCCGCCATATCATCGATCTCGTGCACCCGTCGAAACCTCCTCATCAGGTCCTGAAACGGTATAGGTTTGCCCGCCGCTCCGGTCGCGACAACCTCTCCCTCGATGAGAAACTCTGACGCCCTCACCTGCGTCTTGGCAAAATCGACAATCTCAGGAATGCTATCCGTGACGTCCGTTAGTCTTCTGCTGAATATCCTCACCTTCTCGTCTTTTCTGTGAATCTGGATTCTCGCTCCGTCTAACTTGTACTCGAAAGCTGTTCCATCCTTGAGCTCTGCCAGAACCTGTCGGGCGTCGTCCGCCATCTCGGCCAGCATGGGTTTGACCGGGACGAACAATCGCAGACTGATGCTCTCTAATGCCATCGTACCCTTTGACATCGCAAGTCTGGCAACATCTCCGATGTCGCCGTGTAGCATGTGTGCTCTCCGAGCCAGGTCTCTCGGAACCCCTGACGCCTCTGCAATTGCGTCCAAGAGGACGCCTTCGACGACTCCGATTCGCATCTCTCCCAGCATCATTCGCGTGAGAAACTCGGCCTCGACCTGAGAGGTTTGAGTGAGAATGGTTTGGAGGAGGCTCAGCTTCCGGTCCCGCGAACCAGAACCGGATGTCTCTGCGACCCTCGCCAGCGTGTCATAGACGTCTCTTATCATCAAAGGATGCTCGATGAGCCGGCTCTGTCCGAGGTTCTTGCTGGCGTCGGAGACCGTCGCGTAGCTGATTTCCAAGACCCTGGGATCTGATTCGGGAAACGCTTTTCCCGCGAGAAATAGTGTAGCGAGGGGAACCTCTTCAGGGCCGATTGATTTGAGAAAGGTGCTGATCAGTCCGATCTTTTCGTTCCTCTTGGAAGTGGCCTCGACGTTGCGGCAGAGCTGAGCCAACTCGAGAAACGGAGTGGACCTCGTCAAGCCAGCCACTTTCCGAGCTGAGAGTCGCTTTCATGCTGAGCTTGTACAAGTCGATCCGCTACCTTCTGAACTCGATCTCTTGAAAACGCTCTCTCCTCGCAGAGAAACTCAATGATCCCATCGGGATTAGGACGCTCTCTCCTCGAAGAATAATTCTCGAGGACACGCGGGTGCAGGAATATATTGCGGACCTTGTCAAGGTCGTCGGGCAATTCGCTCCTGATCTCCTCAGGAAACTTCTCAACCGCCCCATACTTCCGGATTAGCGCTAAACCTTTCTTGGGTCCGATGCCCATGACGCCCTCGTTGAAGTCTGTCCCTACTAGCAACGCCAAATCGACAAGTTGTTTTCGACTAATTCCCAGCGCTTCCAGATTCGCTGCGAGATTTACAAGTTCAGGGATTAGGGGCCTAGATGTTTTCTTGGACGGAAGATACTCCCTACCCGTCAGAGTCAGATACCTTGCGAGTATTGGTGCGCCGAAGAGGAGACAATCGTAGTCTTTGCTGCCAACAGCCCAGACATCACCCTTCGCCGCCATGTAGCTAGCCTGCGCTTCCCCATCCTCTAGGGCCTCAAGCCAAGGAATCCCCATGAGTGATAATAGTCGCTTCGCGTCGGCCAGGATCTCTCCGGTCACTCTTCCTGTCATTACAACCTTGGACCAAGCGCGCGAATAGTCCTTGGCCGCGATAGCCTGAACATATTCGGTCTGCGCCTTCCGCTGAACCTTCCTTCTCGCCTCGATGGTGGCCCTCTTCAGAGGATTCGGTCGTCCATCGAAGACGAAGACAGGACGAAGTTTGTAATCAGTCACTAGTCTGCTGGTCCGTGTCAGTAATCCAATGAGATGCGAAGTCACCCTTCCCTCGGGGTCGGTGAATAAACCGCCATCCGGCTTACGGATAAGCGCTAGGAACTGGTGGAGTTCGATGCTAGCGTCGACGGCGAACGATTTGCCGTAGAGTGCTTTGAAGGAGGTCTGCACCCTCTTCAGAATAGGGGTCAGTAAGACTCCCAACACGCGTGTCCTGAGCGAACTCCGCCCTACTGGATGGACTTGACTCTCTTAAGCTCAGCAAGATCTTGACTGCGCAGCGACAAGATAAGCACAGAAATCTTTTGTTTTAGAAAGAGGTCAGACGGAGACTGGACTAGCCTTTCGGTGGCCGAAATCCGGCTTCTTGGTTATGAGGCGGCTCAGTTGTTTCCTGGAGCGCTAGGCTCGGGTGGAGGGCTTGGATTGAAAGGCTCTTGTGGAAATACGAATGATCCGGGCTCGTGAACAGGCTTCGATGATTCGTGACTAGTGTCGGAGCCATGAGAGGTTCCTTTATGGAAAGTGCCGCTCTTGTGAGACGTGCCGCTTGTCTTTGTTCCATGGGACGATGATTTCTTTGAGCTTCCGTTAGTCCGATTGCCCTTGCCTGGAGACGCTCTCAACTTCTGAACTTCTCGGCGGAGGCTCTCTATCTCTCTCGCCGCATAGCTCAGATCGGCGGTCAGTTCTGAGGCCAGCTTGTTGAACGCGCGTGCCAAGTCTTGGAGTACTTGCCTTGTCCGGTTAGGTTCCATTGGCATAGCCTTTGCATCGAGAGCTGGCTAGTGTAAATGTGCTGTAACTATCGAGTAGGCCCGCAAGAACAAGCGCGGACGAACACAAGCAACACAGAGCTAATCCAGTATCCTGGTTGTCAGATTTGATGATCATGTCGTTCTCGGAGTAATCTTCACCGGGTTGAGCTCATTCTCGACTTTCTGGTGACTCACGGTTGGCTCGGCCCTCATTTCGCAGACGACCCTACTCGGAGGGCTCGGGAGTTGCGTTGATGTACGGATCCCATGCATGGATGGGGCCGGGCGTGACTCGGAGGAACGGCACCAATTGCAGTTCGGGGCAAACTGTTTCTGGGATAATGTTCTGAATACTCCCTGTGACATTCGGTGCCACGATCTCTTACTCCGGGACTATTTTCGTCGTATCCACTCTCCAGCAATTCTTTGCCGGGAATCGCGTGGATGGGAAGCACGACTCTAGAATCGGGATTTTTTCCTGTTTACTTAAGCGTGAAGCGTAACTCGCGCCCGAATGCTTTCAGCTCACGACCCGTTAGTATTCATTACGACAACATCTCTATCGGCGAAGGTTGATGAGAACTAGGAGAAACTTAGGTCCTCTTCTCCTGGGTCTCTTTGTCGGCCTGAGTGTCATAGCAGCTCTGGGCGTAACTCCCGCATATGCGAAGGGAAGCGGCGGCAGCAGCGGTCCAACCTACTCGTGCGCAGTATCCGTGACATACACTACGAATACGTTCTACGTGAAGACGACTGTCACCGCGACCGGCGGCTATTTGCCGGGTCCGAATGAGAACGACAATGTCAAAGCCTACATTAACGGCGTTCTGTACAATACCCAATCTTCAACGTATTCAATTGGAAACAACGTTGCATCGACTACAGTGACAATACCTGTGTCGTCTAACGGTTCGGGGTCTTACACCTTCCAGTCTGCCATCCTCAACAGCAAAGGGGTCCAGCTGACCAGCTGTACTGGGACTTATACTCTGTAACGGTACCTTCAAACACCTAACTTCTTTTTTTCCTTGGGAGAAGACAAGAGACCCGGCCGGACTAGGATCTAAATAGCCCGATGGGCACTCGCTGTTTTCGTATGAATATGCCTTTACCCTGGACGATCTCAAAACCAGTCTCGAAAGTTGACGTCTGACGACCAGCCATCTTCTTCACCTGCAGAGTCCTCCTCAGACTGTTTGCTCTCTTGATCATGTTGAGTTCTATGACTCCGTCCGCCAATGCTTCAATCTTTGATCGAGCTTCTTCTGGAATCGAACCCTTTGTAGCCGTGAAGATGAAGATCCCCCCGGCGTTCTTGACCTTCGCTCCTAGAACCTGCAGGAAATTGATGCAGTCCTTAGTCGCGGCAGCGTTGAAGATGGGAGTGACGGAATCGAAAAGAATTGTCATGGGCCCTTTGGCATTCTCGATCATTCGCGTCACCTGTATGCTGACCTCGGTGAAATCTGTCGGGTCTCTGATAAGGGAACCCTCGACACCCGCCAACGCTGAATAGCAGTCTAGGACGTTCAACTGACCGGTCTTAAGATACCCTGCTATGTCCCATCCCATGTCTCGCATCTTCCTGCTAACTTCGGCAGGGAAGGCGTCGTATGAGAGCAGGCCACAGAATTTCCCTCTAGACAGGTCGCGGTAGAGAAGCTGGAGAGCCATTGTTGTTGACCCTGCTCCTGAGTCGGACACTATCATTAGAGTGGCGGGTGGCTGCATCTCGCCCCCCGTGAGCTTGAACAGGTCGTCGAAGGGACCGGTTGTGGAATTGAACCGTTTGAGAAAGACGGTGGTTCCTAAGCTTCCTCCAATCGCTAGGGCGGCGATCACGTAGTAGAATGGGTTGATGACGACCTGGTTCTGTTGTTGATCGATGACGAACCGATAGGTTATGGTCGTGGTTGGTCCCGTGTTTCCGTAGCTGTCGTTTAGGCTCTGAGCTGGGAAGACCAGTTCCCAAGACCCGGCCGTATCGGAGGTTGATACTTGGAATCCGGATGGAGTGTAGAAGAGATTTCGAGTCGGATCGTATATGCTCGAGAGGGTCATAGTTGATGTGCCTGATGGGTCTTCGACGTGTACGGTGAACGATCCCGTGGTGAGGTATCCACCAGTGGGATAGCCTACTGTGAATGATGCGTAGAGAGTATTTCCAGGAGAAAAGTCGCCGGTTGGAGTGCCGTACTGGTTGTAGGTTGAGAGACTGGATACGACTAGTTGCGACGGGCTGACGGTGACTTGGACACTGTAGGTTCCAAAGTTGTTTGTCGTGCTCGGCGCTGGACTGTAGGCGGTGGCACTGATGTTCCACAACCCCAACGAATCGCTCCTCTGAACCCGATAAGATCCCGAGTATGTTCCACTCGGCGTTGTGGGAGTGAGTGCAACTTGACCCCCGGTAGGAAGGGACACTGAGACTCGGGCGTCTTTGACTTGTTGACCGTTAACATCGTTGACTGTGGCAGTGAAATATGCAGTCGTCTCGCGCTGTATTGTACTTCCTTGAATCGGCGTTATTAGCCGCACATTAAGGACACTGGTCACCCTGAACGTTGCGCTTGGAAATCCTGTGGTGACTGACTTTGGCGCTGTCTCGATCACTGTTACAGTATAGTTTCCGGGTAAATCAGTGCGAACTGTTCCTGTAATAGGGTTCCAGGTTTGAGTGTTGTTGGGATAAGTGAGAACCTGTGTGTATCCTCCCGTCGCGTCAGTCGGGAAAGACTCGTCAACATAGGCTTGGCCAGCGCCCCCAGGCTTCGTCATCGTGAACCGAAATGTGTAGGCAGTGTTCGCTGTTCCTCCGGTTATTGTAAAGGTGATGATCACGTTTCCCTCCTCTTCGTTGAGGACAGTCGGCGAGGCTCCAAGTGTGTAGGAGGGACCGGCCGGCGCTCGAACGGTCGTCACGACAAAAGATGCCAGGAAGAATAGTGTGACCGATAGTATGAGAAGCAGAGTTGTGCCTTTCTTCTGGGTCATTCGGGTCCGAGCTACCGCTATCTTGGCCTACCTTGGCGTAGGAGCGAGTGAAGCTTCGATGTGGGGAAGCCTTGTGTAACTCGTAGAGAAGCAAAATAGTTACAGAGAAACTCGAGCCGGCAGCTTGATGCTTCTTCAAGGAGGAACCCAAAAAAAACGGGGGTCTTGATCCAGAACAGCCCGGGCGTTGCTAGTTACTCTTCTTGCCCAGGTTGTGGTGCTTTACGTAAGCCCAGATTCTCTTGGTCATCTCAGAGGGGGAAATCTTCTGGCCCTCGCGGCCACCTAGTACGGTAGCTAGGGCAGAGTCCAGCTCGATCCCATAACCTCCAAAAGATGCTTTCTTGGTTGGCGTCAGGTTCACCTCCCTGAACCGAAATACACGGCGTATCAATTCCAGCAAGGCGTAGACTGGTCTGAAATCCACATTGTAACTCCCATTCCACTCGCAGTCGTTACAGGCTTACGTTGCTAAACCGCGCACGCACGATGATATCTGGGGACGAGGTCCTACGTTTTGCCTCTGGTCCGTGTTATCTCTCGGCATTTTGACGAGTGATCTTGGACCTGAAGAAATCTACTCATAGATGTTGAAAAGAAGAGTCCGGATAGTTTTTGCTGCCAAATGCTCGTTATCCTTGCGGCTCCTGCTCGTTTCTCGCATTGACAAACTCACGATTAAAGCCAGAATCAAGGGTAGATTCGAAAAATAAGCCCATCCTTGAAGAGTTGTCAGTCTAACCCCCCTCCCGGGCGGGTGGCTAGCAAAAATCTTGAGACCCTTCGCGGAGTTTAGAGCACGGGTATCTTGTAATGGAAGTAGACCCAAAAGGAGACAGCGATCATGGCTAGAGACAGTGCGATGATCGCGTAGTCAGCTGGTCGAAGTTTAAGCTGGAAGAGGGAAGTTCTGCCCTCTTTACCCGGGAATCCCCTAGACTCCAAGGCCTCGGCCAGTTCAAGGCTTCTCCGGATCGCGATCAACAAGAGTGGAATGAGGATTGGGATGTAGTTCCTAACTCTCTTCAGGAGATTCCCTTTGTCCAGTTCCAGCCCTCTTGACCGTTGAGCATCGACAACCGTCTGCGCGTCAACCGCCAAAGTCGGGACAAGCCTTACCGCCGTCGTGAATGTGAAAGACAGCGCGTTGGGGTATCCGAGCCATCGTCGAGATAGCCACCTAACCGCTCCAATCCGATCCAGCGCGAGCCCCAGATCATCCGGAGAGGTTGTCATGAAGAAGAGACTGAATGATGTAAGCAGGACGAGAAACCTAAGAGTCAAAGCTATCGCGGACAGATATGATCCCGTGAACAGATTCACGACAAAGATCAGCGCTGAAAGAAAGACCCCCGCCCTAAGCGACAGGGCCCACCTTCTAGCCACCTTTCCTACAAGCAGCAGTGGAAGTTGGGAGAGGAGCAGTGCAATCATCACGTAAATGTTGGCAAAGAGCAACGCGGGAACTAAGACAGCGATCACTATCAGGAATTTTGTCCGCGGATCCAGCAGGTGAACTGGAGTCTTCAGGGTTGAGAACTTGAATCCTTCAAGAGTTCTGAGCGACACGGACCTTCGCCTCCGAAAGCTTCTCCTCTAACAATATCCTGGCTCTATGCACATCGACAACATCACCTGGCAACCCATACTTCGTGAGTTCGCCGAAAAGCCGGCTCATTTGCGGCCTAACCAGAGACGCCTTCTTTACCAGTTCATCCTTTGACAGTACAGAATCAGCCGGGCCGCGTGCGACGATTCTCCCTTGTGACAAGAGAATAACCTTCGGATTGGATTCCGCTACAAACTCGACATCGTGAGTAATCATCACAACAGCCTTCCCCTGTGAATATAGCTGGAGGATGAAGTTCCGTAACCGCTCTTTCTGATGGTAGTCCTGACCGATAGTAGGCTCGTCAAGAATGAGATAGTCTGGTTCGGTCGCAAGGATTGCAGCGAGCGCTACTCTCTTCCTCTCACCTCCGCTGAGAAGGAATGGCGAGGTCTCTGCGTACTCTGTTAAACC
>Ga0099827_10000747_pt1 | contig 15583 bp, 20 predicted proteins | sample CZO8metaG_FD_79339 | JGI IMG/M metagenome (GOLD analysis project Ga0099827, IMG submission 79339) | Vadose zone soil microbial communities from the Eel River Critical Zone Observatory, Northern California, USA - CZOApr15con1.8 metaG | ecosystem: Environmental > Terrestrial > Soil > Vadose zone ...
ACTCCTGGAGCGATTGTTCCAAGTGGATTTCTTGAAGGGCCTCGCGGTCACCTTCCGGGCGCAGCATCCCAAAAATATTGTGACGGAGCAGTATCCGCTGGAGCGGCCCATGGTGGCTGAGCGGTATCGCGGCGCGCCGCGGCTGAACAATAATCCTGAGACGGGCGAGACGCGGTGTATTGGCTGCAATTTGTGTGCGTTGGCCTGCCCGGAGAACCTGATCGTGGTGGGCTGGCAACGCGACGACGCCACGCGAAGAAAAGTGCTGACGAACTTCACGTATGACACATCGCGTTGCATGTTCTGCGGACTCTGCGAAGATGCGTGCCCTGTGGATGCGCTGGAGTTGACGCAAGATTTCGAAATGGCTTACTTCACGCGCGAAGGCGCGATCTGGGATCGTCACCGCCTCGAACAGGGACCGACACCTGCACGCTACACCCGCTAAAGACATCGAATGGAACTTCGCAAAGATCCCATCACACAAAGCTGGGTCATCCTGGGACAAAGAGAAACACGCGGCGATGCGCCGGTAGAATGCCCGCTGGAGCCGGCCAAGATCGAAAAGTTGCGCTCGATTATGACGTGGCCGCCGGAAGGAGCCTGGCAGGTGCGCGTGCTGCCGCACCCGGAGCCGCTCTATCACATTGAAGGTGACCCCGGACGCGTCGCTGAAGGAATGTACGACAAGATGGGCGCGCTGGGCGCCCACGAAGTCGTGGTGGAGACGCCGCACCACGACAGGCGATTGTCGCAGTTTAGCGACGAAGAGATCGAACGGGTGCTGTGGGTGTGGGCTTCGCGGATTGCGGACTTAAAAAAGGACGCGCGATTCAAGTACATAAGTGTCTTCAAGAACCAGGGTGCGCTGGCGGGAGAAGAATGGCCGCATGCACATTCGCAGGTGACGGCCACGATTTTCGTGCCGCGACGGATTAAATACGAACTCAGTTCCGCGCACGAATGGTTCAAGGATAAAGAACGCTGCATTTTCTGCGACACGGTACGTCAGGAAGAGAAACAGGGAAAGCGCATCGTGGACGTGCAAGGCGATTACTATGCGTTATGCCCGTATGCGTCGCGCGTGCCGTACGAAATCTGGCTGATGCACAAGCGGCACAATCATTTGTTCGAACAGCCGCGGCCGGGTTCGAATCGCCGGCAATTTGCGGCGTTGCTGGGGCGCGTGCTGCGCCGGCTGGAGAAAGTGACGCCAGCATACCATCTAGTAGTGCACACATCACCCAATACGAAGAATAAAAAAGGCGAATTGGCAGGCTACTGGAAGACGTTGCCGGATGACTACCACTGGCATATTGAAATCCTGCCCATCGTGGAGAAGACCAGCAAGTCCTACAGCATCAAAGAGGTGTATTTCAACGCAGAACTGCCGGAGCAGGCGGCCGCGAACTTGCGGGCGTTGGACCCTAATTCATGAAGCACGGCCAAGCGAATCGAGAGCTCGGCGGAATCTTCCTTAATTTAGTTATATTGCTCTGCCTCCTGATTCTTTCCTTCGTTTTGTACCTGGTGAGGCGCCCGGTCCTACGTTTGGCCGCCGAATCATGGATCGTCGAAGATCCCCTCGACAAAGCAGACGCGCTTATCGTATTGGGCGACGATAATTTCTATGCCGACCGGGCAACGAAAGGAGCGCAATTGTTCAGGGAAGGGAAGGCGTCGGTGATTGTCGCGAGTGGAAGACGCTTGCGGCCGAATGCGGGAATCGCGGAATTGATGGAGCACGATTTGATTGAGCGCGGAGTGCCAAAAGAAAGAATCGTGCGGTTCGTACATGACGCAGACAGCACGGTGGAGGAGGCGCAAGCGCTGACGCGGATTGTAAAAGAAAGAAAATGGCACAGCATCATCGTGGTGACATCCAATTTTCACACGCGGCGCGCGCGATACATTTTTCGGCGCGTTTTTCCACAGGGTGTGGAGGTGCGCATCGCCAGCGCGCGTGACGGAGACTTCGATCCCGAACATTGGTGGGAGAAGCGTAAGTCTACAAAGGAATTAACGAAGGAATTTGCCGGGATGGTGGTGACTTGGTGGGAGCTGCGCGGGAAGAGTGAGACAAAGGAGGCAACGCAATCTGTAGTGGACTTGAGAAGAGCAATTCCGCAATTAGTGGTGTAGCATTTCAGGAAACACCCTAGATTTGCCACCCGGCATACTTGTTTACAGCTTTTGAGTCGTGTACTATGTTCACTCTTCCGAGTCGCAGCTCCAACCAGCCCTGCGATAAGCGGCTTCGAAAATCCAATTTTCGATGTCGAGGTGTCCAGTGTGGAAAAAAGATGATTTGAAACCGGAAGGGATTTCCGGCAGCTCTGCAACTCCCGCAAATTCTGCGACTTCGTCAAGCACTGCTACTGCCAGTACGCCCGCGGTTTCGAGCGGGCTTCCGACTTCATCGCGCGCGGCCGCATGCATCAGCCAGGGAATCAAAATCAAGGGTGAAGTAACGGGCAGCGAAGATCTTTTTGTTGACGGCGTGGTGGAAGGCAAACTCAGTCTCACGACAAACAGCTGCCTGACCGTTGGGCCAAACGGCCACGTGAAGGCGGACGTCGTTGCACGGGAAGTTATCGTGCGCGGGAGAATCGACGGAAAGGTCACCGGCCGGGACAAGGTTCAACTGTGGAGCACGGGGCAGGTGACTGGAGAAGTGCAAACCGACAGACTGGCGATTGAGGACGGCGCGCTGCTGCGCGGAAAGGTTGAAGCGGGCAGGCAGGTGAACAAGGCGCCAGAGGTTAAGGCGTCTGCGGCGACGGCGACCGCATCAGCGACGGGCAAGGCTCCGGACACGACTACGACTTCCCTGAATACAGGAACGGCGGCTAACTGACGATGAGTTTCCTGCATAAGCTCGGCCTTGGGACGGGGAACGGAACGAGCCGCGGCGTTTCCGTTCCGGTGCAGGCGAGCGCAAACTCTCGTTCTCGCGCCACTGGGGTTCCGATTCCCGCCGTAGGCGCCGCGCGGGCGCCGCAATCGGCTGAATCAACGCGAGTTTCGAACGGATTGAAAGAATTCTTGTGGAATCTCGACGGTCTTGGGCGGGGAACGCTGCTTGATCTGGGGCCCGCTTGGCAGACGACTTTGAGTTTCTTCATCGAGCGCGGTTTTCGCGTTTCATCCGAAGACATCCTCAGAGGATGGAAGGCGTTTTTGACCGAGGAAGAGACCCGGCTCCGGGAAGACGCCGATGCGCGTGAAAAGCTGGACATGACACCGAAGGGCCGCGCGACGAGATTCCTAGCCGAAAACCTTCAATACCCTCGGGCCTCGTTTGACGCCGTACTCTTGTGGGATTTGCTGGACTATCTTGAGCCGATGCTCGCGAAACAGATGGTGGAAAGTCTGACAGAGCTATTGCGGCCCGGCGGAGTGATCCTGGCGATGTTTCACAGCAAGAAGCCCGAGGGGTTTCAGCGTTATCGAGTGGCTGATTCGAATACACTCCAGGTAATCTCGTCAGCGGTGATCTGCCCGCCGCAAAAGGTATATCAGAACCGCGAGATCCAAGACCTCTTTACCCGCTTTCGGACGATGAAATCGTTTGTCGGCCGCGATCAACTGCGAGAGACGCTCTTCATCAAGTAACATCGGGGAATTTCCAAACTAGACGGGCTCTGTGAAAATCGCAGGTTCTTCTCCCTCTGTTCGCTTGCATTCAACGAATTGAGGGAGTACAAGCGAGGAGTGAGCTCAAGGAGCTCCGGAGGGACCATGACTCCACCGGGCTTAGAGCTGCACCAAAGCTGATCACACCGCTTTTGCGGTGCGCGTCGCTCGCGAAACATACGTGCTTCTAGCGCGCTTCCGAGACGACACAGTAAAGTAGCAAAAAGGGGGGAGCCGCGAAGCTCCCCCCTTTTGTTTTTTTGCGCTCAGGATTTCGAATCAGGGTTGCGTCGAAGCCTTGTGATGATGGCGATGACGCCGGCTCGTGCTGTGCCTGCGATGGTGGCGATCATGCGAGGATGCCGGGTTGGAAGCCTGCGGCTGGGCCGAATTCGCATTTTCTTGCGGGGCCAATTGCATGGCCGGAGCCTGCCTGACGGAAACAAAGAGCACTAACGTTGAAGCCAGCAAGAGAAATCGAACGATTCTTTTCACGACAATTCTCCTGAGAGAAATCCCCCGTGAGTTTATTGAATCACAAGTCGGAGAGAAAGTCTCCGGGAATTGCCTTCCAGATGTGTTGGGAATTAATCAGCCGCCAGTGCAGACTTGTTCTTCTCTGGATTGTTTTTGGTTTCGCTGGAGTTCAGGAGTCTGCAGAAAGGCGGTTATCCGCCGAACTTGAGTCGTTCGAGCCACTGAATGGCTTCGCGCTGGTTGGCGATGATCTGCGCCTGCCACACCAGGGCAATGGACATGAAGCTCATCGAAATCACGCAAAAGACGAGAACGATGCCGATAGTGGACTCCTGAGCGGGAAGGCGAAAAAGGCGCCGAAGCCAAGTCATGGTAAGAGTTCTCCTAGTACTCAGCTCGCGCTCTTAGGTTTGTTCGCGCGAATCCAAGTCGGCAGCGCCGCGGGGCGTAGCGTTGCCTGAGGATACAGCGCAATCAAGGGGCCAAGGCATACAGGGCAGAGCAAATTGTTATCCTACAGAAAATAGATGGTTTGCGAAAACAGCCGCCGCTCGTTCATTCGCCAACTCGACCTGATGGTGTCCAAGGCGACTCGCATTTGTGCAATATTTTTTCCAAGGCGTCTAGCCTAGCCTTTGCCAGCTATGACAGCCAACAAACGCTCCCAAAGGTCCGGCGAATGAAGCGGGAGACGCCGGGTTTGAGGTGTGTCCGGCTCGTCCAGCGTTGTACCCGCGGACTTGCGGTCGGCCAGAAGGATAGTGCGCTCACAGAAAGGAAAAAGTCCGGAAGCCAAATCCTGAGTGGCGATGCCAACCGTGTGGGCATGGTATCGGAGCGCGCGATCGTAGAGTTTCGCAAGTTCATGGATGGAGCTCTTCACACTGGCTCCGATGGCCGCGGACCAAAGGGCGCCATGCTTCCGGAATTCCATGTTGCGAGTGCGTCCTTCGGTTAGAAACCTTTCGACCTCTTGATCGGAAGCGCCGGCAAAGAAAAAAATGTCGTCGAAATCGCGTTGCCGGGCAAGTTCGGCCTCCCTCTGAGGCAGGCCCGTATTTTGCATGAGCTCGCGCGGAGAGAGCGAGCTCAAAGTCACAACGGGCACGCAGGTATCGCCAGAGAGCGTCTGCAGGGCCTCAGCGGCCGCTGGCAAGACTTCAGCGACAGGAATACAGGTAAAGCGGCCAAGGCGCAACGTGGCAGCCTTGTTGGTCCGAGAGGCACCGGATGCCGGTCGCAGGTGGAAATAGTCTTCCGGCAGATAAATCGCGCAGCCGTCTTCCGCGACAAAGGGATGAGTATGGCCATGTTTGCGTCGGGCGTCGTCGAACTGGAGGCGCGAGCGGCTGGTCAGCCAGACGGCAGGAATGCCTTGGTGATCGAGGATGGCGGTGAACTCATCGAGGCCCTGGAGGCTGGCTCCCCGCAACGGGATCAATGCATCAACAGCAATGTAGAGGACACTAGAAGTCTGACGCAAAGGGCCTCCGAACTGGCGAGGCCCATTCTACCGGAATATGAAAGATCGCTACGCTACACAAAAAAAGGCGGGCAGATCGCTCTGCCCGCCTTATCTTGCGCCCGGCAAACTCCCCCGGGCCCCCTGGCAAAGACTTAGTTGCCAGATTTTGCTGCCGCAGATGCGGCCGTCTGCGAATTCGCCTTCGGGATGCTAAGGTAGCCGCTGATGGTATTCTTGCCTATTTTGTTGACGACGATTTCCTCAGGAATGTGGGTGCCGGAGAGGTAGAAGAAGATCGGCTCGTTCATGGCGCGGTTCTTCTTGTCGAAGCGCCTGTCTTCGATAGTTACCGCCGCGTTGAACTGGTTGTGCTTTTCGTTGATGCCCTTCAGTTCAACGGTGACATTGCCTACCTTTTGCGGCTTGTTCCGGCCCGCGATGGTGAATTCAATATAGTCCCGTTCGCCGAGGCGGCGGAGCTGGTCGATTTCGTCATGGTTGCGCGCGATGAGCGTGCCCATCTCGCTGCGAGCCATTTTCAGGTCTTCACGGGTGGCGTCCAAATCGGTTTTCACGCCGACAACCTTGGTGTCTACGGTCTTAACGTCGTCGTTTGTGGCCTTGGTGGCGAGTTCAGAGTGGACCGATGTATCCAGCGCGGTCAGCTTCTCAGTGGTCGCGTCGTTGAGCTTTGACGCTTCTTCGCGAGCCTTCTTAAGCTGCCCCTGAGTAATCTTCAGCTTGCCGGTGACAACCTTCAGGTCGCCCTGGAGATCCGTGTTAGCCTTTTCGTCCTGAGCGAGACGATCCTTCAGAGAAGCCATGTCTTGCTGCATAGTCTGCTCTGCAGTCTTCAATTGCGCCGCCACTGCCTGCTGTGTGCCATCGAGCTTCGATGAGGCACTCCAGCCTACCGCCAATCCGCCAATGGCGATCAAGCCCAGAACGACAATCGCTGGCAACGTCCAAGCAGGTGATTCCGTACGCCCTTCGATAATTCTATCATCTGACATAGTCAATCTTTCTCCTCACCCCGGTTAGGGGACTGCCGCTGTAATCCGGCCTGTAATAAGAGGATTGCATGCGCGAAGCCAAAGAAGAAAGGGCGAGGATGGTGGTAAGTGATAGCAGGAAGGACGTTTGTAGGGGCGAGGAAACAACGATGCAGTACTAGTCCTAGCAAAGTTTACCTTAAAAGCGAGCCAAATGCGGATTTTTTGCGTGACGAACGTTCAGTCGAGTTGGATTCCAAGATTTTGGAGATCGGTTTGGAGCTGCTCGGGCGATTGGAAGACAATCCCGGTCATGCCTAAGCGTTGAGCAGCCTCCGCGTAAGCGGCAACGTCGTCAATATAAACGGCTTCCGCGGCCCCTACCTTGCAGGCTTGGAGGGCGTAACGATAGATAATTGGATTGGGCTTGCTCGCGCCGACTTGGTAGGAATAGATGCGAATTGCGAAGAAGCGGAAGAAGGGGAAGCGCGCTTCCTCGTGGGACATGTGGATTGGGTCGGTGTTTGAGAGTAGGGCCAGGCGGTAGTTTTTGGACAGTTTTTCGAGGAAAGCTTCCGAATGGATCGGTTTCGGGTCCAGAGCGCGATTCCAAACTTCGCTGAATTCCTCGAAAGTAAGTGAGGTCCCAAGGCGATTGTTTAGATGAAGGTGCCAGTCTAGGGGAGAGATGCGCCCCTCCTGCCAATCGAGCCAGCGAGGATCCTTTTCGATTGCGGACCAAACATCCTGAGGGGTTAGAGAAAGGCCGGAAGCCAATCCATCCATGGCGCGAGCGATGTCCACGCGGATCAGGACGCGGCCAATGTCGAAGATGATGGCGCGGAACCTGGTGGACGACACGGCCTACTTTCCCTCAGCCGTCGGAGCCGCTGTAGGGCTTCTGGCGCGCAACAGACTGACGATCACAGGAAGGATGGAAAGCAGAATCACCACGGCAATCACGTAGTGGATGCGCTGGGCGATGTTGGGGATCAAATGCCCGAGAGAATAGCTGCCCAGGATCATAGCGCCTACCCAGAAAATGCCGCCGAAGATATCGAAAGCGAGGTACCGGGTGTAGGGCATTTTGGCTGCGCCTGCGACCGGAGGGCAGAACGTTCGAACGATGGGAACGAAGCGCGCGAGAATCACAGCGCGCCCGCCATACTTTTCGTAGAAATCATGGGCGCGCTGGAGATGGCTTTTCCGGAAGAAGAGAGAATCTTCACGGCGATACAAAGCCGCGCCTGCGGACCCGCCGATCCAGTAGCCAATCTGGTCGCCGAAGATAGCGCAGAGCATCACTGGGATAAGCAGCCATCTCAAGGGGATGACGCCGCCAGCAGATAGAATGCCTGCGGTAACTAGGAGGGAATCTCCGGGGAGGAAAAAGCCGACGAAGAAACCGGTTTCAATAAAAACGATGGTACAGATAAGCGGGGCGCCGCCCGCGCGGATTAATTCCCGAAGTCCGTCGGGGTTAAAAAGCGAGCGGAAGAAGTGAAGGATGGCGTCGAGCACTCGGCGTTGTTCCTCGCAGCAGATGGATGATGTGGAACTCTTGCGGGCGCGGGAACGAGCACGCGCGAGCGCAACCTCGTGAAAGCACCCATACCTATACGGTAGCAGAAAACGCCCACATCCTCCCCACATTCATGCCAGAGAAGCAGCGGGACACCAAGAGCCACCAGCCACACGGCGATGCGCGTCATCCCAGCACCTCCGCCAGCCAGAGGTAGCCTTTATCTTCAGCCTCAATCCGCGATTGGAGATTCTGGGCCGCTTCTTCCCTCTGCCCAAGCAGTTTTTCAATACGCGTGAGAGCACGGCGCGCAGCAGCGGCACCGGCGGCGATTGCTTCTTCGGCGCGGTCGAAATCATCCCAAGCTAGGGATTGCACGTCAGGCCGAAGAACGAGGTCGGCATAACGTTCCCAGATCTCGAGCTGATGCTTTTGAGCCGCGTTCACCGCGCGGCTCACAACTTGAAAAATGTTTGTAGGGGCTCCGCGATGGCCGTCCTGTATCCCGACAGAGACACCGATGACCGGAGCAGCGCCGAGATCGCGGGCGGCGCGAGTCGGAACCGGTGCGACCAGCCCGCCGTCCGCGAGGCACCGCGTGCCGATCTCAACCGGCTCGAACAATCCGGGGAAAGCACAGCTTGCACGGATGGCGTCCACAAGGTTGCCTTGTGTGAACACCACGGGTTCGCCCGAAGTCAGATCCGTGGCGACCACCGCAAGGGGGATGCGAAGATCCTCAAACCGGCGCGACTCGAAAACGCGTTCGATTAAATTCTCAAGACGTTGATTGCTTGCCAGCCCGAGCCGCGAGACGCGCCAGCGGGCGATGTCCCGGAAGCGGAGCGTTCGGCAGGTTTCTATGATGCGCACAAGCGGCGCGCCACTAGCGTAAGCGGCGCCCAGGATACTGCCCACGCTGGTTCCCGCGATGTGAGAAATGGGGATGCGGTTCTGCTCCAGGACTTGCAGAACGCCAAGGTGCGCGAATCCGCGCGCGAAACCTCCGCCAAGAGCGAGGCCGATGCCTGCCCGCCTGGACATGGCGGGTGCACTTTCGCCCAGGTTTTTGCCCGGAGTGTGCCCATGCCTCGTCATACCGATAAGATCGCAAGAAGAACATTCCCGTCCTATGGTTCGGGCGTCCCGAAAAAACAGTACTTCCGTACTGCGTTGAAAACCGCGCATATATCGCTGGAAACGGCACATAGATCAATGTTCGGCTGTTCGACAGTACCTTCTTACTAGTCCGGTACCCTCTCTGTACCATTGCGACGAGCGAGGCGCTGCGCGATTCTCTCCTGCGTCAGGCTGAATGACTGAGGGGAGCACGAATGGACAGTGCGTTCAAAGCTTGGGTCGGGCAGCCGGTAGTCCTGCAAGTGGCGCTGGGAGATATCAAGGTGCCTCTGCGCGGCAAGCTCCTGAAAGTCGGCGACAAAACCGTACGGATGCGAATAGGCGATGGCTGGGACGTGGACATCTACAAGGCCATGATTATGGCGGTTGAAGAAGATTCGATGGCGCTACTTCCTGCGTGAGGGACACGGCCATGAAAACACAAGAGCTCAAATACGTAACCCGGCGCCGCGCGGCGGTGCTGTTGGGTCTCTCGGAGACGGAATTGAACCGCATCTCGAGCGAATCGGGATTCGGACACAAAGAAGTCGCAGGCGAGCAGGAAGAGACGTACTTCACTTACGAAGAACTGCGACAGATCTGCATGCTGGCCGTACACCAGGTGCACTGAGCAAAAACGAGTTTCCTCCGGCCCCCCTCAGCAACACCCCCACCCCGGGTCGCTCCCCCCAGCGATCCGGGGTTTTTATTTTCGCCAAACATCCCGTTTGGACTGCCCGCGATTCGTTCGATCGTCCGTTATAGAAAACCTTTGACAGACGGAATCAGCGTGATAAGACTTAGCGCCGCGCGGGAGGGACGCGGCTCTAATGTCACATCTCTTGATTCGTGGATGGCGGAAATGGGCAGCGGTAGTGTTGATTGCCGTAGCCGTGCCACTAATTTCCGGAAGTAGCGCAAGCAATGGAACCGAAACTTATGACCTTGTCATCGCTAACGGGCGAGTGATGGACCCGGAATCCGGGCTGGATGCAGTACGCAATGTTGGCATTCGCGGCGCGAAAATCATGGCAATTTCGAGCAGTCGTCTCGAAGGCAAGCAGACGATTGATGCGCAGGGACTTGTAGTCGCGCCCGGCTTCATCGACTTGCACGAGCACGGACAAGAGCCGAGAAACTACCAATTCCAAGCCCATGACGGGGTCACGACATCGCTGGAGCTGGAAGTCGGCACGGCGGATGTTGATCAGTGGTATGCGCGGCGGGAAGGAAAATCGCTGATCAACTTCGGCGTATCCGTCGGACATATTCCCGTACGCATGAAAGTCATGAAAGACGCCGGCACCTTTCTGCCCGTCGGCGACGCCGCCCGTCGCCAGGCCACGCCCGCCGAATTGCAGCAAATCAACGACGACATTGAGAATGGCCTACGGCGCGGCGCACTGGCCGTCGGCATGGGCATCAACTACACCGCTGCCGCCACGCACGACGAGATTGTCGATGTATTCCGCCTGGCGGCAAAATACGGCGCCTCAGTGCACGTGCATCTGCGCCACGCCGGATTGCAGGAGCCGACAACCGGTCTCGTAGGGATTGAAGAGGTCATCGCCGCGGCTGCGGCCACGGGGGCGCCGCTTCACGTTGTGCACATCACCAGCATGGGGCTGAAAAACACACCCCGGCTGATTACGATGGTAAAAGGAGCCCGAGCGAGCGGCATCGACGTCACCACGGAGTGTTATCCCTACACGGCCGGAAGCACCCAACTGGAGTCAGCCATTTTTGATCCCGGATGGCAGGATCGCCAGGGCATCACCTTCAAGGACATTCAATGGACAAAGACCGGCGAACGATTGACGGCGGAAAGCTTTGAAAAATATCGAAAGGAAGGCGGCACCGTTGTTATTTTTTCGATTCCGGAAGAGGCTGCGCGTACGGCCATTGCCGACCCGCTAATCATGATCGCCAGCGACGGTATGCCCCTTACTGGCACCAAGATTCATCCACGGGGTCAGGCAACATTTTCGCGAGTGCTCGGGCATTATGTGCGGGAGGAGAGGGCGCTTGATTTGATGACCGCGCTAAGGAAGATGACGCTGATGCCCGCGCAGCGACTGGAAAAGCGCGCGCCGATGTTCAAGGACAAAGGGCGAATTCGCGTGGGAGCGGATGCGGACATTACCGTATTCGACGCCGATCGCATCATCGACAAAGCTACTTATGAAGAGCCGCTGCGGTATTCGGAGGGGATTCAATTTGTGCTGGTGAATGGAGTTGCCGTCGTCAAGGATGGGCAACTCGTTGACGGCGTCTTCCCTGGCCGGGCAGCGCGGGCGCCAATTTCACAGTGAGCTACTTGCCCGCCGTTCAGCGTTCTCACGGTGCTGCCGCAGAACCTGAAAAGAGCATGATGCTAACCATGGGGAAGTGCTATATAGTACTGCGCAAATTCGCCTTCTCTCGAAAGGACTCACTTTGACACTCGCCGCCTCGGATTGGGCCGCCATCGTCGGCTATCTGCTGATCACTTTATTTCTCGGCTTGTACTTCCGCGGCCGCTCCGGAAAGAGCACCGAAGACTATTTTGTGTCGGGCCGCAACGTTTCCTGGTGGCTGGCGGGAACCTCGATGGTCGCGACGACCTTCGCCGCTGATACGCCGCTGGCTGTGACCGGACTCGTTTACGCGAACGGTGTCGCCGGGAACTGGCTATGGTGGAGTTTTCTGCCATCCGGAATGATGACGGTGTTCTTATTCGCGCGTCTGTGGCGGCGCTCGGGACTCATTACCGACGTGCAGTTCGCCGAGATGCGTTACGCTGGCAAGCCCGCCGCGTTCCTCCGCGGCTTCCGCGCCGTTTACCTCGGTCTGCTGATGAATTGTCTGATTCTTGGCTGGGTCACCAAGGCGATGGTCAACATCATCAGCACATCCATGGGCATCAGTGATTTTAAGGCTTTGATGATTTGCGTATTTTTTCTGATGCCGTTTACCGGCATCTATGTTTCGCTCGGCGGCCTGTGGGGTGTTTTGTGGACCGACTTGTTCCAATTCGTGTTGAAAATGGCCATCGTGATTGGCGTGGCGTGGTATGGCGTCCGCGCCGTCGGAGGAATGCCCCAACTTTTGGCGAAGCTGGCCGAACGGCGAGCCGCCGCGGGGTCCGGCGCCAGCGACATCACCGCGCTGCTGCCTGATTTTTCACGCGGGCTCACCGGGGAGGCCCTTTGGACACTTCCGGTCATCACTTTCGTCGTTCACCTTGCTGTGCAGTGGTGGGCCTTCTGGTATCCAGGCGCGGAACCCGGCGGCGGAGGATACATCGCGCAACGCATCTTCAGCGCGAAAGACGAACGCAACGGCTTGCTCTCCGTTCTATGGTTCAACCTGGCCCACTACGCGCTGCGTCCCTGGCCTTGGATATTGACAGCACTCGTCGCCGTCGTCCTTTATCCGAACCTGGCGCAGCCCGAACGCGGGTTCATGCTGGTAGCTACTCGCCAGACTCCGCACGCGCTCCTGGGAATCCTACTCGCTGGATTTATGGCCGCCTTCATGTCCACGGTCGCCACGCAACTCAACTGGGGCAGTTCTTACCTGATCGAAGATTTCTACCGGCGCTTTCTGAAGAAAGAGGGAAGCGAAGCACATTTTGTGAATGCCTCACGGTTGGCTACTGCTTTCCTCGTGGTCGCTGCCGCCGCGGTCGCCTGGCAACTGAAGTCCGTTTCCGATGGGTGGAGAATTGTTCTCGAACTCGGCGCTGGCACTGGCGGTGTCTACTTGCTCCGCTGGTACTGGTGGCGCGTCAATGCCTGGAGTGAAATCTCCGCTATGTTCGCCGCGATGTTGACAACTCTCGCGCTTCACTTCGGCGCGCTCTGGAACGCTCTGATTGGTCGCCCTCAGCCCTTCGGTGGCTCTGACGCGGTCATCTTTGCCAAAACAACTCTCTGCACGACCGGAATCACCACGCTCGCGTGGATCGCGGTCACGCTCTTCACCGCCGCGGAGCCCAACGATACCCTGATTAAGTTTTATACGAAGGTACGTCCGCAAATCACAGGCTGGCAACCGATTGCCAAGGTGGCTGGCGATGTGCCCGTCACGCGCGACTTGGGTCGAAACCTACTCAGTTGGATCCTTGGCTGCGTCCTCATTTATTCCGCCCTGTTCAGCATCGGCAAGCTCTGTTTTGGCCTCTACACAGAGGGGCTTCTTCTCGCTGTTCTCGCCATTGCTAGTGCTCTGGCCCTCTCGCGCTTGATGCCCAAGCCTGCGGAGTGGCAAACAAACTGAGATGCCGGACTCGGCGCAGCCGGCTCGTTCCGGCACGCATCACGCGGTGCTCGCAGGCTTTCTCGGCTGGACCCTCGACGCGTTCGATTTCTTCATCGTCGTTTTTCTTTTCGATACCCTTGCGCATCAATTTGGAGTAACCAAAAAAGAAATCGTTCTGACCACCACGGCGACACTCGCCATGCGTCCCGTTGGCGCTCTGCTTTTTGGCTTGCTCGCGGACCGCTATGGCCGCCGTATTCCGCTTATGGCCAATGTCATTTATTTTTCGATCATCGAACTCTTGTGCGGCTTTTCGCCCAACTTCACGGTGTTCATCATCCTGCGCGCTCTCTTTGGCATCGGTATGGGCGGCGAATGGGGAGTCGGGGCGTCGCTCGCGATGGAGGCCGCGCCGGTGCGCTGGCGGGGAATCCTCAGCGGAATCCTGCAGAGTGGTTATTCGATCGGATATCTCCTGGCAGCAATAGCCGCGAGGTTTCTCCTGCCCGCGTGGGGATGGCGCCCCATGTTCTGGATTGGCGCGCTGCCTGCGTTACTCGCCCTGTACATTCGCACAAAAGTTCCGGAATCCGAAGCATGGAAGCAACATCGCGCCGCGAGCACGGGGCAGATTCTGCGCATCGTTGCGGGAGAGCGGAAGCGCTTCGCCTATCTTGTCGTGCTCATGACCTTCATGATGTTCCTCTCGCACGGCACTCAAGATCTTTATCCGGATTTCCTGAAAGAAGCGCACAAGATTTCCGCGGCGATGGTGGCGAATATCGCCATGATTTATAACGTCGGCGCCGTCGTGGGCGCGATTATATTTGGCCACCTCTCGCAGGTGGCCGGGCGCCGAAAAGGCATGGCCATGGCTTTAGGTTTGTCGCTCTTGATGATTCCGCTGTGGGCGTTTGGCGGCGGCCTTGCGGCCATCATTGCCTCTTCATTTCTGATGCAGGCGGGAGTGCAGGGAGCATGGGGCGTGATCCCCGTGCATTTGAACGAGCTCTCCGCAGACGCCGCGCGAGGGTTGATGCCCGGCCTTGCCTATCAGCTCGGAATCTTACTGGCCTCGCCGACCAATTTTCTCCAATATACTTTGCACATCCGCTTCGGTTATCAATGGGCGATCGCGGGGTTCGAAATCGTGACGATTCTTACGCTAGCCACGCTTCTTTGGGTTGGCTCCGAGGCACACGGCAGGAGTTTTGTTCGCAGCACGCAAGGCGATTCCAGCCGCTCCTCGGCCTGATTAGGCCGTGCGCACTTTCTCGATCGACGAATGCTTCCGCATCCTCCAGTGACAAAACACGAGTCCTCCCCGCGGCTATGTGCACGTCACAAGCCTGTGATAATATTTATGCACCGCGCCCGTAGCTCAGTTGGATAGAGCGTCTGGCTACGAACCAGAAGGTCGGGAGTTCGAGTCCCCCCGGGCGCGCCACTTAAATTGGTTTGCCCTTCACTGGATTAGCGAACTTCCTGGTTGAACTACCGCCTCCATTTTGGGTCCACTTGGGTCCACTAAGAGCCCCACAGCCTTTTCAAGCCTCTCGACGGCAGCCCTCTGAGACGCAGGAACTGCTTGCGCATAGATTTCCGCTGTAGTGCTGAGGCTCGCATGGCCGAGTTGAGCTTGCGCCGTTTTCAATGGTTCGCCCATGTCACTGAGCAACGTCGCGTGCGTTCGACGGAAATCATGCCAACTGACCCGTGGGAGTTCTGCTTTTGCGCATGGCGGAAGCAGGCAGCGTTTGTGCAGGTTCCCAGGTCGCTGATGAGTTCCGTTGTGACTGGGGAAGACGAGGGAATCATCTGAAGTTCGGGTACGCCCAGCGTGTAGACAAAGTGCTCGTTCAAGTGCCAGTCCCATGGGAACGTCTCGGATCCCGCCTTGCGTTTTTGGTGTCGAGTTGTGGCCTTCATAAACGGCCTCACGAACGCGGATGACCTTGCGTCCGAAGTCCACATTTCTCCAGCGCAATGCGAGTAGCTCTCCGATCCGCATTCCTGTCAGAACGGCAGTGAGCACCAATGTCCGTTCCGGCTCCTTAAGAACTTCCAACAAGCCCGTAACCTCGCCGATTGTAAGGAATCGGAGCGGTTGGCGAAGAGGCCTTGGAGGAA
>Ga0099827_10000751_pt1 | contig 15557 bp, 17 predicted proteins | sample CZO8metaG_FD_79339 | JGI IMG/M metagenome (GOLD analysis project Ga0099827, IMG submission 79339) | Vadose zone soil microbial communities from the Eel River Critical Zone Observatory, Northern California, USA - CZOApr15con1.8 metaG | ecosystem: Environmental > Terrestrial > Soil > Vadose zone ...
AAGACGCTTCAGCCTCAGAAGTAGGGGTAGACTCGGCCGGCAATCGAGACGCGGGGGACATCCGAATGAACTTCGACATCAAGACCGAGCAGCTGGGCGACGACGCCTACGTGATCGCGCTCGCGGGCGAGGTCGATCTCTACACGGCCCCCGAGTTCAAGCAGCAGCTGCTCGAGGTGATCGGGCAGGGCGGGAAACAGGTCATCGTCGACTTCAGCAACACGACGTTCATCGACTCGACGACGCTCGGAGTGCTCGTCGGCGGCGTCAAGCGCCTGCGGACGAACGACGGTCAGCTTTCCCTCGTGTGCAGCGACCGCAACATCACGAAGATCTTCGAGATCACAGGGCTCGACAGGGTCTTCACCATCCATCCCACGCGCGACGAGGCCGTCTCGCAGGTGAAGTCGGCCGACAAGCCTTCCGCGTAAGTTTTGTTCCGTCTCGTGTCAGCTGCCGCGGGAGGGGTGGCTGTGGCGTTCCTGGTCGTGGCGTGTGGAACCGGCGGGCTTCCGAGCGCAACGGCGGACAAGGAGCATGGGCGCAAGCTGTTCCTGGGCAAGGGCCTATGCGCGAGCTGCCACACGCTCGCGGCCGCTGGTGCAACTGGAACGATTGGGCCCAACCTCGACGACGCCTTCGCGCAGGACCGTGCGGACGGTTTCAAGGAATCCGCGATCCGCGCGATCGTCCACGATCAGATCAAGTTCCCGGGCCAGTACTCGGTCGCGTCTAATAACCCGGCGTTCCTCGAGCAGAACATGCCGGCGAACCTCGTCACGGGGAAGGACGCGGAAGACGTTGCCGCCTACGTCGCTGCCAACGCGGGCCTACAGGGCTATGCCGAGGCACAGGTCATCTCCGGAACGAACGGCAAGCTCATCTTCAAGCTGAAGTGCGGCGGCTGTCACACGCTGAAAGACGCAAGCACGACCGGCACGATCGGTCCCAACCTCGACCAGCTGAAACCGCCGTTCCCGCGCGTGAAGACGCAGGTGATTCACGGCGGCAGGATCATGCCGGCCTTCAAGAGCGTCCTCACTGACGCGCAGATCGCGGCTGTTGCGCGCTACGTCGCCAAACACGCCGGCAAGTAGTGCCTCCCGACATCCAGGAGTTCATCGAGGCCGGCCGCGATCGGCTGCCGGGACTGCTCGGCGTGCAGATCGACGAGATCGAAGAGGGTCACGTTCGGATGCACCTTCCCTTGCGCGACGAGCTGCTCGCACCGAACGGCTACCTCCACGCGGCAACGGTCGTCGCGCTCGCGGATTCGGCCTGCGGCTACGGCTGCATCGCGTCGCTGCCGGATGGGGCCACGGGCTTCACGACGATCGAGCTGAAGACGAACTTCCTCGGCACTGCGCTGGAGGGCACGCTTCGGTGTGAGTCTCGCCGTGTGCACGGCGGCCGAACGACGCAGGTCTGGGACGCGACCGTGACGGACGAGTCCGGAAAGGTCCTCGCCCTTTTCCGTTGCACGCAACTCCTGCTCTACGCGCAGCCGAAATGACTTTGTGGCTCAGAGCCACTTACTTCATCCGACCGTGTTTCCTCCGTGGCCCTGGCGGCGTCTTCTCGAGTTTGTGGCTCTGAGCCACTAGCTCAGTCGCGGACGTCGTCGCGCTCTGCTTCGAGGTCGACGACCACGTGCGTGATCGGGACTGCGAAGCGCTCGCGTGCCTTTTCGACGACCCCGCGCTCGAGCCAGTGGGAACGGCCCTCCGGGTGGGTCGAAATGATGATCTGATCGGCGCCGAACGTGCGGAGCGCGTCCTCCATCGCCTGCAGCGGGTCGCCGTCACCCACCTCGCCGCGGGCCTGCACGCCGGCTTCAGCGAGCTTGGCGAGGCTCGCGTCGAGCCGTTCCTGAGCGGCGGCACGGGCCTGATCCTCGTCGGACACCCAGTGCTTGAGCGGAGAGTTGAGGGCCGGCGTCACGACGAGCACCTCGCCGCGGACGCCGCGGCTCTTCTCGAGGATCACCGAGCGCAGCGTGTGGCCCGCGACGGTCTCGTTGGCGACCACGAGGATCCGGCGCTCCCCTTCCGCGTGCGGCCGCGGCGCGGTCTGGGGCGGCCTCTCCTCCCGGCGGGCGTGCAGCCACCAGGCGAGCACTCCTGCGGTCAAGCCGACGAAGACTCCCAGCCCGGCCCAGGTCCCGCCGGCCACGGCCGCGGTCACGATCGCTCCGAAGTAGGCGATCGACGCGATCAGGAACCTGAACGCCTCGGCCTCGCTGCGCAGCGGGTTGATCATGGAGTCAGAGGAGGTAGACGGTCGAGTACACCACGATCCACATTACGTCTACGAAGTGCCAGTAGATCCCGCCGATCTCCACACCGTGGTGGTGCTCCGGCGAAAAATGCCCGCGGAACGCCCGGATCGTCATGAAGAGAAGGATCGAAAGGCCGACGAAAACGTGGGCGCCATGCAGGCCGGTCAGGCAGTAGAAGATCGTCCCGAAGGCGCCGTCGTGGGGGGCGAACCCGACACGCGAGTACTCAATCGCCTGCGTCAGCAGGAACACCAGCCCCATCAGGAACGTCAGGAGCAGTCCTGCCTGCAGACCCGCTCGGTTACCGCGCTTGATCGACTGCAGCGCCCAGTGCATCGTGAAGCTCGAGGTGACGAGGATCGCCGTGTTCACTCCGGCGACGAAGATGGGCAGCTCGAAAGGCGCGGGCGGCCAGTCGATTCCGTTCACCACGCGCACGAAGAAATACGCCGTGAAGAACGAGCCGAAGAGCATCACCTCGGAGGCGATGAACAGCAGCATCCCGAGCACCGACGCGCTGACGCGGGAGCTGTGGTGCGCGGCCGGCGGGCCGTGATGGGCGGCTTCGGCGTGCGCAGCCATTAGGCGGGCACCTCGCTCGGGGCCATCACGTGCTCGACGGGGAGGTTGGTCTCGCTCTTCAGACGCTCGACGAGGTCGCGCCGCAGCCAGCCCGAGCGTTCCGGGCCGAACGTCGAGACGATGATCTCGTCGACTCGTTCCTCGCGCATCGCCTCGAGCGCCGCCGAGAACGGATCCGGATGCGCTACCTGTCCGTGTGCGTCGACACCCGAGCCGCGGAGCTCGGCGAGCGCGCGCTTCAGACGCCGCTCGGCCTCGGGGTGCGCTCCCTCGGAAGGATCGCTCTGCGGAGAGACGATCAGGAAGCTCGCGTTCCCGCCGGCGGCCCGCTCGCGGATCGTGTCCAGCAGCTGTGGACCGAGGACGGTCTCGTTCGCGATCACGAGCACGTTCTGCTGGCCCGTCTCCGCGCCGATGTCCACCACGACGTGCTCGAGCGGGCGATCGCCGGCGACGTTGCGGATCCGGTCGATCACGTTCTTGCGCAGCCAGCCCGACTTCTGCTGCGGATGGGTGGCGACCACGATCTCGTCGACGCGGGGCTCGAGCTGAGCGAGTGCGTCGCGGACGGCGGTGACCGGGTCGGTCTCGACCACCAGACCGTGTGCGGAGATCCCCGCCTCGTGGAGCATCGAGAGCGTCCGGTCGAGCCGCCTGCCCGCCGCTGCGCGTCGCGTGTCCTCGTAGACGACGTACGCGCGCCGCGGCTGGTTGACCGGACAGATGACCGTGACGCGGAGCTCCCCGGCACTGCGCCGCTCGACCGCGTCGATCAGCTTGCGTCCCGTGACCGTCTCGTTGGCGACGACGAGAAGATGCATCAGCGGGGTTGGACCTCAGTTGCCGCCCGGTCGCCGTTCAGGACGGCGTGCCGAGCGCCGGGCACACCGTACTCGTACGGGTTCCCGACCACCTGAGGGATCTCGTCGAAGTTGAATATCGGCGGCGGGGATGACACCTGCCACTCGAGCGTAAGCGATCGCCAGGGATTCGCCTCCGCGACCGGCCCACGGCGCATGCTCGTGACCATGTTGTAGAGGAACACGATCGTGGAGGCGCCGAGCGCGAACGACGCGACCGAGATGAAGAGGTTCCAGTGCGCGAACGTCGGCGCGTAATCCGAGACACGACGCGGCATTCCCTGCGTTCCGATCAGGTGCATCGGGAAGAAGGTCAGGTTGAAGCCGACGAACGTCAGCCAGAAGTGCAGCTTCCCAAGCCGCTCGTCGTACATCCGGCCGGTCATCTTCGGGAACCAGTAGTAGATCCCGGCGAAGATCGTGAACAGCGAGCCCCCGAACAACACGTAGTGGATGTGCGCGACGACGAAATACGTGTCGCTGACGTGGATATCGATCGGCACAGCGCCGAGGTAGATCCCGGAGAGACCGCCGATCACGAACATGGAGATGAACCCGACCGCCCACAACATCGGCGTCGAGAAGTTGATCTTCCCTTCCCAGATCGTGGCCAGCCAGGAGAAGACCTTGATCCCGGTCGGCACGGCGATCATGAGCGTCGTGATCATCATCGGCACGCGCAACCAGGGCGCCATCCCGGAGACAAACATGTGGTGTGCCCAGACGGAGAAGCCGAGGACGAGGATCGCCATCAGCGACAGCGCCATTAGCCGGTAGCCGAAGATCGGCTTGCGGCTCATCGCGGAGATGACCTCCGAGGCGATCCCGAAGCCGGGCAGCATCATGATGTAGACCGCCGGGTGCGAGTAGAACCAGAAGATGTGCTGGTAACCGAGCGGGTAGCCGCCGGCAGCCGTGTCGAAGAAGTGCGTGTGCATGATGCGGTCGAACATCACGAAGAACTGCGAGCCGGCGATGAAGGGTGTCGCGATCACGACCAGCAGCGAGGTCGTGAAGTTCGCCCAGACCAGCAGCGGCATGCGCCAGAAGGTCATGCCCGGCGCGCGCATGGTGATGATCGTGACGAGGAAGTTGAGCGCGGTCATGATCGAGCTCGCGCCCGCCCACTGGACGCCCATGTTGAAGAAGATCGTTCCGAGCGGCTGGTGCACCGACAGCGGCGCGTAGCCCGTCCAGCCTGACGCGAACGCGCCACCGGGAACAAGGAAGCTCGACAGCATCATGATCCCGGCGATCGGGAGCAGCCAGTACGAGAGTGCGTTGAGGCGCGGGAACGCCATGTCCGGCGCGCCGAGCATCAGCGGCACGACGAAGTTCGCGATGCCCGCAAACGCGGGGATGACGAACAGGAAGATCATCAGCGAGGCGTGGACCGAGAAGAGCCCGTTGTACGTCTGGTTGTCGAAGAACTGCATCCCGGGCTTCGCGAGCTCGGCGCGCACGAGCATCGCGAGCAGCCCGCCGGCGAGGAAGAAGAAGATCGTGGTGGTCAGGTACTGGATCCCGATCACCTTGTGGTCGGTGTTGACGCGGAAGTAGTCCCGCCAGCTGTAGGCGCCGTGCCCCGAGTGGTCCTCAGGCCGAGTCGGCGCCCCGATCGAGTAACGCACCCAGTAGTCGAAGGCGCCGATCCCTGCGAGGAACCCGATCGGGGCTGCGATCAGCGCACCGACGAGGATGATGACCTCGCCGAACCAGATCGGATGCCAGCTGCCCCACCAGCGACAGAGGACGACGATGCCGGAGCCGATGCCGAAGAAGAGCGGCGCCATCCACGCGGCGCGCAGGAGGCCGGGGTAGAGGAGGCGGCGCCAGCCGCGCGGCGGGGGCGGCGGTCCGTGCTGGACGGCGTGGACCTCGTGCTGCTCGGCGATGCTCGTCACGGACCCTTCTTCCTGGCCCACGTCTCGAAGGCGTCGGGCTGCATCACGATCACCCGCGACCGCATGAGCGCGTGCCCGAGCCCGCAGAGCTCGGTGCAGATCAGCCGGTAGGTGCCCACCTTGTTCGGCGTGATGTGGAGCGTCGGGTGGATCCCGGGCACCAGGTCCTGTTTCTGCCGGAACTCGGGCACCCAGAAGGAGTGGATCACGTCCTTCGCCGTCATGCGGAGGACGACGGAGCGGTTGACCGGCAGGCGCAGCACATCGGACCTCTTGTTGCCGTACCCGGGATAGCTATAGCTCCAGAAGAACTGCTGGGCGAACACGTCGACGCGGAGCGGATTCGCCCCGGCAGCATCATCCTTGGCGAGCACGATCGCACTCACGATCGCGATCGCCGTTACGAGCAGCGCCGGCACGGCGGTCCAGGCGATCTCGAGCCCCGTGTGTCCGTGGATCGGCGGGCAGTCCGAATCGTCGTCGGGCTTCGCGCGGAACTTCCAGACCGCCATCACGCTCACCGCTGCGACGATCGAGAAGACGAAGATGCAGATGCCCGTCACGAACCAGAAGACGAAGTCGATCCGGCCCGCCTCGCGCGACGCCGAGTGGGGCAGCCAGTCGGGGATCAGCGCAACAGCGGACGCGACTGCGCCGGCCAGGACGCCGATCACGATCAGCTGGACGATCGAGCCCCTCCGCACGGACGCCGCGAGCCTACTTCAAGCGGCCTTCAAAGTGCGGCGTTTCCGGCGGGCGTGGGCCGGGAACCGAGCCTTCCAGCCGAAAGGAGGCTGAATGGGACTTGGAGTTGGAATCTTCCTGATCGCTGTCGGCGCGATTCTCGCGTTCGCGGTCAACGCCACGTCTGGGGCGGTCGACGTTCAAACCGTTGGCTGGATCCTGATGGGAGTCGGCCTGGCGAGCGTCTTGCTCTCGATGCTCTTCTGGCAGTCGTGGGCCGGACCCGGCTACTGGACGCGCCGCCGCACCACGTACGTCGACGAAGGACCGCCGGCGGCACCCCCTTACTAGAAACAAAGAGTCGCTGACGAGACGGCCTGCGGGCCGTCTCGTTGCATTTCGCGCTTTACCCTTCCGCGCCGCGCTCGGGCGGCTCGTCCTTCGGCGCCGGCTTGCCGCCGAACATCCCCTTGATCCAGCGACGCAGCCTTCTCGCGGCGAAGCTCTCGTCCACGTCGCCGTGAGCTTCGGTCTCATCGGTCTCGCGGCCATCCTCGTCAGGAGTCTCCGCCCACAGGACCGATCCGCCGCTCACCCACCAACTCTTTCACGGTTGCAGGCTCTTGACTAGGCCGCGATCGGAAGCTCGGCGACGAACGTCGATCCGCCGGTGCCGCTGGACTCGACCCAGATGCGGCCGCCCATGCGCGCGAGCAGCTCGCGGCTGATGTAGAGGCCGAGCCCGGTGCCGCCGACTCCGCGGGTCAGATCCGGATCGAGCCGGTAGAACTTCTCGAAGATCCTCCGGTGCTCCGCCGGCGGGACGCCCATGCCTTCGTCCCGGATGGAGAAGCGGAGGCGTGATCCCGCAACGCTGATTTCGAGGTTGACGCGTCCGCCGTCCGGCGAGTACTTGACGGCGTTGTCGACGAGGTTTGTCAGCACTTGGCGCGCCTTGTCCGGATCGGTCGAGACCATGGGCGCGTCCTTCGGTGCCGAGAACGTGATCTCGATGCTCGGAGGCACGTAGTGCCGCGCCGCTTCGATGACGCTGCGTGCGAGCTCGACGCCGTCGCACCGCTCGACGCTCGTCTTCATCCCGCCGGATTCCAGCCGGCTCACCCAGAGGATGTCGTTGACGATGCGCGCGAGACGGTCCGACTCGCTCGCGATCACCTCGAGCAGACCGGCTCGCTGAGGTTCGGGGAGGAGGACATCGTCGCGGCGCAGCGTGAGTGCGGCTCCGTAGATCGCGGCGAGAGGCGTCCGGAGCTCATGTGAGATCGTCGAGACGAAGTCAGACTTGAGTCTGTCGATCGCGCGCTCGGACGTCAGGTCGCGGAACGCGTAGACGCTCCCGCCCCCGAAGCCGACACCGGTGATCGACAGCCAGAGCTCGCGCCCGTTGACGTCGACCGCCTGGGTCATCGGCCGCTTCTCTCGACCCTGCGAAAGCGGCTCGATCGCCTTCCACGAGGCGAAGATCTCGCCGGCGCTTCGTCCCACCGCCTCTTCGGCCGCGAGGCCGGTGATCTGCTCGGCCGCGGGATTCCAGAGCCGGATCACCCCGAGCCGGTCTAGGAGCATGACGCCGTCGCCGACGTGCTCGACGACCAGGGTCGCCTGTGCCCGCTCCTCTGCGGCGCGGTAGAGGCGGGCGTTGTCGACCGCAACCGCCGCCCTCCGTCCCAGGTGCTTTGCGAAGTCGAGATCGTCCTCGTCGTAGAGCCGCTCCGGATCGGCGGAGACGAGCATCAGCGCGCCGAAGGTACGACCGCCGGCGGTAAGCGGCACGACCATTGCCGACTCCATTCCCAACTGATGGAGGACCTCATGGTGCCTTTCATCCTTGGTCGATGAAGCGAGTAGGTCGTCGGAGATTGTCCGGTACAGGACGGCCTCGCCCGTACGTACGACCCGGGCCGCCCCCTCGGTCTCGTCCGGCTCGACGGGGTAGAGCGTCTTCGACTTCTCAGCCCACACCGCCTTCGTCGGGTCCTTGTGCACGACCGCGAGACGCCTGAAGCTGCCGTTGTCGTCGAGGACGTCGACGGCGTACCAGTCCGCGAACCGGGGTACGAGCAGCGAGGCGATGTTCGCGAGCGTCGACTCGTAGTCGAGCGTCGACGCGAGGAGCTGGCTCGCCTCCGCCAGCACCGACAGGCGCGCGCCCGCAGCTTCCGCCGCTGCGCGGGCCTGCTCGCGCTCGGTCACGTCCGTGATCACGACCCCGACTCCGATCTTCTGATCGGAGACGTCCCGCACCGGGTAGTAGCTGGCGAGCCAGTTGCGTATGTCCCCGGGCGCCGAGGGAACGGCACGCTGAACGTGCAGGTCGAGGATCGGCTCGCCCGTCTCGAGCACCTGGCGATGGAGCGGCTCGATCTCGGCCGCCAGCTCGTCCCCGAGGACGTCGCGGAGCGTGCGGCCGAAGTGCTCCGCGGCCGGAAGCCCGTTCATCCTCGCGAGCGCAGCGTTCACGCGGACGTAGTGGAAGTTCGTGTCCATGAAGGCCAGTCCGACCGGAGCGGCGGCGAATACGGCGTCGACAACCGCGAGCGATTCCTGAGCTTGCTGCCGCGCGGCCTCCGCTTCGCGGAAGAGCAGCGCATTGTCGACGGCGCTCGCCGCACGGCGCGCGAGATCCTGTGCCGTGGCGAGATCCGCTTCGTCGTACCGCCGTCCGCTCTCGGCCGAGACGAAGGTGATCGCGCCGAGAGCTCGATCGCGCGCAACGAGCGGAACGCACATGGACGACTTCAGCCCGAGCTCGCGCAGGATCTCCAGCAACTCGGGTTGCCACTCCGTTGCCTCCACCAGGAGCTCGTCGGGAATCTCGGAGAAGAGCTCTGGACGTGCGGTTCGAATCACATGTGGCACGCCGTGTGTCGCGTCGGGATCCGGCGGATACTTCTCCGCGAGCTCGTTCGCCCAGCGCACCTTGTCCGGATCGGCGTGTGCGACGGTCAACCGTCCGACCGTGCCGTCCTCCTGCACCATGTCGATCGCGCACCAGTCGGCGAACCGTGGGACCGCGAGAGTCGCGACGTTCGCCAGCGTCGTTTCGTAGTCGAGGGAGGAAGCGAGCAGCTCGCTGGCCTGAGCGACGAACTTGTGATCCTCCGCAAGGCGTTGTTGCGCCTCGTAGAGGTCCGCCGTTCCGATCGCCGCCGCAGCGAGGTTGGCGAGGAGCGAAGCGGCGCTTTTCTCCGCCGCGGTGAAGCGGTGCGGGTCGCGGTAGTAGAAGGCCAGTGTGCCGAGCACGCGCCCGCCGTAGCCCAGTGCGACCGCGAGCAGGGACTTCGTGCCCGCGGCTGCGTGTGCCTGCCGGTGCTCGGGCGTCAGCCATTCGGTCGTCGCGATCTCCTCGGCGACAATCGGCTCCTCGAACGAGACAACGGCCATGTTTCCGCGGATGGTGTCGGCCGCGCTCCCGACGTACTCGTCGGGCAGGCCAGACTGAATGGCGATCCACCAGCTCCCGCTCTCCTCGTCGTACTGCCAGAGGGCGTACGCGTCGGCGGCGAGCGTCCTCTGGGCGAGATCGAGCACCTTTGGCAGGACCGTCTTGACTGCGAGGGAGCCGAGTAGGGTCGACGACGCCTCGAGGAGCAGCTTGAGCCGCTCGATCTCCTCGGCGTAGAGCCGTTCGGCCTCGTCTAGAACTCGGACGTCCTGAGTCGCCAAAGAAACCCCCCGACGGGTGGGCGAACCGTCTGACTTTACTCCGCGGACGGCAAATGTCCTCATGTCCGGGCGGAAGCGGCGCAGCTTTGGGTTACGAGTGCCTTAAATCGCTCCACGCCGTGAAGCGTCTGCGTCGTCCTCGACTCTAATTCACTGACGCAATCGGCCTGCTCGCAGACAGGCGAGCCCGGCCGCAGAGAATGGCTCGAAAGGCCTCAAGCGAGGAGGAATGCATGCAGAGCAAGCTCATCGTCGCCTTCACTGCCGCGCTCGTTCTCACGATCGCGGCAGCCGGATTCGCAGCCGTGACAAGCGGCAAGGCAGTCCGCTAGCCGGTGCAGTCCCGCATGCACCAGTCCGCCAGAGCTGTGCTTCGTATCCGGCCGGGTTATCCGGCACTGGCGGCGCTCGGGGTGCGACTTGCCGCAGGGGGGACCTTCATCGGGTTCGGGATGAGCAAGTTCACCAAGCACGCCGCCGAGGCACAGTCGTTCGACCGCTACGGGCTGCCGGCCCCCGACACGTTCGCCTACCTCATCGGCGTCGTCGAGCTAGGGGGTGCGGTGCTGCTGATCGGCGGGCTGCTGGTCCGGCCCGCCGCGCTGATGCTGGCCGGCGACATGGTGGGCGCGATCACCACCGCAGGAGTCAAGGAGGGTGGTGTGGTCCACCTTGGGCTTGCGCCGTCGCTGCTCCTGACGATGCTGTTTCTCCTGTGGGCTGGAGCGGGCCTGTTCGCGCTCGATCGCCGGTTGCTGGAGCAGCTTGCTGCGCGGAGCGCGGAGGATGGTTCAGCGATCGCCGGCAGCAACAACTGACTGTACGAGGAAGGCCTCGCTAGCGGGCCCTGTGAGGTGGGCCGTGCAGGGATCGAACCTGCGACCTTGGGATTAAGAGTCCCCTGCTCTACCAGCTGAGCTAACGGCCCGAGCGGAGGCGTAGTGTAGCCGCCTTGTGGCGCCGCTAGCCTTGCGCGGATGAAGCCGGATGTCGCCATCGTCGGGGCGGGCTATGTCGGCATGCCGCTCGCTCAGGTCTTCGCGGATGCCGGCAAGAATGTTGTCCTAGTCGACCTCAACGACGAGGTCGTCGACGGCATCAACCGCGGGAAGAGCCACATCGGGGACGTCTCATCCGGCGCATTGAAGAAGCTCGTCGACGACGCGCGCATCACCGCGACAACGGATTACGACGCCTTGAAGGACGCGGACGCGATCCTCATCGCTCTCCCGACTCCGCTCTCGAGCCAGCGTGAGCCAGACCTCACGATCCTGCGTGGTGCGGTCGAGGAGATCGCGCCGCGCCTGCGCAAGGGTCAGGTCGTGGTCCTGGAGTCCACGACATATCCCGGCACGACACGGGAGTGCCTGCAGCCCATCCTCGAAGGGAGCGGGCTGAAGGCGGGCGAGGACTTTCACCTCGCGTTCTCCCCAGAGCGCGTCGATCCCGGGCGCACCGACTGGACGACGCGGAACACGCCTAAGCTCGTCGGCGGTCTCACGCCGGCGTGCACGGAGCGCGCCGCGGAGCTCTACCGCAGCGCGGTCGACACGGTCGTCCCCGTCTCCTCCCCCGAGGCCGCCGAGATGACGAAGCTGCTCGAGAACATCTTCCGGGCCGTCAACATCGCGCTCGTCAACGAGCTCGCGCAGCTGTGCGAGCGGATGGACATCGACGTGTGGGAGATCGTCGAGGCCGCGGAGACGAAGCCGTTCGGGTTCATGAGCTTCAAGCCGGGCCCAGGTCTCGGCGGCCACTGCATCCCGATCGACCCCTTCTACCTCACGTGGAAGGCGCGCGAGTACGACTTCTACACCGAGTTCATCGACCTCGCCGGGAAGGTGAACGCGAACATGCCGTACTTCTGCCGCTCCCTGATTTCGCAGGCGTTGAACCACGGTGCGCAGAAGTCGCTCAAGGGCTCCCGCATCCTGGTGCTCGGCGTGTCGTACAAGGCGGACATCGCCGACGTGCGCGAGTCGCCGGCGGAGAAGATCGTGCAGCTGTTGCGGAAGGCCGGCGCGGAGATCGCGTACCACGATCCGCACGTCGAGGAGTTCGACGGCATGCGCTCGGCCGCGTACGCGCCGGAAAGCTACGACTGCGTCGTCATCGTGACCGCGCACACTGCGATCGACTACGACGACCTGATCGAGCGGGCGCAGCTCGTGGTCGACCTCCGCAACGCCACGGGAACGTACGGCACGGGCAACGGGAAAGTCTGGAAGTTGTGAGTGTGGCTCGACCGGCGGCGCTTCGCGGCCTCTCGCCCGTCCTGAGCGGCGCGCTGGGGCGTCCTCAGTCGGCCACATGCTGCGAGCACGCGGCCTCCCTGCGTCCTTCGATCGCTTGCTCATGACGACCGAGAGATCCACGAGCGCCACCCCCCGAACCCCCCGTGTAGCTCAAGCGGGCCTCGGCCAGTGGGGCAAGAACCTCGTCCGCAACTTCGACGCTCTCGCCGAGCTGGCATGGCTGTGCGACATCGACGATGAGCGACGGGCCGAGCTAGCGCGGGGCTATCCCTCCGCGCGAATGACCGCAACCTTCGACGACGTCCTCGCGGACGACTCGGTCGAAGCGGTCGTGGTAGCGACGCCGGTGCCCACCCACTACGAGCTCGCGCGGCGCGCCCTCGAAGCGGGCAAGCATGTGTTCGTGGAGAAACCGCCTGCGATGCGCGGCGCCGAGATGGAGGAGCTCTGCGAGCTGGCGGAGGAGCGCGGGCGCGTGCTGATGCCCGGCCACCTCCTGCTCTACCACCCCGGCGTGCGGAAGCTGAAGGAGATCGTCGACTCGGGCGACCTCGGCGACGTCCTCTGCGTCTACGGCAACCGCCAGAACCTCGGCACGATCCGTACGCACGAGAACGCTCTCTGGTCGCTCGGCGTCCACGACCTCTCGGTGCTGCTCTTCCTGATCGACGAGGAGCCGAGCGAGGTGTGGGCGCACGGCCACGCGTTTCTCAGCCCGCACGTGGAGGACATCGTCTTCTGCTACCTGCGCTTCCCGTCGGGGAAGATCGCGCACATGCACTTGTCCTGGCTCGACCCGCACAAGATCCGCCGCATCACCGTCGTGGGCCGCGACAAGATGGCTGTGTTCGACGACATGGAGTCGGAGCGCAAGGTCACCGTGTACGACAAGGCCCCGGAGGAGTCCGCCACGGTCTACGGCGAATGGGGGACCCGCACGGGTGACATCTACAGCCCGAAGGTTCCGCTGAGCGAGCCCTTGCGTCTCGAGTGTCAGCACTTCCTGGAGCTGATCGGCGGCGGGGGCGACCCGGTGCGGACCGCGCGCGACGGCCTTGTGGTCGTTCGCGCGCTCGAGCAGCTTCAGGCCTCGCTCGAGACAGTCGTCGCTTGAACGCCGAGGTCGCCTCGAGCGCGGTCGTCTATCCCGGGACGGTGATCGGCGACGGCTGCAAGATCCTCGACGGCGCAGTGGTCGGCAAGCAGCCGGCACTCTCGCCACGCTCGACCACGAAGCTAGAGGAGCTGCCGCCGCTCGAGCTCGGCCCTGGGACGATCGTCTCTACGGGCGCGATCGTATTCGCCGGCACGCGCATCGGTGCGCGCGTCATCGTCGGCGATCAGGCGTGTGTCCGGGAGCGCTGTCAGATCGGCGACGACGTGGTCATCGGCCGCGGTGCACTGGTCGAGAACGACACGACGGTCGGCGCCCTGACGAAGATTCAGGCGATGGCCTACATCACGGCCTACTCGACCCTCGAGGAACAGGTCTTCATCGCGCCTTGCGTCCAGACCACGAACGACAACTTCATGGGCCGGACGGAGAAGCGGCACGAGCTGAGGAAGGGACCGACGATCCGGCGCGGCGCCCGCGTCGGCGCGGGCGCGGTCCTGTGCCCGGCGGTCGAGATCGGCGAGGAAGCCTTTGTCGGCGCGGGAGCGGTGGTGCTGAAGGATGTGCCACCGCGTGTCGTGGTCGTGGGAAATCCGGCGCGAGTTCTGCGTGACGTCCCGCCGGAAGAGCTGCTCTAACTACGCTGCGAGCGGTACGGCTTGTGCTCGACTAGCGGCGCGTGATGCCGAGCTCGTATGGCCCGAAGCCGCGCGTTGCGAGCTTCACCTCGACGTAGTACCAGCCGCTCGCGGACACCTGGTAGCCGAGCTTGTGCGACGCCCCCGGTCCGATTGCCTGCGCAGCACGGAGGTGTTGCGTGCGCAGGTCGCCGACGTGCTTCGTACCCGGCTTCCAGAGGAGGAGATTCGAGGTGGCTTCTTCCGGCCCCTCGAGCGTGAGCCGGAGGCGCTGGCCCTTCTTGAGATACAAGCGGTACACGTCGATCTGGTCGTCCCAGAAGTCGATCGTCGCCTTCACGGCAACCGTTGCCGTCGAAAGCTTGGCGGCGTTCGCTCCGGCATCGTCGTTCGGCTCGAGCCGGTCGGGCGGTGGGATGACACCGTCGAGAGCGCCGATCGCCTTGGCGACGTCGAGCCGGCCCCAGCCGCTGTACGTGTCGCGGAGGAGCGGGCACTGCTTGCATCCGTTCGACGCGTTCACGTCCGTCGCCGAGCGCTCGAGGATGTTCATCACCTGATCGGCCTGGAGCGTCGGCTTGAGAGCGATCAGGACCGCCGCAGCCGCCGCTACCTGCGGCGCCGCGAACGAGGTGCCCGCCGCGTGGCGGAACTCGTCGGGCCCGCAGTCGGAGTAACCCTGGTTCTGGCACAGCGGGCGGAACGACGTGAGCGAGCGGGGCAGCGTCGAATAGATCTCCTGGCCGGGCGCGGAGATGTCGTTGTAGATGCGGTCCCGGTCCGAAAAAGAGGGCACGTTCCCCGTCGGCGTCAGGGCGCTCACGCCGATCACGTGCGGGAGCGCGGTGGGATAGCTCGCGAAGGGCCATGGGCTCTCGGGAGCTTCGTCGGAGTTCCCGACCGCCGCGACGAGGACGGCGCCGCGCCTGACCGCGTACTCGATCGCATCGGCCTCGATGCGTGAGAACGTGTCACGGCGCGGGTTGAACGGGTCGCGCAACCCTCCGATCGAGAGGTTGATAACGCGCGAGCCCAGGTCGGCTGCCCAGCGAATCGCCTCCGCCTCGTCACGCACGTCGATCGTCTGGTCGGAGCGGGCGATCTTCGCGATCACGAGCTGCGCCGGAAACGCCATTCCGGCGATGCCCTCGTTGTTGTTGATTGCGGCGGCGATCACACCGGCGACGAAGGTGCCGTGTCCCTCCTCGTCGGTGAGCGGGCTGCCGCCGACCCAGCTCCGCGCCGCCCAGATCCGCGAGCGCGGAAACTCCGGATGGCCTCCGTCGAGGCCGGAGTCGATGATCGCCACCCGCACCGGGTTGAGGACCGGAAGCTGGTCCGGGAAAGCGTCGAAGGCGTGATCCTGCGTGAGGTAGTACTGGCGTGGCGCGAGCGGATCGCTCGGCGTGAAGGTCGCCCGGAGCGGCATGGCAAGCGCGGCCGGCGCCAGCATGAGCGCGAGTGCCGCAGCGGCCGGTGTTCTCACGAGGTCGTGACCTGGAGCACCTGCGAGGGGCCGGCCACGAAGCCGTGGCCAGAGCCGACGAACGCGCGG
>Ga0099827_10000755_pt1 | contig 15525 bp, 12 predicted proteins | sample CZO8metaG_FD_79339 | JGI IMG/M metagenome (GOLD analysis project Ga0099827, IMG submission 79339) | Vadose zone soil microbial communities from the Eel River Critical Zone Observatory, Northern California, USA - CZOApr15con1.8 metaG | ecosystem: Environmental > Terrestrial > Soil > Vadose zone ...
CACGTGGCGCGCCGGTCCGCCGACGATGGAGAAGGGACCGTGCATCTGCCACGGGACGGCGGGAAACGGCTACGCGTTCTTGAAGGCCTTCGAGCGCACGCGTGACGAGCGCTGGCTCGTGCGGGCACGGAGATTCGCCGTGCACGCGCTCGAGCAAGTGCAGCGGCGCGGCCGGTGCCGCTACTCGCTCTGGACCGGCGACCTCGGCGCCGCGCTGTTCGCCGCCGACTGTCTCGAGGGTCGCAGTGCATACCCCGTCCTCGACGCCGCCTCAACCATCTAGGCCGCCTTGACGGCCTGGATCAGGTTCTGTACGGACTCCTTCGCGTCGCCGAACAACATCGCGGTCTTCGGCTCTGTGTACAGCTCGTTGTCGATTCCCGCGAAGCCGGGGCGCATGCTGCGCTTGAGCACCACGATCGCGTGTGCCTGGTCGACGTTGAGGATCGGCATGCCGTAGATCGGGCTACCCGGCGAGTTCCGCGCCGCCGGGTTCGTCACGTCGTTCGCGCCGATCACGAGGGCGACGTCCGTCTGCGGAAAATCGGGGTTGATCTCGTCCATCTCCTTCAGCTGGTCGTACGGGACGTTCGCTTCCGCGAGCAGCACGTTCATGTGGCCGGGCATGCGTCCCGCGACGGGATGGATTGCGTACTTCACGTCGACGCCCTTCGATTCGAGCAGATCCGCGAGCTGCCGCACCTCGTGTTGCGCCTGTGCAACGGCGAGTCCGTAACCCGGCACGATCACGACGCGCCGCGCGTAGGAGAGCATCACCGCGACGTCGTCCGCAGTCGTCGCGCGCACCGAGCCCCCGTCCGCGCCCGCAGGCGCGCCGGCAGGTCCTGCGACGACCTTCCCGAACGCGCCGAAGAGGACGTTTGCGATCGAGCGGTTCATCGCCCGCCCCATCAGCGTCGTGAGGAGCGTGCCCGACGCGCCGACGAGCATGCCGCTGACGATCAGCACGTCCGAGTGGAGGACGAAGCCGGTCGCCGCCGCCGCGAGGCCGGTGAATGCATTCAGCAGCGAGATGACGACCGGCATGTCGGCGCCACCGATCGGGAGCACGAACAGGATTCCGAACAGCGCGGCCGCGCCGATCATCGCCGCGAGCAACCAGAAATTGACTGCGGCCATCGCCCACACGCCGAGCGCGACCGCGCTCGCGAACAGCGCCGCGTTGACGAACTGCTGGCCGGGATAGGTGATCGGCCGCCCGCTGACCAGCTCCTGCAGCTTGCCGAATGCGACCATCGAACCTGCGAAGGAGACCGAACCGATCAGCGCCGAAAACGCCGTCGAGATCCCGCGCTCGGCGCCGACGCTTCCGCCCGCGGCCCAGACGCCGTGGAACTCGACGAGCGAGATCAACGCCGCCGCGCCGCCGCCGACGCCGTTGAACAGCGCCACCATCTGCGGCATCGCGGTCATCTTCACCTTCCGAGCCCCGACGACACCGATCACGCCGCCGATCAGCGCGCCGGCCGCCATCCACCACCAACCGGTGACGACGTCGGACTTGAACAGGGTCACGAAGACCGCGACCAGCATCCCGAGCGCGCCGATCTGGTTGCCGCGGCGCGCGTGGCGCGGGGAGGAGAGGAAGTGCAGCGCGAGGATGAACGCCGCGATCGGGATCAGATACAGCAGGTTCGACGTGTTCTGGCTCACGGCTCGTCGCGCTCGGGGCGCTTCTTGAACATCTCGAGCATCCGGTCGGTGACGACGAAGCCGCCGACCACGTTCGCCGTCGCGAGCACGACGGCGACGAACGCGACGACCTGCATGAACAGACCGGGGTGATGCGCGCCCATGACGATGATCGCGCCGACAATCACGATGCCGTGGATCGCGTTCGTGCCGGACATCAGCGGCGTGTGGAGCAGGGTCGGGACCTTCGAGATCACCTCGAAGCCGAGGAAGATCGAGAGCAGCAGGATCGTCAGCTCGGTGACGAGCTGGGCGCTCAAGCGGCGACCTTTTGTTTCCGCTGCCCCGCGGCAAAGCCGCGGTGAAGCGCAAGGGGGAACCTCTCGGTTCCCCCGAGTCCCCCTCCCCGTGGTCGCATGAGCAAGCTCATGCAGCGACCTTTTGTTTGCCGGCGACGCAGGCGCCGGCGGTGATCTCGTCCGACCAGTCGAGCTTCAGCTCGCCGTCCTCGACGAGATGGGTCAGCAGCGCAACGACGTTGCGCGAGTAGAGCTGCGAGGCGTGGTACGGCATCGTCGACGGGAGGTTCGTCAGCCCGACGATCGTCACGTCGTGCTCGACGGTGATCTCGCCCGGCGTCGTCAGCTCGCAGTTGCCTCCCGCCTCCGCGGCGAGATCCACGATCACCGAGCCCGGACGCATCGCCTTGACCGCGGACGCGGGGATCAGTCGCGGCGCCGGCCGCCCGGGGATAAGCGCCGTCGTAATCACGGCGTCGAAGCCCGCGATCCGCTCGGCGAGCTCCACCTGCTGCTGTGCTTGCTGCTCGGGCGTCAGCTCCTTCGCGTAGCCTCCCTCGGTCTCCTCGCCGCGCACGGACAGCTCGAGGAACGTCGCGCCGAGCGACTCGACCTGCTCCTTGACGACGGGACGAACGTCGAAGCCGGAGACGACGGCGCCGAGTCGCCGCGCGGTGGCGATCGCCTGCAGCCCGGCGACGCCCGCGCCGAGCACGAGCACCTTCGCGGGCGCGACCGTTCCCGCGGCCGTCATCAGCATCGGGAAAAAACGCGGCAGCCGGTCGGCTGCGATCAGCACTGCCTTGTAGCCCGAAACGGTCGCCTGCGACGACAGTGCGTCCATCGGCTGGGCGCGCGTGATCCGCGGGATCGACTCCATCGCGAACGCGGTCACGCCGGCGCGGCGCAGACGCTCGATTCCCTCCTCGTCCGTGAGCGGCGCGAGAAAGCCGATCAGGACGGCGCCGTCGCGCAGCGCGGAGACCTCGTCCGCCGACGGCGGCGCGACCTTGACGACGATGTCTGCTTCGATGGCATTGTCGACGAGCCGCGCGCCGGCCTCCTCGTACGCGGCATCCAGGAAGGAGGCGGCGGCGCCGGCACCCCGCTCGACTACCACCTCGAGGCCGCCTGCGGTCAGCTTCGCAATCGACTCGGGAACGAGCGCCACGCGACGCTCGCCCGTTGCCGTCTCCCGAGGAATCCCGACCCTCACCGCGCGTAACTCTACGGCAGGCGTGGCGGCGGTCAGCCCCGTCTTGCCACACTGTTCCGGCGTTGACGGCCTTCATCGACCACTACGGGCTCGTCGTCGTCTTCCTGATCGTCGCCGCCGAGAGCTCGGGCGTGCCGCTACCCGGGGAGACGGCGCTCGTCGCGGCGGCCGTTCTCGCCGCGCAGGGACACTTTGCGATCGCCACCGTGATCGCGGTCGCCGCGGTCGCAGCGATCGTCGGCGACAACATCGGCTACTGGCTCGGGCGGGAGCTCGGTCGCGGTTTCCTCCAGCGCTACGGGGTCGTTCGCCGTTTCAGCGAACGTGTCGTCCCGCCGACGGAGCGCTTCTTCCGCAAGCACGGCGGCAAGTCGATCTTCATCGCGCGCTGGTTCAGCGGCTTTCGTGTCGCGGGCGCCTGGATCGCCGGCTTCGCGCGCATGCCCTGGTGGCGGTTCTTTCTCTGGAACGCGACGGGCGGGATCGCGTGGGCGGTCACGGTCGGGCTCGTGTCGTACTACTTCGGGCGCGCCGCCGCTGACGCAATCGGGCACTACGGCGTGATCGGGGCGATCGTGGTCGTCGGCATTGCGGCGTTCGTGCTCGTCGGGTGGCATGTCTGGCGGCGGCGGATGATCGAAGAGTCGTGATGCGAGCCGTCGCGTGCAATCCGCCTCGGGCCGTCGGCGACGACGGCGCCGATCACCGGCATGCGGCGCTGAACGAGGGCACGCCCCCTGGGGGGCGCGAGCGCCCCTACTGAATCGTCGCACGAGAAAAGTTGCCGAGCAGTGCCGAATTCGTGACACCTTCGACCGGTGACGCGCCGCGCCTCTTACAGAGTCGACCACACCTCGAGCTTGGTGCGCGTGCGCGCGATCACGTCGTCCGTGAACTCCGACGTGGACGCGTCTCCGCCGAGGTCGGCGGTGCGCACGCCCTGCGCGACAGCCTCGAGGCACGCCTCGCGAATCGCGCGGCCGGCCTGCTGCACTTCTGCGGAATCGCCGTGTGCGAGGAGCGCCGCGCCCGCGAGGATCATCGCCATCGGATTCGCGACGTTCTTGCCCTGCAGCGACGGCGCGGTCCCGTGCGCGGCCTCCGCCATCAGCGCGTCCGGCTCGAAATCGTCGTCGAACGCGACGAGCAGCGACTCGGAGCCGGCGATCGATCCGAACAGCGGCAGCACGAGGTCGCTGAGGATGTCGCCGTCGCGGTTCAGCGCCGGGATCACCATCGGGTCTCCCGTCGACGCGATCAGCAGCGCGAACGTCGCGTCGATCAGCTGCGGCTCGTAGCCCACCTCGGGATGACGCTCTGCCGCGGCGTCCATCTCCTCCTTCAGCATCCCCTCGTAGGTCGGGCTGACCGTGTACTTCGGCCCGCCGAAGACCTTCGCGCTCATCCGCTCGGCCTGGCGGAACGCGAACTCGGCAACCGCGTGGCAGATGCGTCGCTCGATCCGCTCCGTGCGAAACGCGACTTCATCGTTCCCTTCGCCCTCGCGCCACTCCTTCGCGCCGTACGCATCGCCGACCGCCATCCGGACGATCGAGATCGGCGCGTGCACACCGCCGAGCGGCACGACGCCGGGGATGCGGCGCCCGGTCCGCACGATCACCTTGCCGCCGATCTCCTCGCGCAGGATCCGATTCGCCGAGCCCACGTCGTCGCGGCCCTCCGGGGTGATCGTCGCGGCCTTCAACCCGAGCCCGTGCTCGCGGATCGCCGCGGCCGCTTCGTAGACGACCCGGTTCTTCGTCTCCCGGCGGTTCTCGAGCGACAGGTCGAAACGAGGGAAGTCGAGCGCGAGGCCGACGACGTCCGGCGCGAGGACGCGCAGCGCTTCCTCGAGCAGTTCCTGCCCTGTCTGGTCGCCCTCCAGCACGACGATCGTCCTCACGTCTCTCACCGCCTTCGCCTCCCACGCGGCGGAGCCGCGCTCCGGCGAAGGCTCGCGCCGCTGGACGGCGCGATGCCTGCCGGGCCCGTGCCGCTTGCACTGTGCCCTCTGGCCTCCCGCCACCAGCGGCACGTGAGAAACGTGAGCAAGTTGACGTCCACGGCGAGCGATTATGCAGGTCGGCCGCGTGGCAGGAACCCGTGCATGCCGCGCAAGGGAGGCTGGCGACGGGAAGGATCGCGGAGGCCGTTCCGCTACGTCGACGCGCATGGGCGCCGAATCCGGGACGCCGAGACGGTCGCGCGCCTCGACGCTCTCGCGATCCCGCCGGCGTGGCGCGACGTGTGGATCTCGCCGAACCCGCGCGCGAAGCTGCAGGCGACGGGCGTCGACAAGGCTGGGCGGCGACAGTACCTCTACCACGGGGACTTCCGCGCGCAGCAGGAGCAGCTGAAGTACGACAGGCTGATTCGCTTTGCGGAGAAGCTACCCGACCTGCGGCTGGCAATGGGCGAGCACATGACGCTCGACCCGCTCGACCCGGACTGGGTCTGCGCAATCGGCGTCCGGCTGATCAACCTCTCGTGGTTCCGAGTCGGCGGAGAGCGTTACGCGCGCTCGTCGCAAACCTACGGTGTGATGACCCTCCGTAAGTCACACGTGCGCGTGCGCGGAAACCGCGTCACGTTCCGCTTTCCCGGCAAGCACAAGGTGCAGGTGCGGACGGCGCTCGTCGACGGAGAGCTGGCGGAGGCGATTTCCCAGTTGCTCGAGCTTCCGGGCACCCGGCTGTTCCGCTACGCGGTGAACGGCGGCCTTTCCAACCTCACCGATCGGCGGTTGAACGAGTACATGAAGGAGTACCTTGGCGCGGAGTTCTCGGGCAAGGATTTCCGGACGTGGGGCGGAACGCTGCTCGCCGCGATCGCGTTCGCCGAGCGTGGGCCGGTCGAGGGCAAGGGCGCGCAGAGGAAGGCGGTCGCTGCGGTGACGCGCCAGGTCGCCGAGAAGCTCGGCAATACGCCGGCGGTGACGCGCGCCTCGTACATCTCGCCGGCCGTGATTGAGCAGTATCTCGACGGGAGAACGATCGAGGATTTCCGGCCGCGCCATTTGCGGATCGTGACCGCTCGGGATATCGGGCTCGATCGGGAGGAGCAGGCGACACTCAGCCTGCTGCGCTCGTGGCGAATACGCGAGGCGCGCCGCGCAGCATAGAATTCCACCGGCAATTCGCTTTGAAGGAGGAATTCGTGGCAAGAAAGACCGTGCTAGTTTGCGACAGCTGCGGCAAGGAAGTCGAGGAGGCCAAGGGCGCCGTGATGCGCATCACCTACTCCGACGCGCGCCGCGGCTCGAAGCAGGCCGACCTCTGCGACACCTGTGCCGGCAAGCTGCCCGGCGTTCCTGCGGCCCGCCGCGGTCGCAGGCCCAAGACCGCAGCAGCCTGAGAAGCTTTTCGCGCTCGTAGCGGGCGGGGGCGCAGGAACCGTCGGGACCCCTGTCTAGGATGGGTCGGTGGGTCTCAGCCTGATCGCCGGGCCCGCCAGCGCGGGCAAGGTCGCGCTCCTCTTGGAGCGGTATCTGGCCGCCCCGGAGCGCGAGCCTGTGTTGATCGTGCCGAACCGGTCGGACGTCGACCGGGTCGAGCGTGACCTCCTGCGGCGCAGCCCGGTGCTGCTCGGAGGGACAATCGGGACGTTCGATGACGTCTTCGCCCGGATTGCCTACGGCGGCGAGGGCTCGCGCCCGGTCGTCTCGGACACGCAGCGGAGCCTGCTCGTCCGCCGCATCGTCGGCGGCGCATCGCTGAACGGGCTCAGTCGTTCGGCCCGCTTTGCGGGCTTCGCCGACTCACTCGCGACGACACTCGCCGAGCTCGAGTCCGGCCTGCTCCAGCCCGAGCAGCTCGACGGCGATCTCGCTCATCTCTTTTCCGCCTACCGTGGCGAACTCGAGCGGCTCGAGCTCTGGGACCGCGACCTCCTGCGCCGGCGCGCGGTCGAACGGCTCCAGTCAGACTTCGGTGCGTGGTCGGGCGAGCCGGTCTTCGCCTACGGCTTCGAGGACTTGACGGGCGCCGAGTGGGAGCTCCTGCGTGCGCTCGCCGGCCGTACCGACGTGACCGTCTCGATGCCCTACGAGGCGGGACGCGCGGCGTTCGAGTCGCTGCGGCCGACGATGGACGACCTCGCCGCGCTCGCGGACGGACGCATCGAGCTGCTGCCGCCGCGCTTCTACGAATTCGCGCATCCGGCGCTCGCGCACGTCGAGCGCGCGCTCTTCACGGACTCGGTTCCGGACCCGCCCAGGATCGAAGGCGCGCTCCGCTTCTTCGAGGGCGCCGGGACGCGCGGCGCGCTCGAGCTCGTCGCGCGCGAGATCCTCGAGCTCGTCCGCGGCGGCACCGAGCCCGAGCGCATCGCGATCGTGTGCCCGTCGGTGGAGCGCGCGCGCGCACCGCTCGAGACGGCGATGGGCGCCGCGGGCGTCCCGGTCGCGATCGCCGGGCGCGTGCGCCTGCCGCAGACAACGTTCGGCCGTGCGCTCATGGGCCTGCTCCGCTTCGCGTGGCTCGGCGGCGGGCGGCGGGACCTCTACGGCTTCCTGCGCACGCCGTACTCCGGCGTTCCGCGGACCAAGGCGGACTTCCTCGAGGGCCGGCTCCGCGGGCGCGCGATCAACGCGCACGACCGCGTCGAGGCCGAGACGCTCGCCCTGCACGGCAACCCGTTCCCGATCGTCAAGGAGCTGCACGACGCGGAGACGCCGCTCGCCGGCGTGCGCGCCGCGTCCGCACGGATGCTGCGCCACGCGCACGGCACGCAGCGAACGCCGGCCGATGACGATGTGCAAAGCGATCTGCGTGCGTACGAGTCGGTGCGGCAACTCGCTGACGACCTGGAGCGCTGGCTCGAGCTCGGCGGCACTCTGACGCCGGACGAGATCGTCGGCGCGCTCGAGCGGGCGACTGTGCGCGGCAGCGACGGGCGGGAGCCCGGGCGCGTCGCGGTACTCGACCTCCTCCGCGCGCGCACCCGCAGCTTCGACGTCGTGTTCCTGCTCGGCCTGGAGGAAGGGAGCCTGCCGCGCCGCGCTCACGTGTCGCCGTTCCTCGACGACGACGCGCGGGACGCGCTCGCGGGCGCGCGGCTCGTCAAGCCCGACCAGGTCGCGCGCGACCGCTACCTCTTCTACACGGCCTGCACACGCGCGACGCGGCGGCTCTACCTCGTGCGCGAGGCCGCGACTGACGAGGGCAGCCCCCGCGAGGCGAGCCCGTTCTGGGACGAGGTCGTCCGCCTGTTTCCACACGAGGACGTCGAGCGCGCAACGACGCGGCGTGCGCTCTCGGCGCTCACGTGGACGCTCGACGATGCGCCGACCGAGCGCGAGCGGCTGCGCGCGCTCGCGGTCGCCTCGACGGAGGACCGGGCTCAGGCTGAGTCGCTCGCGTTCGCGAACGGCTGGGAGCGGAGGCTCGAGCGCGCGCTGCGCGCGTTCGAACGGCCGACGCGCCTGACGCATCCGCTCGTGCTCGAGCAGCTCGAGGGGAAGACGACGTTCAACGTCACAGAGCTCGAGCGCTTCTCCGATTGCTCGTCCGCGTGGTTCGTCGAGCGGCTGCTCGACCCGAAGACGATCGACGCCGAGGTCGACGCGAAGCTGCGCGGCGGCGTTGCACACACCGCGCTGCACAAGTTCTTCTCCGGAATCCCCAAGGAGCTCGGGATCGAGCGGCTCGACGAGGAGCACCTCGAGCCCGCGCTGCCGTTCCTGCGCCGCTGCCTGGACGACGCGGTGAACGGTGTCCGCATGGAGCTGACGGAGCTGCAACGGCAGGAGCTCGACCAGGGGCTGTGGCGCGATCTCGAGGCGTTCGTGCGCACGGAGGCGTCGTCCGAGCTGCCGCTCGTGCCGCGCCGCTTCGAGGTGTCGTTCGGCGGCGAGCGCTCGACGCTCGGCGGCCTCGACCTCGGCGACGGGCTGACGCTCTCCGGCAAGATCGACCGCGTCGACGTCGAGACGTTCGGCGCGCGAGGGATCGTGCAGGACTACAAGTCGGGTCGGACCGCGCACTCGGCGACGCAGATCGAGCAGGAGCAGAGGCTGCAGATTCCGCTCTACATGCTCGTTCTGCGCGACCTCGTCGGCATCGAGCCGCTCGGCGGGCTCTACCGGCCGCTCGCCGGCGAGCGCAAGCCGCGCGGACTTCTCCGCTCGGAGATGAAGGACGAGCTGCCGGGCTACACGCGGACCGACTACGTCGACGACGAGGAGTTCTGGAAGCGGCTCGACGCCGCACGCGCGCTCGCGCACGACATGGCGCTGCGCATCCGTGCGGGCGACGTGACGCACGATCCGCGCGGAGGCTCGTGCCCCTCGTGGTGCGACCTGTGGCCGATGTGCCGGGTGGCGCGGGCATGAGCGTGCTCACGACCGCGCCACCGGGGAGGGGGATTCGGGGGAACCGGGAGGTTCCCCCTTGCGTCGGGTCGCGCCTTTGGTGCGACGCGACGGGAGACAGGGTGAAACGGGCATGAACGAGCAGCAATCGGCAGCGATCGAGGCGAAGGGCCACGTCGTCGTTTCGGCCGGCGCCGGTACCGGCAAGACGAGGGTGCTCGTCGAGCGCTTCGTGCGCGCAGTTTGCGACGAGGGACTCGACGTCGGCTCGATCCTCGTCATCACGTACACGAAGCGCGCCGCCGGCGAGCTGCGCTCGCGCATTCGCGCAGGGCTCGTCGAGCTGGGGCGCAACGATCTTGCGCGCGAGCTGGACGGCGCGTGGATCTCGACCATCCACGGCTTCTGCAACCGCGTGCTGAAGACGTATCCGCTCGCCGCCGGGCTCGACCCCCGCTTCCGCGAGCTCGACGAGGCACAGGGCCTCGTGCTTCGCGGCGAGGCGTTCGAATCGGCGCTCGCCGAGTTCTGCGCGGACGCGGAGCCCGACCGCCTGCGGTTGCTCGCGACATACGGCGCGCGCGGCTTGCGGCGGATGCTCACCGGTGTCTACGAGACGCTGCGCTCCGCCGGGCGCGACCTCGTGCTCGAGCTCGGCCGGAGGCCGAGCCTGCCCGTCGCGATCGAGCATTGGGCCGAGGCCGCGCGCTGCCTCGCCGAGGACGAGGTTGCGTCTGACGGTGCGCGCGCGGCGGCGACACGAGCGCTCGAGGTCTCGGAAGAGGAGACAAATCCCGAGCGCCTGCTCGACCTGAGCGGGCTGAGGGCGCGCGGCGAGCGCGCAGCGACGTACGACGAGGCCCGCCGAGCGGTCGAGCAGGCGGCGCTCGACGAGGTCGCCGCGCGCGACCGCGTCCTCCTGCAGGAGCTGCTGGACGGCTTCGCGCAGGAGTACCAGGCCGTCAAAGATCGCGAATCGGTGCTCGACTTCGAGGATCTGCAGCTGCGCGCCCGCGATCTGCTGCGCGCGAACGAGTCGGTGCGCGAGCGCGAGCAGCTTCGCTTCCGCGCCGTCATGGTCGACGAGTTCCAGGACACCAACCGCCTCCAGTGCGACGTGATCGACCTGATCACCGACGGCCCGGGCGCGCCGGAAGTGTTCTTCGTCGGCGACGAGTTCCAGTCGATCTACGGCTTCCGCCACGCCGACGTGCAGGTGTTCCGCGAGCGGCGCGCAGCTGCACCCACCGTCCTGCCGCTGACGCAGAACTACCGCTCGCGCGCCGAGGTGCTCGCGGTCGTCAACGAGCTGTTTGCCGGTGAGTTCGGCGAGGAGTTCCAGCCGCTGCACGCGTCCGGCGACTTCCCGGATCCCGTGTTCGGCTCGCCCGTCGAGCTGCTCGTCACCGACAAGTCGTCCTACGCGGGAACCGATCTGCACTGGCGGCGCGCCGAGGCGAAGCACATCGCGCGGCGCGTGAAGGAGCTCGTCGACAACGGCGATGCGACGCCGGGCGAGATCGTCCTCCTCTTCGCCGCCGGCACGAACGCGGAGTGGTACGAGGAGGAACTCCGCGAGGCCGGGCTCCGCACGTACCGAGCCACCGGCCGCGGATACTTCGGCCAGCAGCAAGTTGTCGACCTGCTCGCGTACCTGCGCCTGCTGCACAACCGCTACGACGACGAGGCGCTGGTGACCGTGCTCGCCTCGCCGTTCGTCGGCGTGTCGAACGACGCGCTCGTGCTGATCCGCCGCGCGGCGAGCAAGCGGCCGCTGTTCACCGGAATCGAGAAGTCTCTGCCGCCTCAGCTCGCCGAAGCGGACGAACGGCTGCTACGCGCGTTCCGCCAGCGCTTCGACCGGCTCGCCGCCGCGTCGACGCGGACGACGCTCGAGCTCCTCTGCGAGAGGATCGTCGCCGAGCACGACTACGACCTCGCCGTGCTCGCCCGCTGGGACGGCCGCCGCCGCTACGCGAATCTGCGCAAGCTTGCACGGCTCGCGCGTTCGTACGAGGAGCTGCGCGGCGCGGACGTCGAGGGCTTCGTCCACTTCGTCTCCGAGCAGGAGGCGGTCGGCGCCCGAGAGCTCGAGGCGGTCGCGGAGGAGGAGGGAGCCGACGCGGTGCGCCTGCTGACGATCCACGGCGCGAAGGGGCTCGAGTTCAAGGTCGTCGTCGTCGCCGACGCGGGACGCGACCGGCAACCGCCCGCACCGGATGAGATCCTGGCGCTGTCGGACGGCCGCTTCGGGTTCAAGGTCGCCCATCCGTCGACCGGCGAGCGCCAAGGCGCGTCGGGCTACGAGGAGGTGCGCGCCCAGGTCAAGGCGGAGGAGGACGCCGAACGCCTGCGGCTCTACTACGTTGCGATGACGCGCGCGATCGACCGCCTGATCGTTTCCGGCGCGATCGATCCCGAGAGGCCGAGCGAGCGCACGACGCCGATCGGCTGGGTGCTCGAGCGGCTGGAGGCACGCGAGGAGCTCGAGAACGCCGGCGGAGGCCCGGTCGAGCTCGAGCGGGGAGGCGCACGCCTGCTTGTACGTGTTGATCGGTTTTCACCACAACCTCAAATCGCCGAGCCCGTTCCTGTAGAAGCCGAGCAGCTCGCGCTGTTCACGACCGGCGGCGACGCGGGAGCGCCCGTCGTTGCGCCGCGTCTTCCGGAGCTCGTTCCGATCCCGGTGCCGCCGCTTCACCGCGTGCGGCGGTTGTCGTTCACCGCGCTCGCCTCGTTCGAGCGCTGCTCATACCGCTACTACGTTGAGCGGCTCGTCGGGATGCGGCCGCTCAAGCCGGTCGGAGGCGACGGCGGCCTCGGGGCGCTCGACGTCGGAGACGCGGTGCACCGGCTGCTCGAGTCGATCGACCTCCGCAATCCGCAGGTCGTCGAGCTCGAGCGCGTGCGCGACTGGCATCCGCGCGTCACCGACGAGGAGCTCGAGCGCATCTCCGCCTTCGTCGCTTCGTATTGCGAGTCACCGCTCGCGCGCCGCGTCGCGGAGCTCGACGGCGCCGCGGCGGAGGTGCCGTTCACGTTCGAGCACGACGGCGTTCTCATCAAGGGCTTCATCGACGTGCTGCACCGCGCCGACGGCCGCGCGCTGGTCGTCGACTACAAGACGAACTCCCTCGCCGAGGGAACGCCTGAGGAGATCGTCGAGAACGACTACCGGGTGCAGCGGCTCGTGTACGCGCTCGCGTGCTTCCGGACCGGCGCGAGGGAAGTGGAGGTCGTCTACCACTTCCTCGAGCGGCCGGACGCGATCGTCGCAGCGACGTTCTCGGAGGCGGACGTGCCCGAGCTCGAGGCGGAGCTCTCCGCGGCGATCGCCAAGATCCAGGCGGGCCAGTTCGTGCCGACGCCGAGCGAGTTCACGTGCGCGGGCTGCCCGGCACTCGATCTCGTCTGCGCCGGCCCGCGGCTCCGAACCGCCCCCGTTGTTGTGCCCGGGACGCATGCCGGGGCTTCGCCCCGGCGCGTCCCTTTGTGGGGTCTTCGCTAGGTACCGGCGCCCGATTTCAGCAACGGCTTGACATGTGACCGTTTGGGCGGCGGCGAGCGGTAGCGTCCCCGCGTGCCCCGTAGCTACGTCCACGAGGCGCGCAAGCGCGTCGCGCCGAAGCGGGAGCGGATCCGGCCGATCATCGAGCGGCTCGCGGCGGCGCACCCCGACGCGCAGATCGCACTCGAGTTCGGCAGCGAGCTCGAGCTGCTCGTCTCCGTGATGCTCTCCGCGCAGACGACAGACGTGAACGTCAACCGCGTCACGCAGGCGCTGTTCCAGAAGTACCGCCGTCCCGAGGACTATCTCGCTGTGCCGCCGGAGGAGCTCGAGCGCGACATCTACGCGACCGGCTTCTTCCGCCAGAAGACGAAGGCGCTCCGCGGCACGATGCAGGTGCTGCTCGAGCAGTTCGACGGCGTCGTTCCGCGTACGGTGGACGAGCTCGTGCGCCTGCCGGGCGTCGCGCGCAAGACGGCGAACGTCGTCGCCGCGGAGCTGGGCAACCCACAGGGGATCGTCGTGGACACGCACGTCCGCAGGCTGTCGCAGCGGCTCGGGCTGACGAAGCAGGAGGATCCCGTGAAGATCGAGCGCGACCTGATGAAGCTGGTCCCGCGCGAGGACTGGGGCCGCTTCCCGCACCTGCTCATCTGGCACGGGCGCCGGATCTGCATCGCGCGGCGCCCGCTCTGCGAGGACTGCGTCCTGACCGACCTCTGTCCTTCCTCGCGCCTCTGACCGCCGTCGGCTCCCGGCCGGCGGAGCCGGCCTCCGCCGACGGCTCGCCCCGCTGGCCGCACGATCGCCTTCGAGGCCGTGCTAGTTGCACTGTCTCTTCTGCGCTCGCACGCCCAGCGGGGCGTCAGAGACGCGAGGATTCAGCTCGCGGGTGTGAGAGCCACCAAGAGCCCGCCGTCGTCGTCGAGGGCGGGGAAGAGGTCCGCGACGACGCGCTTCGTCTTCCCCGCACGCGTGCGCAACTCGACCTGCTGGCCGAGCCGGCGCACGCCCCACTCGAGCGCGACGTCGACGGGGCTCGGGTCGGAGGCGTCGAGGATCTCCGTCACCCGCCGGCCCAGCAGGTCCTGCTCCCGGTAGCCGGTCAGCTCGAAGACCCCGTGGCCGGTCGCGAGCACGCGCGCCTCCTGGTCGCAGACGACGAAGCCCGTGTTCGGGCCGGGGTAGTAGTCGTCGAGCAGCTCGAAGAGGAAGCCGAAGCCGCAGTGGTGGCACGCGGGCGTGTCCTTGCTGAAGCCTTCGCGGCCGTCGATGTCGACCGAGCGCTGCTTGCAGTTGGGGCAGATGTAGGCGGGCACGCGTCGATGGTAGCGACGCGGCTCAGATCCACTTCTTCCAGCGGAAGAAGGCGAGCTGGATCAGAGTCGTGGCGATGATGACCCCCCACGAGAAGGCGTAGCCGAACTGCCAGTGGATCTCCGGGAAATGGTGCTGGAAGTTCTGACCGTAGAGGCCGACGATGAAGGTGGGGAGGAGCAGCACCGAGGCGATCACGGTCAGCGTTTTCATCACCTCGTTCTGGTCGTTCGCGACCTTCGATTGCAGATAGTCGCGCACGCCGGCGATCAGGTCGCGCGAGAGCTCAAGCCCGTCGAATGCGCGCAGCAGCTTGTCGTACGCGCCGTTGAACGCGATCTCGACGTCATGCGGAAAGACCTCGGGCCCCTCCTCGACCTCGACGACGTTGTCGACGATGCGGCGGATTGCATCGCGGGTCGGCGCAAGCGTGCGCCGGATGTGGAGGAGGTCGTGTCGAAGCTCCGAGATCCGGTTGCGCGTCTCCTGCGCCGGCGCCGTCTCGACGACGTCCTCCAACTCGTCGATCTCCCCGTCGACGTCGTCGATCAGGTCGAGGTAGCGCTCGGCGATGCTGTCGACGAGGCGGTAGAGCATCATCCCCGCGCTGTCGTCGTGCTTGCAGGCCTCCTTGGCCGGGCGAGGGTCGAACGGTTGCTCCCCGGGCGGCGTCTTGCTGACGGTCACGAGCGTCTCGTGCGTTGCGACGGCGTCGATCTCCTGGTAGTAGACGCGGTCCTCGTCCGGCACTGCGACGGCGACGAGGAAGATGCCGAAGACGTACCTGCCGTGGCCCTGCAGCGTCGGCCTTGGCTCGTCCGCGTGCTTCGCAGGTGCCACCAGCAACGCCAGCGCAGACGCCTCGACCGCGGCGGGAAGCGCGGCGTGCAGCTCTTCCTCGCTCGGATCGACCAGATCGATCCACTCGGCCACGCGGCCGAGGGTATCGGCAGCGTCGGCTGACTCAGCTCCGGGGCGCCGACTCGGCCGCCATCAGGTGGCCTTCGCGTGCGGCGAGGAAGCGTTCGGCGTCGAGCGCGCCCATCGCGCCCGAGCCGGCGGCCGTGACGGCCTGCCGGTAGACGTGGTCCTGCACGTCGCCGACGGCGAAGATGCCCGGGACGTTCGTCTCGGTGGTGCCCGCCTTCGTGAGCAGGTAGCCCGCGTCGTCGTGCTCGAGCTGGTCGAGGAAGAGCGCCGTGTTCGGGTCGTGCCCGATCGC
>Ga0099827_10000763_pt1 | contig 15491 bp, 14 predicted proteins | sample CZO8metaG_FD_79339 | JGI IMG/M metagenome (GOLD analysis project Ga0099827, IMG submission 79339) | Vadose zone soil microbial communities from the Eel River Critical Zone Observatory, Northern California, USA - CZOApr15con1.8 metaG | ecosystem: Environmental > Terrestrial > Soil > Vadose zone ...
CACGCTCTTTCCCGAGGACGACCCGGGGACTCGCAGGCGCGAGGACGACGAGTATTCGCATCTCTTCCGAGTGGAGGTGCCACTGGGGGCGGGATTTACCGCGGGCCTCGACTATCAGGGCACGATTCAACGGTCGAACCTGGCGCTGTTCACCTACGAGCGGAATATTTACTCGGTGTCGGTTTCCTGGGCCTACTGAGCGGCCGAAACGAGACCGGCCCCGCATCACGCGCGAGGCCGGTGTTGTTTTCGAGTTGAAGCGGTTTACTAGTCTTTGCCGCTGCCACCCTTGCCCTTGCCGCTGTTGCTGCTGCCCTTGCCGCTGTTGTCCACCCTGAGCCTGCCGTCCTTCAGGATCACCTGGACGGTCTGTCCGTTCGCGAGCGTGACAGTGGTGCTGCCGGAGCCACTGCTGCCGGAGCCACTGCTACCGGAGCCGCTGCTACCGGAGCCGCTGCTGCCGGAGCCACTGCTACCGGAGCCACTGCTACCGGAGCCACTGCTGCTCGACGAGCCGCCGGTCAGCGTCGTGGTGAGGTCGGCCTTCACGGATGCGGGGAGGCTATTCAAGAGCTGGTTCGCTTGGTTGGTGGCCGAGGTGGTTTGAATGGCCGTGGCACCGCCCACCTCGCTCAATACTGTCGCTTGCGTGACGGCCGTGTCCTGACGCTTGTCTGAAGTCGTCGTCGCGTTGTTGGTCGAAGTCTGAATGGAGTTCGTCACGGCGGCGCTCACGGGAGGCGAAACGGTGTTGGGAATCCCGCTCGTCACCGCCTGAATGGCCACCGTCTGGGACTGGGTGATGAGCGGCGCGTTCACTGCGGCCGGCGGGTCGGTCTTCGTTGCCTTGAAGCTGTTCGAGAGCTGGTGCGCCTCCGACGGCGTCAGCGATCGCGTGACGGGAGGCGTGAGGCCCGTGAACCGCGCCTGCTGGTTGCTGCCGAGCGTGACGCCGCCGCCGAACGGCTGACCGCCCTGGAGCTGGCGTACCAGCACCTCGCCGGTCAGGACGGTAAACCGCGTCGTGAACGCGGCTGCACCCGGACCGGCCTGCGCCGTGGTCTGATCGATCTCGACGACGACGATCGTTCCGCGGATTCCGGCGACCGCGTTCGGGGTCCTGATCTCGATCGTCTCGCCGGGCTTCATGCGCTCCTTGGCGACGGCGATCGCGGCCCGGCCCAAGCCGACGTTGACGGTGGAGACACCCGGCACTTCCGTGATCGTGAGCGACGAGCGCTCGCGCACCGTGACGATCGCCTTGCCACCGAGCAGGATGCGGGCGACGGAATCGTGCCCGGTCGAAACGCGGTCCTGTACGAACACGTCGTCCTTGAACTTCAAGGGTACCGGCTGGGGGACCGACGCGCGCGAGACCGTCGCCGTTCCGTGCAGCGTCGTCACCACGCCCGCTTTGCTGAGCTGAGCGAACGCGCTGGTCGGGGTCGCGACGATGAGAGCGAGAAGACCCAGACGAACCGGGGACAAGCTGAGACTTCCCTGCATTGACGCCCCCCTTGGTCCGTCGATCTTCGCTGCGGTCAGCCGGGGCGTCAATGAGGGGATTGGACTATATCGGTCTATACCTCGATCTATATCTCCCGGGGCCTACCTCCTCCGCTTCAGCAACGACTTGAGCTCCTTTTGGAGCAGGCTGTCCTGGCTGGGCCCCCGATTGGAGCCCGACTTGGTATCCCCGGCCACGACCGCGTCCGAGTTCGAACCTGAGCCCGATCCCGCAGTGGGCGGGGTGGCCGCCGGGCTCAGCGAGGGTGTCGGGCCGTGACCGGACGACGACGCGCTGGGTGGGACCGCCGAGCTCGGTGAGGGCGTCGGACCGGGGCCGGAGGACGTGCTGGGCGAGGTCACCGCGGGGCTCGGTGAGGATGTCGGCGTCGCGACGACGGGGACCGATGGCACCGAGGAAATCGGAGTCGTCGTTTGCGGCACGCTGGACACGGATGAAGTCGCCGGAGACGGCGTGGATGTGGAGGACGTCACCCCCGGTTGCGCTCCGGAGCTCGTCGGCGTGGTGGCCGGCTGCCCGCCGGAGGCCGAGGGGGTCGTCGTCGCGGATGGCCCACCGGAGCCCGTGGGCGCATTGGCCGGCGGGCGGAGCGCATTCGTCGCCTGCTGCATCTGGTCGGCAGAGGGCGGCGGGGGCGCGTCCTTCAGACCGAGTTTGAACTCGTCACCGAGGCGCTGTCGGGTCTCGGTGGTGATCGGCTGCACGGGGCGCGGTGGAGCCGCCCCGGTGATGCGAATCGCCTGGGCCGCGGTCACGAGCACGCCGGCGCCGACGGGCTGACGTGTGAGGGCGTCGAGCTGACGCACTTCGATCGTTCCGGTCAGCACGGTGATCGTGGTCGTGAAGCCCTTGGCCGCCTCGCCCGCCTGCGCAGTCGCCTGCGACACTTCGGTGATGACGACGGTGCCGCGGATGCCGGCCACGGCGTTCGGCGTGCGGATGTCGATCTGCTCGCCGGCCTTCATCCGTTCCTTGACCACGGCCAGCGCGATCTTGCCGGCCGACACCTCGAGGGTGGCCGTGCGCGCCGACTCGCTGATCGTCAACGCCGAGCGCTCGCGCACGGTGACGACGGCCTTGCCGCCGAGCAGGATGCGCGCGAGCGCGTTCTCACCGGTGACGATACGATCGGCGACGAACACGTCGTCGCGCGGCTTGAGGGGAACGCCCTGTGGCGCCGACACACGCGTGAGCGTGGCGGAACCCTGGAGCGTGGTCACGATGCCGACACGCGCGAGCTGCGCGTCGGCGGCGACGGTGAGCGTCATCACGGCGAGAGCGAGCAGAGCGACGACGCGTCTGGCGCCCATGGCACCCTCCTGGCGACAAGGACGAGCAACGGGGGTGCCAGCCCCGGCGAGGTCAAGGGCTTGTGGTCCCGCGCGTACTTGCGATGGTTGCCAAAGCGGCGCGACTGACAAAGGGCGTCGTGACCGGCCACGCTGACACGCCGCCGGCGTCAACGCCCGAACACCTGGCGGAAAGCGAGTCGAGCGGAAAGGGACCGGAGCTACGGGCGAGGGATCAGAGCTACTTCCGGTTGATGCACTGCACGAGACGCCAGCCGTTGAAGAGATTCACCTTCACCACGAGCTCGGGCGTGAGTCCCACGCGCGTGAGCAGCGGCGTCATCGCGAGATTCGATTTCCAGCCCAGGCGCGTACACACGGGCGCGACGAAATCCTCGACGTGGCCGAACACGCGTCGGTCGCTCCGGAAGTGATTGAGGATCACGATGGCGCCGCCGGGACGCACCACGCGCCGCATCTCCCGCAGCACGGAGACGGGATCGGGGACGGCCGAGATCACGTAGGTCGCCACCGCCTTGTCGAACTCGTTGTCGCCGAAGTCCATCGACGTCGCGTCCATCACCTTGAGCGTCACGCTCGGCATCGTCAGCGTCTGCACGCGCTCGACCGCCTTGTCGAGCATCTCCTGGGAGAGGTCGATGCCGGTCAGGTGCACCGAGGGCGGATAGAGCGGCAAGTTGAGACCGGTGCCGATGCCGACCTCGAGCACGCGGTCGGTGGGCTGCAAGCCGAGACGAGCGATGGCCGCGACGCGGCCGGGAGCGAAGATCCAGTCGAAGATGAAATCGTAGATCGGCGCGTACAACTCGTACGCGCGCTGGACCTGCCTCTTCTCCAGCACTACGTCCACGCGGTGCCCTCCAGCGCTATGGACGGGAGGCGGCCCCGTCGCCGAGCGAGCCGATCCCCGAAATTCGTCGGTATCTTAACCGCCCGTGGCCGGGTTTGCAAAGTGGCTTGTGTGGCTACAGAAGGAACCGGATGAGCAGGGTGGCCAGCCCCAGAAATGAAAAGAATCCAAAGACGTCGGTGAAGGTCGTGATGATTACGCTGGACGCGATCGCCGGATCGATCCGGAACGCCCTGAGCGCGATCGGCACCAGGGTTCCCACCACGGCCGCCACCAGCATGTTGAACAGCAGCGCGACGCCGAGGATGAGCGAGAGGAGCGCCTGCCCCTTCCATAGGTAGGCGATGACTGCAATCACGAGACCGTTGGCCGCTCCGGTGGTGAGCCCCAGCCACAGCTCCTTCGAGAGCACGCGGCCCAGGACGTTGCGGGTGACCTCACCGAGCGCGATGCCGCGCACGACGACGGTGGCGGTCTGGGTCGTTCCGATGCCACCCATCGAGGCCACGATCGGCATGAAGATGGCGAGCATGGCCAGCGACTTGATGGACGTCTCGAACAGCCCGATCACCGACGCGGCGAGGACGGCCGTGCCCAGATTGATGAGACGCCACACGAGCCGCTTGGTGAAGACGGCGGCGGGGGGATCGAGCACGGTCTCGTCGCCAGCGACGCCACCCAGGCGCTGGATGTCTTCGGTCGCTTCCTCGTGGATGACGTCGATGACGTCGTCCACGCCGATGGTGCCGAGCAGCCGGTGGCTCGCGTCGACGACCGGCACCTGGAGCAGGTCGTAGCGCTCGACGAGCCGGGCCACGTCCTCCTGATCGGTGTCGACGGCCACGCTCTCCACGTCCGCGGTGCGGATGGCGTGGATGGGCGTGCGGGGGTCGGCGGTGAGCAGACGGTGGAGCGGCACGAAGCCGACCAGGTGATCGTGATCGTCGACGACGTAGAGGTAGAAGGCGTCGTCACCCGACTTCGACTTGCGGATGTGCTCGATGGCCTCGGTCACCGTGGCCGTTTCGTCGACGGCGACGAAGTTCGGTGACATCAGGCGGCCAGCGGTGCCCTCGCCGTACTCGAGGAGCTCCTGGACCTCCTCCGACTTCTCCTCGGCCATGAGGTCGAGGATCTTTTCCGCCTCTTCCTTGGGTAGCTCCTCCACGACCTCGACGACGTCGTCGGCGGGCATCTGGTCGAGGACGCGCGAGACCTCCTGCTCATCGAGCGCGCGCAGGAGGTCGCGCTGGGTCGGATCGTCGAGCTCGGACAGCACCTCGCCCGCGTGTGAGGACGATAGCAGGCGGAAGAGGCGCACCTGATCGGGCGGCTCCAGCTCGCGCAGCGCCGACGAGATGTCGGCGGCGTGAGCGTTCTCGAGGAGGCCGGCCAGCCGCTCGTCGCGGCCGCCACTCAGCAGCTCCTTGATGGACTCGGTCAGGCGCTCCGTCTCGCTCATGCGCCCGTCCGTCCCCGCCCGCCGCGGAGCGCGCGCAGGAACCGCGTGCTGATGGTCGCCGCCACGTCGCCGGCGGGCCAGTCGCGCTGCTGGATGACCGCCTTGGCCATGACGCGGTGGCCGCCGGCCCGCCCGAGATCGCCGAACGCCTGGCGCACGAGGTCGCCGGCGGCCCGCACGTGGCCGACGTTGCGCACCGAGATGTGCAGCTCGCCCTCGATCGTGCCCGAGACCACCGTCCACTCGGCGCCCTCAACCTGCAGGAGCAGGTCGGCGAACTGAGCGGCCAGCTCGCGGTACGGCATCGGGCCGAGGTGCGCGAACAACACGCCGTCCACGAGTCGGCGGCGCGTGATCGCCTCGGCCAAGAGGTCGAGCACGGCGGCCGGCAGCTCCGGCCGCTCGATGCGTCGCAGCGCACCGTGGTTGGCCAGGCCGTGGAGGAACGCGAAGGCGTCCATGTCGGCCCGAGTAGCGCCGCGCTCGAGGGCCAGCGTGTCGGCCTTGATGCCGTAGAGGAGCGCGGTGGCCAGTCGCGGGCTCACCTTGGCGTCGACGGCGCGCAGGTATTCGGTCAGGATCGTCGAGCTGGCGCCATAGGAGGGACGCAAATCTTTGAGTCGCGCCCGCACCGGCGCTTCCGCCGGGTGATGGTCGATCACGAGGTCGATCTCGCCGAAGGACTCCTCGAAGAAGGCGGGCTGAGCGTCGACCATGGCGACCCGGTCGTAGTCGCGCACGCCGGTGGCCGGAATTCGCTCGACGTCGATGTCGAGGATGCGCGTCATCGCCCGGTTCTCGGGGCGCCCGACGGTGCCGAAGGTGCCGATGGTGGCGCCCCCGCGTGTGCGGCCGAGCAAGACGCGCAGCGCGAGCGCGGAAGCGATGGCATCGGGGTCGGGATCGTCCTGGATCATGATGAGAACGTGCTCGGCGCGCTCGAAGTGTGCGCGCAGCCGCTCCACGCGGGCCCGCGTGAGCGCGCGCTCGAGCGCCGGCTCGACGACCCGCTCGGCCAGCACGGCCGTCGAGAGGAGCGTCACGTCACCCGCCGGCACGGGATCGCCCTCGTCGGCGAGCACGACCACGGGCGCGGCCGGCGCCGCGCGACGGAGCGCGGCCAGGACACGCGCCCGCCGGGCGGCCGGCACCGCCACGACCGCGGCTTCCTGGCCCGACGAAAACGCGCGGCGATACACGCGCTCGGCCGACAGATCGCCGGCCAGTGCCCGCCCGCCCGCGCGCGTGATGCGCGCGGCCAGAGCGGGACGCGCCACGACGTGGAGCGGCCGCTCGGCGCCCATGGGCGTGGGCCCGAGCATGCGCCACAGGAGATCGTCGTCGGCCACGAGCACGTATCGCATCGTCACCTGGAGTATGGACCGCCGCTGGCGATGGGCAACGGTTTTATCACATCGCCGCCTGCAGGCGCCGATAGGCGGGCGCGCTCTGCAGCCGTCGGCGCAGCGTTACGTCGACGCGTCGCGGACCGGTGATCGCGCGCGGATCGAGCAGGCGGCCGAGCGCCACGCGGTCGACGAGGCCGCGAGCGGCGACGACGTCGCGGAACGGACGGCCGGACGCCAGCGCCTCCTTGACGAGCGCGGCGGTCACGTCGTAGCCGAGATAGGGCGAGAGCGCCGTCGCCTCGATCAAACTGCCCCGCACGAGCGCGGCGACCCGCGCGCGGTTGACGCGCACGCCCTCGACGCACCTGGTCCGCAGCAGGTGAAGCGCGCGGGTCAAGAGCTCGAAGGCGAGGGCCAGGTCGTCGGCGACGAGGGGCGTCATGACGTTGAGCTCGAGCTCACCCGCCGCGGCGCCGAGCGCGATCGTGTGGTCATAGCCGCACACCTGATAGCACGCCATCTGCACCGCTTCCGGCACCGACGGATTGACCTTCCCCGGCATGATCGACGAGCCCGGCTCGACTTCGGGGAGCTGGAGCTCGCCGAAGCCGGTGTGGGGACCGGAGGCGAGGAGCCGCAGGTCGGCGCAGATCTTGGCCAGGTCGATGGCGACGCCGCGCAGGGCGGCCGAGCAGGCCAGAAGCGGGCGCAGGCTCCACGTCGCCGTCACCGGACTCGTCGCGGGAACGAGGCGACGCCCGACCAGACGCGAGAGCTCGCGCACGACGCGTCGGCGGAAGCGTGGATGGGTGGTGATGCCGGTCCCGACCGCGGTGCCGCCGAGACCGATGACCCGAAGGGCGCGCACGGCGTCGGTGAGATCTGAGGCCGCCTCGTGGACGGCTTGCGCCCAGCCCGTGAAGACCTGGCCGTAGGTGATCGGTACGGCGTCTTGAAGATGCGTCCGCCCCGGCTTCACGACCTGCCGCTCGCGCGCGGCCAGACGGCGGAACGCGGCCTCGAGCCGGGTGAGCTCGGCGACGAGAGGGCCGGCCAGCTCGAGGGCCATGAGTCGGATGGCCGTCGGCGTCACGTCGTTGGAGGACTGGCCGAGGTTCACGTGATTGTTGGGATGAATCGGCGAGTAGCTCCCGCGGCGCCCACCCAGGCGCTCGTTGGCGAGGTTGGCGATGACTTCGTTGACGTTCATGTGCATCGCGGTGCCGGCGCCGGCCTGCAGGCTGTCGAGGACACCGACGTCGGGAATGCGGCCGGCGACGACACGATCGGCCGCGACCTCGATCGCGCGCGCCCACCCGCGGGGCAGGACGCCGAGCGCGGCGTTGGCCCGCGCCGCCGCCTTCTTGACGAGGGCGTAGGCGCGAATCAGCGCCGGGTGGGGCGGTCGGCCGGTGAGGTGGAAGGTCTCGCGCGCGCGCTGCGTGAAGATGCCGTAGAGCGCGCGCGAAGGGACGACCTTCGCGCCGAGGCTGTCACGCTCTCGGCGCATGGCGGGGCGTGAAGGCTACGCGGCGAGGCCCTCGATCTCGCGCACCTGGAAGCGGTGCCGGTCGCCGTTGGTCCCGGCGATCAGCCGCGGGCGCTTGCGATAGCGACCGAAGTACCACGCCTCGAAACACTCGCGATGATACGTCCCGCTCGATGCGACGACCTGCGGCGCATACCGGACGACCAGCATGAAGCACCGGCCACACGCCGGCGCCCCCTTCATGTCGATGTCGATGACGTTGTGCTCGTCCATGGCTCCTTCGGTCCCTTCCCGGCCCGGGGTTGCCGCCCCGGTTGCCGTTGACGAAGGTGAAGGCAAGCCCGATGCCACGAACGGGTGTGCACGATTTCAATGGCTTGGCGCGCCTCCCGCCACGCGCGTGATGCTTTTACCTGCGCAAGGCTTACATCAACTTGGCCCGGGCCCTGCCGTGAGGCTGGGGCGCTCCCCGCTCGGGATCCGGGCCAGCTCGCTCATCAACATTCCCGCCCACCGGAAGATGTTCTGCTCGCGTACGTGCGCACGCATGCGCGCCATCCGATCCCGGCGCTCGGCCGGCGCCATCTCGAGCGCGCGGTGGATGGCCTCCGCGGTGCTTTCGATGTCGTACGGATTCACGAGCAGGGCGTCGCGAAGCTCGCGGGACGCGCCGGTGAAGCGGCTCAGGATCAGGGCGGCATCGTCGTTGTCGCGGGCGGCGATGAACTCCTTGGCCACCAGGTTCATCCCGTCGTGCAGCGAGGTGACCAGGCAGAACTGGGCGGCCCGGTACCAGGCGCGGATCTCACGGTGATCGTGGTGGCGATCGCGGTAGACGATCGGCTGCCAGCCCCACTCACCGATGTCGTCGTTGATGCGCCGGACGATCTCGTGGATCTCCTGCTGGAGCTGCTGATAGCGGGGCAGGCGGCTCCGGCTCGGCGACGCGATCTGAACGAACACCACGCGCCGCCGGTATTCCGGCCAGCGCTGGAAGAAGCGGCGGATGGCGCGAAAGCGCTCGGGCAGGCCCTTGGTGTAGTCGATGCGCTCGACGCCGATGCCGAGGAACTCGACGGGCATCTCGAGCTCGGCCGGGGCATCGCTCTCGACCGCCGCCGTGCTGTCCTCGGGCTCGGAGGCGACGCTGATCGGAAACGGCATGACGTGCGTGGTGTGGTGGCCACGCACGACGGCGAAATCGTCCCACTCCACTCGTCCCTCGATGGTGCGCTCGACCGTCTCCAGGAAGTTGTTGCAGTGGAACTGGGTGTGGAAGCCGACGAGATCGGCGCCCAGCATGCCGAGCAGGATGTCCTCCTGCCACGGGCAGATGCCGAAGGCCTCGAAGTTCGGCCACGGGATGTGCCAGAAGAGCGCGACGCGGGCGTCCGGGCGCTCGCGCTTGATGAGGCGGGGCGCCAGCGCGAAATGGTAGTCCTGCACGAGCACGATAGGCGCCTCCGCCTTCTCCATCTCCTCCAGGACGGTGGCGGCGAACTTCGCGTTGACGGCCCGGTAGTGCCCCCAATCGTCGGCGCGGAACTGCGGACGCTCGTGCACGATGTGGCACAGCGGCCACAGGCCTTCGTTGGCGAAGCCGTAGTAATACCCGGCCTCTTCGTCGGACTCCAGCCAGACGCGGCGCAACGTGTACGTCGGATCATCGTCGGGCAGGCCGATGCGCTCGCCGACGATCCGATCGGCGTCACCGCTGCCGTGGGCGACCCAGACGCCGCCGCAGGCGATCACGATCGGCTCCATCGCCGTGACGAGGCCGCTGGCCGGCTGGAGCGCCCGGATGCCGGCGCCATCGCGCACGTGGCTCACCGGCTCGCGGTTGGAGAGCACGAAGATCGGGCGGGCGCCGAAGCGCATCTGGACGAACTGCTTGAGCCGTTCCTCCGTCCAGACGGTCTCGCCGCGTAGACGCAGGCGGGCCTCGCGCTCGGCGGCGGCGCGCGCGCGGGTGAGCGTGCGGGCCAGACCCGTGACCTCCCCGGCCAGTGGACCGAAGAGGCTGGCGTCGGCGTCGGGCGGCGGGACGATCGGCTGACCCGTCTTGAGTTGTTTCGTCCACTCCGCCATGCGCGCGATGGGCCGCGTGACGGTCCACCGCACGAGGATCCAGGTGATACCGGTCAGCAGGAGGATGAGGACGCCCAGACGCACGGCGGTGCGTTGCCAGAGGGCCAACTCGTGCATCTCGACGCTCTCGGCGTCGAGCAGGACGGCGATGGCGCCCACGACGCGGTCGTCGCGCTCGAGGGCCATCACCTGCACGAGCGTCGGCCGCGTCGCCACGCGCAGGAGCTGCCGCACGGGCGCTCCCGTGCGGAGCGCGTCCGACACGAGCGACGCGACCGGCGCCAGGACGGTACGGATCTCGGGCGGGGCGTTGAGCAGGCCGCCCAACTCGTCGTAAATCGCCACCGTACGGTCGGTCAGACTGAAACGCTTGACGATGCGGTCGAGGGCGGGTTTCGAAACCGGACCGCGGCCCACCACGCGCTCGGTCGCTTCGCGCACGGCGTCGGCCACCAGCACGGCCCGACGCCGGAGGTCATCTTCGAGACGCCTCCGCTCTTCACGGATCTCGAGATAGGCGAAGCTGCCGGTGACGACCAGGGTCGCCAGCCAGATGCCGGCCAGCAAACGGAGCAACAGGCGCATGGATCAGCGCGCCCTCGCTACCCCGGCGTCACGCCCCGTATTTGGTCAGGCGCTGAGCGTTGGCCATGACGAGCGGCATCAGGTGCTGCGCCGGGATCACGCCGAGCGTGCCGGCGGCGCAGGCGCGCTCGGCGAACGCCGTGACGGGGTCGGCGCCGCAGTAGCGGGACCACAAGAGCACGGGCACCGGCTGCCAGCCGTGGCCCGCCAGGATCGACGGGCTCGCGTGGTCGCCGCTCACGACGATCACGTCGGGGCCGAGCGCGCGGATCTCGGGCATGAACGCGTCGAAGCGCTCGAGCGCGGACACCTTGGCGTCGAAGTCACCATCTTCGCCGGCCTTGTCGGTGTCCTTGTAATGGACGAAGAAGAAATCGTAGCCGTCCCAGTCCTGGCGCAGCGTGGCCACCTCGTCGGAGAATCCCGCGCCGGTCTTGAGGACCTCCATGCCGACGACCTTGGCAAGACCGCGGTACATCGGATACGCCGCGATCGCGGCCGCTCGTAGCCCGAAGATTTCGGGAAAGCGGGGGAGGGCCGGAAGCTGATCGAAGCCGCGGAGCAGGACCATGTTGGCGGGCGCCGCCTCGACGAGCCGCCGGCGTGCCTCGGCCACGAAGCGGTTCACCAGCTCGGCCGTGCGCTCGGCGCTCGGCTCGAGGGCGCGCACGGGGAGCGGCGCGGTGCCCAGGCTCTGGGGATCCGTCTCGCTCAATCGCCCGCTGAGGCCGGCGCCGCGCAGCACGAGAACGAACCGGTGCTCCTTCACGGGCTCCACCAGCACGTCCACGCCGGCCAGTCGGATGTCGCGCAGCCGCTCGACCAATCTGATACAGAGGTCGGTCGAAATCCGGCCAGCCCGTCGATCGGTGATGAGTCCGGACCCGTCGACCGTGCAAAAGTTTCCACGGGCCGCCACGTCGCCGGCGCGGAGATCGAACTCGATCCCCAGCGCCTCCAGCACACCCCGTCCCACCGGGTAGCGCAGCGGATCGTAGCCGAAGAGGCCGAGGTGGCCGGGACCGCTCCCGGGTGTGATGCCCGGCGCCACGTGACGGAGCAGACCGCAGGCCGCCTCGGTCGCGAGCGCGTCCAGATTCGGCAGGCGCGCCGTTTCCATCTCCGACTTGCCCGTCTTGGGGTGGGGAAGCCCGGCGAGGCCGTCGAGGGACAGCAGCACGATCTTCGTCGAGTTGGAGACGACGAGCGGGGCAAGCAGATCGAGCATGGTCGCAGTGTACCCGAGAAGCATGGTTGATGCCGGGGACGCGCGCGGCGTCCCCGGCGATCATCCGCGCGTCATGCGTCCTTGATCGAGTTCTCCAGTGTGCCCAAGTCGGTGATCTCGAGGCGGCAGGAGTCCCCCGGTTGCAGGAAGACCGGCGGCTTGCGGGCGAAGCCGACGCCGGGCGGCGTCCCCGTCGCGATGAGATCGCCGGGCGAGAGCGTGATGAGGTTCGAGAGGTAGCTGACGAGGTAGCGCACGTCGAAGATGAACGTCTTGGTGTTCCCGGTCTGCATGAGCGAGCCGTTCACCCACAGCTTGAGATCGAGGACGTGGGGATCGGGGACCTCGGTGCGGTCCGCGATGTACGGTCCCACCGGGGCCAGGGTATCGCCGATCTTGCCGGCCGCCCACTGACTGGTGATGAACTGGAAGTCGCGGGCGCTCACGTCGTTGATGATCGTGTAACCGGCCACGTAGTCGAGCGCGCGCTCGCGCGGCACGAAGCGGGCGGTGCGGCCGATGACGACGCCGAGCTCGATTTCCCAGTCGAGCTGCTTCGATCCGCGCGGCCGCAGGATCGGCTCGCCGGGATCGAGGATGGCGGTGTTCCACTTCGGGAAGATGGGTGGCTCCTTGGGAATCGGCTGGCCGGCCTCCTCGGCGTGGTCGCGGTAGTTGAGGCCGATGCAGATGAACTTGCTGGGATCGGCGATGGGCGCATGCAGCCGCGCCGCGTTCTTGGGCACGGTCACCCATTCCGTGATGGAGGCGACGGCATCCTGGCTGGCCGGGCCGCCTTCGAGGAACTCTCGCGTCGAATTCGGAATCAGGGCGGCGGCGATGGCCTGGGCTCGGGCCACGCCTCGCTTGGTGAGCGTGGCGGCCAGGCTCGCCTGGAGATCGGCGATGCGGTCACCCTGCAGCGAGCCGAGCCGGGGCGCCTGGCCGTTCTGAGAGAAGCGCACGAGCTTCATGGGATTCCTCCGGGAGGCAAAATGTGTGGGGGATTATATAGCTTGGCGCAGAGTTACGCCGCGCCGGCCGGCCGACCGCGAAATTGACGGGCCGGCGCCGGCTGGCGAAGCTTATGATGGATTCACTCGCTTCTGACCCGTGGCAAGGAGGACGTGACGATGGGCGCTCGAATGATGGCGCTGGCAGTTGCGGTGGCCTTGCTGGCGACCGGCCCGCTGTCGCCGGTCGTGGCCCAGCCGGCGACCCAGCCTGAGATCTTCCCGGATGCCATGCCCGCGGTCGATCAGGACCGATACCGGGGCCCTGATTTCTACACCGCCGGCGCGACTGTCATCACCCTGGCGAAGGCTCCCTTCAACGTTGCGCTGTGCGGGATCGGCGGCGTGGCCGGCGCCACCCTCTTCCTGATCACGCTGGGCACCGCATATCGAGCGGCCACCCGAGCGATGGAGGAAGGGTGCCGGGGTCCCTGGATCGTGACTGCGGACGACATCCGTCCCGACCATACCCGCTCGGCGAATTCCTACGGCATGGGGTCGCCCTAGACTCCGACCGTTCTTGGCCTGAGCGCTTCGGTCCGTCGTTCGCGCTGGATTCTCGCTCTTCTCTTCGCCGGCCTGCTGGGAGCGTTCGCCGCCGGTCTGTGGGGGACCCTCGTCAGGCCGCCCGCCTATGAAGTGCGCGGTGAAGTGGTCGTGCGCCCCGCGGCGGACCTGATCCTCGTGCGACACGAGGCCGTCGCCCCGCTCGGAATGCAGGCGATGGAGCTGATGGCCGTGTTCGGTGAGCCGGCGCTCCTGGATGCCGCCGCCGTGCGCGTCGGCGACCGAGTACGCTTGGCCGTTCGCCAGCGCGACGGCCAGCTCGTACTGATCAGCATTGAAAAGCGGCCGTGACGCTCGGAAGCGCCAGCTCAGCGTAGCGCCTCCCGCCCGTCGTTCACCACAGCGGTCGCCTCTGCTTGCCGGCGCTCGAGCGTTTTCAGGTACGCGATGAGCGCCTCGATGTCGGTGTCACTGAGATGGAATCCGAACGCCGGCATCCCGGGCCGCCCGAGCGGCGCGCCCCCCTGCTTGATGATGTCGGAGAGGTAGCTGCCAGGACGGCGGTGCACCGCGTCGGCCAGATCGCCAGGGCGGATGAGGAACAGGGCTGCACGCCAGGACCCATGGCCGCCGACCCCGTGACAGGTCACGCAGTACGCGTAATAGAGGCGCTCGGCATGGCCAGCGCCGGCCGGCGGCTTGGGATCGTTGAGGAGCCAGGCGAGGGCGCCGGCGATGACCCCGACGACGACCAGGGCGGAGACGAGGCCGAGCACGGGCCGGCGCACGTCGGCAGGATACCACCCGTCCTTTGACAAGCACGGCCCCGGCGTGTAGGGTGCTGGCCCACACGCTCCCAGTCGGAGGGCCGTGATGAACTACTTCGTGTCGGACGGGGCACCGAGAATCATCCTGGTGATCTTCGAGCGCGACGACTTCCTGCTCGAGGGACTTCAGGACGTGGTTCACAAGGAGGGCCTCGAGACCGCCACGATCGTCAGCGGGATCGGCTCCCTCCAGCGCGCCAACATCCACACGTTCGCGCGCTTCGGCTTTCCCCCCGAGGAGAAATACCAGACGTTCGAGGGCGCGATCGAAATGGGGGCGCTCCAGGGCAACATCATCGGCACCGAGGTCCACGCCCACGTCACGTTTTATCACTGGGAGACCGGCACGAGCCTGGTCGGTCACCTCGACCCGGGCTCGCAAGTGGCGTACATGGCCGAGGTCACCCTGGTGGAGATCGCGGGAGTCCGCGGCGAGCGGTTCCGCGACGCCGCCGGTGATTACCGCGTGCGCGACTTGACGAGGCTTCCGGTCGGCGGGTAACTCGACCAAGCGATGTGCGCGCTCCGCGGCCTTTTGGTCCTGCTGATCGTCCTGCTCGCCCTCGGGCCGACCCTCCACTGGGCGGGCGACTTCCCGGGCGGGCAAACCGACGCCAAATGTACGGTGCGGCCGCCCCAGACGCTCCCAGGCGGAGGGCGCGGATGAACTATTCGTGGCAGCGCCGAGGACCATCCCGATGGTCTTCGAGGGTGGCGCCGTTGATGATCGAGTGCGCGACTTGACAAGGGTTGCCCTGAGAGTGTAGAAAAATCCAGCGTTTGCGTTGTCGGATTACTTCTCCGGAGAGATCGATCGCTCGCGAGGAGGCTCACCATGAGTGATCTACAGCCAGCTCCCACCGACTCCACCGTCAGTCGTCGGCGATTCCTCACCGTTGCCGGAGCTGGCGTCACCACGAGCGCGTTGCTCACGATGCTGGAGGCCCGCCAGGCGCCGGCCCAGATCAAGGGGACGACGCTCCGGATCCTCCAGTGGAGCCATTTCATCCCTGCCTATGACGCGTGGTTCGACAGCAAGTTCACGAAGGAGTGGGGCGACAAGAACGGCGTCAAGGTGCGCGTCGACCACATCCCCCATCTCGAGCTGCCGGCGCGGATGGCGGCCGAATTCGCGGCCGGGGCGGGGCACGACATCATCATGAACGCCTCCTCGATCCTGACGCGGCTCTACTACAAGAGCCTGACCGACCTCAGCGACATCTACAGCCAGGGCGGCAAGAATCACGGCGGCTGG
>Ga0099827_10000764_pt1 | contig 15481 bp, 16 predicted proteins | sample CZO8metaG_FD_79339 | JGI IMG/M metagenome (GOLD analysis project Ga0099827, IMG submission 79339) | Vadose zone soil microbial communities from the Eel River Critical Zone Observatory, Northern California, USA - CZOApr15con1.8 metaG | ecosystem: Environmental > Terrestrial > Soil > Vadose zone ...
GCACGACATCGAGCCGATCCCGCTCGGCGTGGACGGGCTGTCGCCGGGGATTGGCGCAGGCGTGCCCCACTGCCCGCCGGCCTGCGTCACGAAGAACCCCTTAGGGATCGGGTCGCCGCCGGGCGGGAACTCGGGGATTTCCAGCGCCGCCGTGCAGTTGCCCGGCGTGGCGCAGGAAAGCGCGGTCACCCGCGCGATGAACGAGCTGACCTGATCGGTGACGGTGAAGATCCCGGCCGCCTTCGCGAACACGCCGTTCGCGCTGCTCGCCACGAACGGCTGCAAGGTGCCGCCGGGATCCACGTACCAGCCGCCGACCGCGCACCGGCCAGCCGCCGGGCACGACAGCGCCGTGATATCGGCCGGACCGCCGCCGCCGAGGTCCGCCAGGCCAGGTACCGGTACCGCCTTCCCCCACCTGAAACCAGCCTCGCTGGCGACGAAGGCCTGGTGATGGCCGTTGCCGTCGAGGTAGCTCCCGGCCACGGCGCAGGATCCGGGCGACGGGCAGCGCACCGCCGGCACCTCGGCACCGCCCTTGACGTTCAGCGCCTGCAAGCCCGGTATCTGCATCGCCTTGCCCAGATGGCCGGACCGGTGCCGCATATCCGCCGGCCGGATCGCTGATACCCGCACCACCCCCGCCTTCGCGGCGACGGCGGTCGCGTCAGCGGGCACGGCCGTTGCCGTCCCCGCCGCGACTGCGCAGCACACCCCGCTGGCCAGTGCTGTTACTGCAAGCCTCCAGCTCATCTTGATATCCCCTTATGCGCCGCCTCGCTGAGTCCGCGACGACGGTCGACGCGGACACGGTAAGGCCCCGCTGAAACGACGCAGTTCACGATGCCTGCCGGTGCTGAAAGAACCCTGAAAAGACGCGGATGCCGCACATTTACCGAGCCTGGTCCGTCGTCTCGGCCGTGCTCACCATCGTGATCTGGGCATCACCGCCGATCTGCGGTTCCGGTTCGCGTCACTGATGAGCCTGGCCGCCGACGATGTGCAGCTGCCGGACGATCCGGAGTTCCGGGCCGCGCTGGTCGGGTATCTGGAGTGGGGTACGCGGCTGGCCATGCACAATTCCCAGCCTGGCGCCGATGTCGTGCCGCAGGCCCCGGTGCCGCGCCGGGCTGGGGTGTCGCCCCGCCGTACCGGCCCTGATCGGTGGCCGCAGCCGGTGAGCTCAACGAGACGATTCCTGAGCTTGCGTACTGGCGAGGGGGCGGAGGTTGGCCACCGCCCGACGCCCTGATCGACCAGGCTGGCTGGAACGACCAGTTCGGACAGGACCACGTTAAATTGGGTGGCGACGGCATCGAAGCCGGCGCCGCCGGTGCCGAGACTGCTGCAGGTTCTGGTCAGGCCGGTCCGTGGGAGCGCTCGGGTCCGCTCAGCGCTTCGGCCAGGATCGTCGTAACGTACCGGCGGTGCCGGTCTCAGGCCCCCTTGAGAAGGACCAAGCCAACTCTGCCCGGGACATTCGACGACACTGGCCGAGCGCCGGCAGCACGTCGTCTAAAACCGGCATCGATTTCCACATCCACCAACTGGCCATCTCGCTGCAATGAGACTTGCGCCCGCGGCGGGGCAGTGCGGGACCTGTCGGCGCCCCGCAGATTCCCCGCAGAACCGCGACGCGTCCGGTGATCCCACAGAATTCCCACGGACTAAACGGCATCGGCGGCACCCCGCGGCACGGCCGTTAAGATAGGCAATGTCAGCCCTGACAAGCCTTTATGCAGGCAGCCAGGGCCGGCGCCACCGACAGACCCGGGCGCTCCAGGCCACGACAGGCCTTCTTGAAAGCGGCAGGTCAGCGGTTCGATCCCGCTCACCGGCTCCGGATTCTTCCAGCAGGCAAGGAAGGTGTCGTGCCTGGACAGCCTTTCTGGCCGAATCTCGAGTCGTCGTGAGTTCTGACCGCAGTGGGGCGGATCAGGCCGGTCCTAGCCGAACATGGCGCGCGTGGTTGCAGCGCCCGTCAGGGGTTCAAAATCCCCGAGCCTCCACTGGATCTCTGACCAGCACATGTATAGGTACCGGTTTGTCGCCGTGCGAACCGAGGTTTGGGCGTACGCCCTACTCCATCAGTGTTTGAGCAGCTGTGATGACAGGGCCAAGGTGGCGGCGACTACGCCGTTCAACGTCTCCGAAGCTGGGGACACTCGACAGGTAATCCCCTAGTTCCTTATCCCACCGATCGCGGTATGCAGCCAGCCTTCGCTCGAAGATGGCCGCCCACTGCCGGGGAGGAGTCCGCTGCCGATCTCGCGTCGCGTCGTTGGCAGCCTTGCGCAGGTATAGATGCCACGCCTCCATGACGTCGATGTGCTGCCCGTCAAGCAGTTCGTCGAGGTCGAAGAGATCCCGGCATTGCAGCCGCTCGGCGATGCAGCGCAGTTTCTCGGCTCCTACCTCGTCGAGGGCGTACCCCTCGATCTCGCCATCTGCTGGCAGATCGGGCCAACGCGGCATAATTGGAAGCCGATGGTGACTTCCGACCAACTCGTCGTCGGAGATATCGAGCTTGATCCTTCGTGGCTTAGAGCCTAGCGGCCCGACATACGAAATCCACATCGTCCCGCCGTCGATCGCGGACACCTCCAGCATTGGAGCCTCGATACGCGTCCGGCAGGCATCGACGGCGGTACGCACGACCACTCCCGCATCGGCGGTCGTGAGACCGTCTGTAGCGGAGAAGTCGAGGTCGGCGGAATACCTGTAGTCATCGAAGTAGCACAGCCGCAACAGGGTGCCGCCCTTAAAGACAATGTGCGCATTGGCGAGGGCCCCGATGTCGGCGCAGACGTTGGCAAGGACATAGTCACGCTCGATCGTCTGCGCCGGGAGCTGCTCGTCGTTGGCGCGTTGGGTGATGAGACCCCTGGAGATCATGCGGCGACCACCGCTTCGAGTTCGGAGCGCTGGTAAGGCCACGCGACCCCCCAAAGTGCGTCTACCCAGCCGCCTTCACCCCTGGCATGGCGATCGAGCTCGACTAGGGTCCGCCACGGAATGGGCTCTAGGTTGTCAGCGACCGGAAGCGACAAGGTGCTGGCGATCGAGCCGATCCGGCGGTAGGCGGCGCCAGCATGCACCTCAATCGCGAGATCCCGGATGCCGTTTGTGGTGCTTGCCGCCGCCAAGGCCTCGGCTAGCCGGGCAGCTCCGCCGGTAAGCTGTGGCCTCGACGCGGTGTCGAGCAGCGCTCTCTCGACAGTGGCGAGCCGCGAGGGACCGAGAGACCAGGTCCCGATCAGCACCGTCGTCTCGCTCTCGCGGACGACGCGGAGCGGGCGACCGCTCAGGGACTTCTCGCGCGGGCGAAAAGGGCTCGCCACCTGGACGGGCCGAACCGGGCGTACAAGAAGGCCATGGTGATCCAGCGCTGTCAAGAAACCGATCCGGTGGGGCCGGGGCAAGAACAGGGCGGCGACGGCAGAACCAAGGTCATCCCAAACGGCGGCAGTACCGAGACTGCCGAACTGGCGGATGGCGTATCTGCCGGCGGCCACCCGATCGACGAGCCCATCGCGGGTCAGGCGGCTGAGCAGATTGGACGTAGCCTGGGGGGTGAGGTCGAGCATCGTCTGGATCTCGGCGGCGGAAACCGCCGTGCGACCGTCACGCGTTAGTCGGTTGAGCAGCTCCAGACCACGGTCCTTTGTCACAGTCGCCCCCAGTTCACGGAAAACGTGTAACTGAGCCCACTATAGCAAACAAGATTTGTTGTAGTTGGATCGGCCTTCACGGGAAGCGTGAACAAACGCCATCTACGACAACTCCAAGCCACGGGTCTCGGGTGCCCGCCAGGTCGGCAGCACGGGCTGGTGCCTGGTCGTCGAGGCCAGATTGGCGCAGAGTGCTGTCAGGAGTTCGTTGAACCGGTCGTTACAGACGTGGTGGCCGACTGGCGCGCCGGCTGGCGGCGAGAGCCTCCCCGAGTGATGGATGGCCGTCCTGGAGCAGGTCGTCCTGGATCGCGCGGGCGGCCGAGAGCAGATCCGTGGCATCGACAACGGCACGACCACACTGCTGGCGAAGTCGGCGGGGCTGTGTCCGTCCGTTCCGGTCTCGACGGGCTGGGCGGCGCTCCGGCGTACCGCAACGCTGGTGGGCGCTGGCATAGGCCCGCCCATTCGGGGCCTTGGCAGCACGTGACCTGCGCAGACGTACCGAGAGTGGGTCGCCTTCGATGAGGATAGGGCGGTTCGCACGGTGGGACGTTAGGCCCACTCTTATGACCAGGGCATCCGTGCACCTGCTACGGATGCCCTGCGTTCTTACTGAGTTCCTTGCGCACGATCGGGACGACCTCGGTCGCCAGCAGTTCGATCGACTGGTGCACCATCGCCCCAGGCATGCCGCCGAAGTCGACCTGCCCGGTAAACCGATCGAGGTCGAGCAGCGAGTGCTCGGTCATCAGCTTGTCGATGACCTCAGCCGCAGGCCCGTACCCGAGTGTCCGGCGGCGGCGCCCGCTTCCCGGTAGTACTCCGCGAGCGCACGGGCATCGCGGATGTCGCCGCTGATAAGGGCGAGCGCCATGGGCAGGCCCAGGCGACCCACGCGTTCAGCGCTCTTGCGTGACCCCATGACGGCCATGGCGATCACGCCGAGCTGGGCCGCTAGCCAGCGATGCCCCTAACACCATGCCGGATGTCAGGACCGCAAGATTGCGCGTACGAGTTAATCTCATGAGTATCCTTCCCGTTTTCCTGTGGTGCGTATTTCTGCATGAAACTGGCACACCTCGCCGTCAGAGCGGGTGCGCAAATCAGCGGTACCGGTCAGGACGACGACTTCGCCTGGAATGAATCGACCAGGGGTAACCGCTGATTAGTGACGACGGCTGACATGAGCCCATGTGGTGAACGGTATTGACCGGCATAATGATGCGAGCGCGAGATGAGCGCCCCGTAATCGCGCTTTAAGTCGTACGCCCATAGGCTCTTTGTCGTGGCCCCCGTTTGTACCACGCCCAGGCAGGGTAACTCGCGTTGCACGAGATACGCAGTACTAAGTTCTTGGCGACATCATCCGGTCGCCGGTATGGCGCCCTTTACCTGGTATCCGCGCACGTCAGTGGCGGCGGGTGGCCCAGCCCGAAGGCGCGGATGTGGGCCTTCACCTTTGAGGTGCCGGACGGCACGCGGGGCGGTCTCGGCGGGCGCGCCGTCACCCTGCAGGACATCGCTGAGCACGTCGTCGGGGTCAGAACTCGCTGTCAAGCGGCAGCCGGCGAACTGCGGTGAGATAGGAGTCCAGCTCACCTGGGTCGTACCGGCACATTCCGACCACGTGCCAGAACTGCGCGGCCACGTTGCCCTCTTGCTTGAACCTGCCATCGGGTGCCAGCGCTGCCCAGCCCTCGGCGAGGCCGAGCAGCGTCAGCCGCAGCGAGGGCTTGCCGCCACCGTGGGTGTCCCACACCCCGATGGTGCCGTCATCTCCGGCGCTTGCGAGCAGCGTGCCATCCGGGCTGAAGGTGACCGACCACACACGCCGGCTGTGCCCGGTCACCGTATGCAGGAGCGCGCCAGTGCGCGGATCCCACAAGCGCACGGTCAGATCGTCGCCGGCCGTCGCGAGCAGCTTGCCATCCGGGCTGAAAGCGGCCGACCACAAGCGCCCGCTGTGCCCGGTCAGCGCCTGCACCTCCGCCGAGGAAGCTACGTCCCACAGCCAGGCGGTGCCATCGTTGCTGGCGCTGACAACCATCGTGCCGCTAGGACTGAACGCCACCGAGTACACCCGGTCTGTGTGGCCGGTCAGCGTGGCCAGGCATTGCGCTGACCTGATGTCCCACAACCGCACCATGCCGTCGTCGCAGCCGGTCGCCAGCAGGATTCCGTCCGGGCCGAAGGCGATGGAGCGGACCCGGCCGCGGTGCTCGGCAAGTGTCGCCACGAGTCGGCCGGTCGTGCAGTACCACAGCCGCACGGTGTCATCATCGTTAGCCGTGGCCAGCAGGCTTCCGTCCGGGCTGAACGACTCTGCCCACAGGTGGTCCGTCTCGACATTCATTTCGCGCTCGAAGGCACGGGTCTTGATGTTCCAGAGATAGACACCGCCGTCGTTGCTCGCGGCCGCGAGACGCTCGCCCGCCGGGCTGAAGATCACCGATATCAGCCGGTCGGCGGTACCGGTGAAGGGCTTGATCTGCTGGCCGGTGCGAGGCTGCCAGAGCCGCACGACGCCATCGTTGCCGACACTCGCAAGCTGGCCGCCATCCGGGCTGAAACTCACCTGGTTGATCCGCCGCCCATGGCCGCGCAGCATGTGCTTGGACTTCCCGGTACCCGGGTCCCATAGCCGCAGGCTGCCGTCGTTGGCGGTGGTCGCGAGCTGGCGGCCATCGGGCCGGAACGCCATCGGCCACACCGAGGCCATGTGCCCGGCGAGCCGATGCCTGGCCTGACCGGAGGCCGCATCCCAGAGCTGGACGTTGCCGTCGCTATCGCAGCTCGCCAGCAGGTCACCGCTTGGGCTGAAAGCCACCCAGTACACCGCGCCGGTGTGCCCGCTCAGCCGGCCGGTCACCTGGCCGGCCTTCGGATCCCACAGCCGGATGACGCCATTGGTGTCACCGCTGGCTAGGCGCGAGCCGTCGGGCTGGAACGCGAGCGTATAGACACGGGCCGTGTGGTCGGCAAGCTCGTGGCGTAGCGTGCCATCCGGTTCCCACAGCCGGACGGTCCCGTGGTGGTCGCCAGTCGCGAGCAGATCACCCCCCGGGCTGAATAGGACGCGGTAGACAGGCCCTTGATGCCCGCCGAGTTCACGCAGCAGCCTGCCGGTTGCCGCGTCGTACAGGCGCACAGTCACGGTGTCACCCACGGCGAGGAGTGCCCCGTCCGGGCTGAACGCGACGGTGTAGACGGGCGCGCTGTGGCCGGGAAGCTGGTGGCGCACACGGCCTGCCGCGATGTCCCAGAGCCGGACCAGGCCATCCCCGTCACCAGTGGCGAGCAGGTCACCGCGAGGGCTGAACGACATCGGCCAGACGCCCCCATGATGCCCACCGAACTCGCGCAGGCGCTCACCGGTGCCGGTATCCCACAGCAGCACCCAGCCGTCGCTTGCCCCGGTCGCAAGCACATCATCGGCAAACGCCACCGCGTACACCCGCCCCTGGTGCCCGTGCAAGGTGCGGATCGGCTGACCGGTAATAGCGTCGCAGATGAGCACCCCCCGTCGTCCGTGCCAATGGCCAGCAGGCCGCTGTCGCCGCTGTAGGCCACAGGCTCAGGGAGGCGGCTCGTCTGGAAGTCAAAGCCATAGGGCACGCCGATCGCCGCTGGCATCAGCTCCACCGTTACCTGCTGGTCGGGCGTGATCGCGGCACCGCGCAGTTCGGGCAGCGCAGCTATGCCCGAATCCGCTTGGACGTCGATGAGGCCTGCCCGCATCCACCTGCTGCCAGCCAGCATCACGCCGCGCAGGTCCGCACGTGCCATCCGCGCCCTGGTCAAGTCGGCACCGCGCAGGTCGGCGCCTGCCAGCCGCGCTTCGTCCAGCCGGGCACCGGACAGGTTGGCGTCCCGCAGGACGGCTCCAGTTAGGTTCGTGCCGACCAGCCGGGCGTCGCTGAGATCGGCGCCGGTCAGATCCACGCCTGCGAATTCACGATAGGAAAGATCTTCACCCCTCAGCAACGCACCACGCAGGTCGATCTCTGCCGGGGTGCGCAGCCGGGTGCTGACCTTGATCGCATTGGCTCTGGCGACTTCGCCGGAAGCCGGGTCGGCCAGGATCTGCCCGATCCAGACCTGGCAAGGCTGGGTGCCCGCGAGGTCACACACGAAGTCGACGGTCAGCTGCGACAGCGGCCGCGTCGCCAGCGGTGCCGGACGGGCCGCGCCGCGGCTGAACTGGCGGGCGATCTCCGCCGCGACGAGCCACTCCACGACCGAGGCGTGGATGAAACCGAAGAACCCCTGATCGGTCCGCACCAGCAGGCTGCCCGCGCCCACCGCATGCGCGCGCTGCTCGGCAGTGAGCCTGCCGACGGCTAGACCTGACAGCGTGTCCGCGATCTCGGTGAGGTCCGATAGCCGGATAAACGTCTCGCCTGTCTCCCAGAGCCGCATCGCGAGGACGGTGACGGCGTGCCACAGGTCCTCGATCTTCAGGCCCCCTGGGGTGCCGGCCACCTGCTGGGTCCGGCTCTCCTCGTGCTCGAGCCAGTTGCGCAAGATCTCCGCGTACAGCCGTGCGGCACTGACCGCCTGCTTGGTATCGACCACGGCAAGCAGCCGTTTCTCATCCAGATCCGCGATGAAGCTCAGCATGCGCGGGTTCCGGGACAGGCCAAGCAGATCCTGAATACCACCGAGCAGCCGGAGCCGCCGGTCGGCTGCCTCCTCGTCGCCGCCGTATCGGCCCACCAGGTAGGCGCGGATCTGTGCGGGGGTGAAGTCCTCGACAGCGAGCACTCGTCGGCTGGGCAGCGCGCCGAGCCTTTCCCCCAGCGCCGTGAACACCTGCTCATGCGACTTGAAGTGCTGCGTCCGGCTGGCCACCACCACTTTCGCCTTTCCCTCGGCCGCTTGCAGCAACGTCTCCAGGTGATCAGCTGCCCGCTCGTAGGTGACCCGTGTCACCAATTCATCGAAACCATCGAACAGCAGCACGATCCGGCCCTGCCGCAGCATGTAGCGAAACGCCTTGAGATCGATGAGATCTTCACCGCGGTTGGCCAGATGCGCCGCGACCAGCCCATCCACAGAGTGCGCCTTGTCCAGCGCCCGCAACTCAATCAGCAGCGGGACTAGGTGCGGAAGCTCAAGTGGCATCCGGCGGGCCACTTCATGCAGCGCGAACGTCTTGCCGCACCCAAAGTCACCAAGCACGAGCACGAAACGGCCGTGGTCCGCCGCGACTTGCGCGAGCAACTCCTCGACCAGGTCTTCCCGCAGGCCCGGATCTGGCCGGTCCATCTCGCGGAACCGCTGCGGCACGTAGAGATCAGGCGGATACAAGCGGTCGGCGGCCAGCCGGATCGTCTGCGTGGCCACGTAACCACGCAAATCAAGCAGTCCCTGGAATTCGATGAAGCTGCGCACCCGTACCCCACGCCGGGCGGCCTCCTCCCGCAGCGTCCGCGGCGGCTGCGTGCCCTGGTAGACGAGCTCGGAGCCCGCCTCGTATTTGCTGGCGTGAACAAGCTGCACAAAGGAATCCAGCAGGTCGCGATCTGGCTCACCCACGTGCGCGGCCACCCGCCACCGGCGGATGAACCCGTCTTCGTGCTCGGTGATCAGCAGATGGGGCAGGTCCGCGTCTACGCGCCGGACCTTGGCGTGCTCGTGGCGTGCCTCGCACACCTCCGTGATCTGATCAAGCAGCAAGCTGACCGGGCTCGGGGCGCGGTCGGGTTCGGGAGCTTGGACGACGGCTTGCTCGACCGCGTCCTCGACGGCGGCAGTACCGGTAGCGAATGTGCCAGTAACCAGATGCCAGCGTCGCGCCAGCCGTTCTGGGTCGTCGGCGGCGGCTTTTCTGGCTCCCCAGCGTTCCAGGCCGTCCGGGGTCAGCCGCAGGATCTGGTGCCGGCCAGGCGCCACCGCGGGCACCACGACGAGCCCGGAGCCGAGCTCGTCGAACTGCGCCCCACCGGGCCCCGGACCGTGCAGCAGCAGGTTGAGCCGCCCGCCGAGCAGCCGGTCGAGGGTGCCGGCGTCGCGCAGCAGCGCACTGTCCCGCCCGGCAGGCACGTCTCCCGGTGCCGGGTCGTGGCTGATCACGCCGATCCGCAGTTCTTCTTGTGCGTGCTTTTCGCCACCGTCACCACGACGGTGCTCAACCTGGACACCACTGCGGTGCTGCTGACGCCCGTCATGCTTGCCCTGGCGCTGCGGACGGGCATCGCAGCGGTTCCGCTGGCGATGACTACCGTGTGGCTGGCGAACACCGCCAGCCTGCTGCTCCCTGTGTCCAACCTGACCAACCTGCTGGCCGCGAACCGGGTCGCGCTGCCCCCGGTGGAGTTCGCGAGCCGGATGTGGGCCGTCCAGCTGTCCTCGGCGGCAGTCACCATGCTGTTTTTGTGGGTCTTCTGCTGGCGGCGGGGGGGTTCGCGGGATGGACCGCTATGACCCGCCGCCGCACCGGCCAGACGACCGGGTGCTGTTCTGGGTAGCTGCCCTGGCCTGCCTGATGTTCATCACGCTCATCCTCGGCACCAGGATTCTGCTTGGTTATGCCTCGGCGATCACGGCGCTGGCGGTAGTAGGTGCGTTCGCCCTGCGCAGCCGCTCAGTGCTGCGGCTCGGGCTGGTCCCGTGGCGGCTGCTGGTGTTCGTGGTGGGGTTGTTCCTGGTCGTCCAGACCGTCAGCCTGCACGGTCTTCACGCGATTACCTACGCGCTGATCGGCGGCAGCGGTGACACCCTTGGCGTGCTTCGTGCTGCCGCGACCGGGGCAGGGCTCTCCAATGCCGTCAACAACCTCCCCGCGTACGTGGCAGGCGAGGCGGCCATACCGTTCCATAACCACGATCAGCTGCTCGGCCTGCTGGTAGGGACGAACGTCGGCCCGATCATCACCCCTGGGCGTCGCTCGCGACCTTGCTGTGGTTCGAGCGGTGCCGCGCCTATGATGCCGCTGTGCCATTGCGCCAATTCATGCTGACCGGCGCGTGCCTTGCCGCCTGCGGTCTTGCCGCCACGGTGAGCGTGCTGCTGCTCACCCGCTGAACTCTTGCCCGGCACCACTCGTGCTTGCTACCACTCGACGGCTACCGGGATCGCTGACCAGGTCTGCCCGGCCACCGGATCGTGCACCACCCCGAGCACTGGCAAGTCAGCCGCGCACAGGGCGATGCCAACTACATAGGCTGGCAGCCTGATGGCCACGTTGTTCGTGCCATCGAGCGGATCGACCAGCCTGGCGGCAGCCGTTCCGTCAGATCGCATGGTGTCCTCCTGACCTGCCCGGGGCAGAGCGGGACGGGTCAGGTGACACCGGCCGCCTCGAGCCGTTCCGCTATTAAGAGGGCGGCCCGCACGGTCTCGCCTCGGTCGCAATGTGACCGGGTGAGCCTGTGGCTGCGGGTGCCAAGCGGCCCGAGTGACAGGTCCATGGCTGGTGGCCGGCTGCGCGCGAGCACCACGGTTGCCACCTGCTGGCCGCCAGCCACCTCGGTTGCGTGGAACTCCCCAGCTGGCAATAGGTACACGCATCCGCTACCATACGCGCTTGCCATTTCTTGCCGGCACGAGACGAGCCGGTCGGTCGCGTGGAGTTCGTCCACATCGCCGTGACTGCGCACCTCAAAGATGCGGTGAGTGGCCGAATCGGACGAGTCGGCGACACGGATGCGCCGATTGTGCAAGGTGCCGTGCAGCACGTAGCTGGTGAGGTCCCAGCTGTGTGAATGCATCAGGGAGGTCTCGACGGCGGGCTCCAGCGCCGGCGTCCAGATGTGGACGCAGACACCGTGCTCACCGCGCCGCTGGACTGGCAGGCAGAGGAAGCCAAGCGGATGCCGGATCGCAGTCAGCTCGCGCCGCCCGCTGGCGATGTCGCGAAGCAGCGCGAGTGCCCAGCGCGGGACCCGTTCGGCGGCCGTACCCTGCCTGATCGCGTTATCGATATCGGTGTAATCCATCATTGGTCCCAGCGAAATGTGGTCATCACGGACGACAGCCCGACCTCGATGGTGACAAACGTGTAGCGCTGCCGGTATCAGCAGGCGGCGAGGACCGTAGGGCGAGGATCCCCACACCGAGCGCCAGAACAAGGGCGAGCCCGCTTTCACCATACTTTTCGAGCAGATTCAGCAGTCGCGCCATTTGAGTTCATCCCAGTTATCGACCCCATGAATCGTAACGAGAACAGTGCACGCAACGCGAGACCGGAACCGCTGGACGGCGAGCCGTGCACGGCACCGGGCAAGCGCGCGGGTGGGAGATGGCTGGCCCCCGCCTCAGACAGCCGGGCGTGCATTAGCTTCGCTAGGCCAGCCAGTGCGTCAGCGGATATTTCATTCAGATCAGGCTGAAAGCTTTGCGCGGGCCGGGTCCCGAAAGCTGGGTGAGACCAAGGGGCGGGTCAGTGAGGCCACCGGGCCAATCAAGGAGGCGGTAACAGCGGATCAGGGGCGGCTTCAGTGAATTTGGGCTCTGGCCCGCTGAACAGGGCAACTCCGTGAACAGGCGGTGGGCGGCCGCCCGTAGTCCAAGGTGAGTGCGTCTCATCCCGGCCAGGCAACCGCCCGGCAAAGACGCCGGGCGATCCGGGAATGAGCAACGAGCGACCAGGAAGGTCCAGTGAACTCAATGTCCCCCCACCCGCACGGCTCTGACAGCCGCAGCTACAGGCTCATCGGCGATGTCCACCTGCTGCTGGTGGACGCGGCCGGCCGGGTGCTGTTCGGCCGCCGCCGCAACACCGGCCTGGGCGATGGAGCCTACCACCTGCCGGCCGGGCACCTGGAGGCCGACGAGTCGGTGGCCGAGGCGGTGATCCAGGAGGCCAGCGAGGAACTGGGCATCACCATCGACCCGGCGGACCTGGAGTTCGTCCATGTCATGCACAGCGCGGTGACCGGCGGCCGGGCCTCGTTCTTCTTCCGCGCCCGGCGCTGGACCGGCAGCCCGGTCAACCGCGAGCCGCACAAGTGCAGCGAGCTGCGCTGGTTCCGGCTCGACGCGCTGCCCGCCGAGATGATCTGCTGCGCCCGCGAGGCACTCAAGCACATCGCCGCAGGCACCCTCTTCTCGGCCTGCGGCTGGAACAGCGACCAAGACCCCCCGCCCGAGCCCGGCCACGCGCGGCCTCCGTCGTCTGAGTCCTGGTCCATGACCAGCATGCCGTCGGGGATGGCGAGCATTAGGCTGGCGGCGGCGTAGTGTCTGCTCGGCGTCCGGCCCCGTAAGGGGCTGACGTGAGCAGGCGCGGGCCCGTCGTTAGGATCTCAGGCTGGACGGCGGCGCGAAGTGAATTGCTTCGTGCGCGGATTCCCTTTCTACGACCTGAACTGGCCCGAGGCACGAGATCGGCATCGACAGCTACATCGGAGAGTGCACGCTGCCGGTTGGTGATCGCATAGCAGATGTCGGCCGATGCGGGTTCTCGCCGTGGCCGATCAGGACCACCGTGTCGCCGCGCCCGGCAAACCTGCGCGCGCCTCCGCGTGAACCTTGGTGACCAGCGGACAGGTAGCGTCGATGACATCGAGTGCCCGGCGGTTCGCCTCCTGCCGCACTACGGGAGACACTCCGTGGGCTGAGAACACTACCGTCGCGTTATCGGGAACCTGATCGAGTTCGTCTACAAAGACCACGCCGCGGGCTTCCAGATCGGCCACTACATGCGTATTGTGCACGATCTGCTTGCGCACGTACACCGGGCCGTCCCGCTGTTCCAGTGCCTGGATCACGGCCTTGACGACGCGTTCGACCCGAGTTGGCTCATTTAGTGCGCACTCGGTGAACTCCGGCAGCCGGGTTTGGTGCGCAAAGCTGGTCCTGGCGGACCGTGAACGCGCAGGTGCAAGCATGGAAGCCAGAGTGGTGAGTCATCTCAGGTCACATCATTCACCCGAATGCCATCTGGCCACGCTCGCCCCAGGACCGGTCGCCATGATCATCTTCCGGAACGAATGAATATGCGCTTTCATCTGGATTTTCGGGGATGAATATGCGCATTCATCTTTCGGACCCACTACCGAATAGTCGCCTGTGCCTGTTTAGTCCGTTAAGTGAACCGTCCTGGCGAAGCCGGGCGCCGAATCCGGCCCCCGCGCCCGCTCGCCGACTATTAACACGCTGGTTTCGTGCTCCGACCACAGCGCCGGCCCGACGCTGTCGTCAGTCTTCCGGCCCGGACGACAACGCCGGCCCGGCGATGCTGTTGATCGGCCCCCGACCGGGCGGATGCGTACCACATCGCTGCGGCCCAGGTTGAGAACCTGCGGGTCATTTCCAGACGAGCCCTCGACCAGCAACGTCGGCACGACATTGCGGTCGCAGACGGCCCGGAGGCCCGCATATGGGGCAGGAACACTACAGTCAAATGACAGTTTGATTTTGGATTGATTTGAGGTAGCGCTCTAAGTCATATGACAGTTGCCGGTGCAATCAGCCGGGATGTTATATGGTGTTCATGGACGCGATAAAGCTTCCTCAGCGCACCGGCGCGGCGCATTGCCATGGCCTTCCGCGGACGTTGCACCCACCTAATCTCCGTCATGCACTGATTCACTATGGCTACTTGTTAGCACCGCGCTCCTCCGGCAAGAAAGCTCCCGGCAGAGTAGGTGGGAATAATGGCAAGGAACGCCCTGACATCGGCTCCAGTCCAACAAGAATATCAGCCTGGGCCACTGATACCGCCACCGCTGTTTTGCCCATTGCCGCCCAGCAGCACCAATCACCACACGAGCGGGCTTGGCAGCCGTGCGGTCCGGTGGGCCAACGATCAGGGCCTTGTCGATGATGCTGGGCGGGACCGCCTTGAACGTATAGGTATCGGCCTGCTTACCGGCCTGGTCATGCCCCACGGCCTGGCCGTCCCGACACAGTTGGCTGCGGATTTCTCGGCTTGGCTCTTCGCTTTCGACGTTTTTATGGTGACGAGAGACAGCCGGGATTGCCGGTCTCGCAACTCACTGGGATTATATGCGAGCTGACCCGCATTCTGGAGAGTCCGGAAATCGAACCCGACCCGCGCCACGTGTTCGCCGCCGCGCTACGTGATTTGCGAATCAGGTTGGCCGCTGTTGCCACGCATGCGCAGGTCGCGCGCTGGATTGACGCCATGCGCGGCTATCTGACGGCCACTCTCTGGGAGAGCGCGAACCGACAGGACTCTATTATCCCGAGCCTAAGCGAATACACGGCTATGAGGCTCCACAGCGGCGCGATGAAGCCATCCGTAGCGCTGCTGGACGTAGCCGACGGTTACGAATTGCCCGTGCCTATGCTCGCGCGTCCAGAGGTCCGCGCGCTGATAGAGATGACCTGCTTGCTTGGAGGGTGGGATAACGACATCTTCTCCTACGCCAAGGAGACCGACCGCGTGGGCGACGGGCAAAATCTCATCGATGTCATCACCCACCAGGAGCAGTGTTCATCCGAACAGTCACTAGAGCGTGCAGTGGCTATGCGGGACCGGGTCGTGTGCCTCTTTCTCAGGCTGCGCCACCAGACACTTACCGACGCCTCGCCCAACTTGCGCAGTTACGTTAACAGCCTAGGTTACTGGGTAGCTATTCAGCTTGAGTCGGGCCTTCGTTGCGGACGCGCGGGATTGCCCGCTGATGTGGGGTGCTTGACAGCGGGTGCGTGGTGGCGTGGCGGGGGCGGTGGTCCGCTGCGGCGCTATGGGGGCGCGGTTGCGGGCGGGAGCCAGGGTCCGTCGGTGAACAGCCAGGTTAGGGCGTCGAGGGCGTCGATGCCCCATTTGGCGGTGGTGGACAGGTAGGACTGGACGATCGCGAAGTCGGCCAGGCCGAGCAGGGTGCGCCAGGTCC
>Ga0099827_10000765_pt1 | contig 15476 bp, 13 predicted proteins | sample CZO8metaG_FD_79339 | JGI IMG/M metagenome (GOLD analysis project Ga0099827, IMG submission 79339) | Vadose zone soil microbial communities from the Eel River Critical Zone Observatory, Northern California, USA - CZOApr15con1.8 metaG | ecosystem: Environmental > Terrestrial > Soil > Vadose zone ...
GCCGCCCGAGCACCGCATGGCTGCGCGCGAGCATCAGCAGGAAGTTGCGCCGCGCGAGCCGCGCATCCGGGATCCCAGGCCGCTCGTTGATCAGCCGCAGATGCTTCTCCGCTGTCTGGATCTGGCCCTGCGTCAGCTCGTACGTCGTCATCTGTCCCGCGTGCAGGCGGTAGCGCGCGACAGGAGGGCCCTCGAGGAAGACGATCTTCCACTCGAGTGCGAGTCGGAGGTAAAGGTCATAGTCGTCGAGCAAAAGTGTGGAGTCGTACATGCCCACGCTGCGGATCGCCTCGACACGCGCCGTCAGCGCGGAGCTGAAGCATCGACAGTCGAATGCATAGCCGGCGTAGGTCACGCCGTTGGCGTGCGCGTGCGAGAAGAGGTCGCGGTGGCGCGCGGTCTCGGCGGCGAGCGTCTCGTCGTCCGCGCCGATCACTTCCACGTGGCCGTGCACCATCCCGACCCGTGCGCCCGCTTCGAGGACCGGGACCTCGCGCGCCAGCTTGTCCGGGAGCCAGCGGTCGTCCGAGTCGAGAAAGGACACATACGGCGTGCGCGCCTCGCGCACTGCCGTGTTGCGCGCGCCGCCGCGGCCCGCGTTCTCCTGTCGAATGACGCGGATCCGGTTCGCGTGACGTGCGAGCACGGCCGGCGTCTCGTCCGTCGACCCGTCGTCGACGACGAGGATTTCGTAGCCGTCGAACGTCTGCGCGTAGATCGATTCGAGCGCGCCGTCGAGGTACGGCGCGCGGTTGAACGTCGTGATCGCCGCCGTGACGAGGGTCACCCGGCAACCTCGTCGTAGATCGTGAGCATGCGCGCGTTCATCGCGTCGAGGGTGAACTCGCGCTCGACGCGCTCGCGGCCTGCGCGTCCGAGCCGTGCCGCGAGGTCTGGGTCCTCGAGCACGCGCCGCAGCGCCGTCGCGAGCGCCCGCGGGTCGCGCGGGGGGACGAGCAATCCCGTCTCGCCGTCCACGATGACCTCGGGCGTCCCACCGACGGGCGTAGCGACCACGGGCCGTCCGTGCGCCATCGCCTCGAGCACGATCACCGGCAGGCCTTCCGTCCACGACGGCAGCGCGACGACGTCCAGCTCGTCGAGCAGCACCGCCACATCGTCGCGGAACCCGAACTCGACACGGTCGCGGACGCCGAGTCGCTCTGCGTCGCCCTCGAGTCTCCTCTGGAACGCGCCGCCCTGCTCGAGGTCCTGCCCGGCGAGCACGAGGCGCGCTTCGGGGATCTGCGCCAGGGCTTCGATCAGTTCGCGCTGTCCCTTCACGTCGCAGAGCCGCGCGATCTCGCCGATCACGGGCGGGTCATTGGAACGCGGGCCTCCGTTCGGAGCCGGCGACACGCCGTTGTACACGACCTCGATTCGGTCGGGCGGATAGCCCTGCCGCTCGTAGGCGCGCTTCGTGTCCTCCGAGACTGCCACGAGCCGTGCGCACAGGCGGGCCGTGACGTTGTCGATCGTGCGCAGGATCGGCGCCGTCGCGGGCCGGAAGCGATTCTCGATGTGCAGGTGCGAGATCACCGGCACGCGCGCGGCGCGCGCGCCGGCTCGGCCGAGCGCGTTCGCGGCCGCAAGGGTGTGCGTGTGCAGGAGGTCGGTGCGGCGCGCGCGCAGCAGCCGCACGAGCCGCGTGACACCGTGGAGGTAATGGCTGCGCGAGACGTCGACGAGGTCGACGTCGAAGCCCTCCGCGCGGGCCGCGGTCACGAACCCGCCCTCGGAGGGGGAAACGAAAGAGACGACGTCGCCGCGCGCCCGCGCCGCGCGCGCGAGGTCGAGCGCGATCCGCTGTCCGCCCGCGAGCCCGCCTCCGATCACCAGCTGAACGATCCTCATGTGCGACAGACGGCGACGAGCTCCGTCGCCTGATCGACGAGGTCCGCGGAGATGGCGATCTCCTCCGCGCTCACGGTCTCCATCGACGCGGTGCCGGACACGAGCCGCGACGCCCGGCGCAGGAACGGCAACCGCTTCCTCAACCGGAGCACGTCGGCGCGTTGCAGCATGCGATGGCGCCGAGTTTGGACGCGCAGCTGACCGTACAGCTCCACGCTGCGGAAGTGACGCTCGAGCATCGACGCGAAACTCTTCTGCGAGAGCTCGATGCGGTGGAAGGGATTCTCCGGGTGAGAGCTCGTCTCGTCGGCGCGCGGTGTCGACACGACGAAGACACCTGTGCCGCGCAGAACACGGGCGGCGTGCGCGAGGAATACGTCTACGGCCTCGAGATGCTCGATCACCTCGAACGCGCACACGGCGTCGAAGGACTCGTCCGCGAACGCGAGCTCCGCCAGGTCTCCGGCGATGAACTCGACGTTGTCGCGTGCGTAGCGCGTCCGTGCGTATTCGATTGCGTCCGCGTCCACGTCGACTCCGACCACGCGCCGCGCGGTCTCGGCAAGGTACGCGGTTCCATAGCCCACGCCGCACCCGGCGTCGAGTACGTCCTTGCCCACGCAGAACGGGCGCGCGAACTCATAGCGCTTCAGGTGCAGCGCGACGATGCCCGGCTCGGTCTCGTCCGGAACGATGCGCTCGGGGTGAGTCATGGGGCCAAAGTATCCTTGCGCGCGCCGTGCGCGAGGTCCTGGACCGGTTGCCGTTCGAGCGGGCGCTGCAGCTTTCGATCGCGGCGCTGGTGCTGGTCACCGTCCTTTCGCAGGGTGCATTGCTCTCCTGGATCGGTCCAGCCCGGAAGCTGCGCTGGGCGGCACTGTTCATCCTTGCGGCGCTGGCAGTCGGTTACGCGCTGCGGCGCCGAGACCGGTGGGTCGGCTTCGTCCACCCAGCGGCGGCCGCGCTCGCGCTGCTCGCGCTGGCGTCGGTGTTGTGGTCATCGTTCCCGCGCCTTGCCTTTGAGCGCGCCGCGGCCTTCACGGTCCTGCTCACCGCCTGCGGCGCGCTGGCGGCCGGCGCGGCGGGCAGAAGTCAGGCCCTGCGGCTCCATTTGCACGGCGTAGTGCTGGGCGCGGCGGCGGTCGGATACGGCGGCCTCCTCGTGCTGGCGTTCAGGCACGACCGCGCCGTCGAGCCGGCAACGTCGGTCCTCCCGGCGCGCTACCAGGGCCTGGGCGGCGGGCCGAACACGGCGATGATGGTGCTCGCCGTCGCGGTGCCGCTTACGGCGTACGCCGTGCTCGAAGCGCGCCGCTCGATCGGCCGCGCGGTCGCGGGTGCGACCCTGCTCGTCCTCGTCGGCTCGATCGTCGCCTCCGGGTCGCGCGGCGCACTCGTCGCCGGCTTCGGCGGCCTCTTCGCCTTCGGGGTGCTCGCGCCGCTGAGCGTGAGGCGCCGCGCGCTCACGGGTGCGGCCGTGCTCGTGCTCTTGGCGATCGCGGCGCTCGTGACGAGGATCCCCAAGCCGAACCCGTCTGCGCCGCCGCTCCCGAGCGCAGCGCAGCCGGCTCCGGCGACGCATCCGCACAGCAGGCCGATCTCTCCCGTTCCACCCCCGCGCCTCGAGGACGACGTCGGCCACCCCCCGTACGGCATCGGGGAGACGACGAAGATGCCGCGCACGCTGTTCGGCTCGAGCGGTCGCGCGCAGGCGTGGTCGGGCGCGATTCAGCTCGGAGCCGAACGGCCGCTCGTCGGTTTCGGCTTCGGCACGGAGGACCACGTTTTCGTCGACCGCTACTCGGACTTCAACTCGAACGTGCCCGAGAACTCCTACATCGGGTTGTTCCTGCAGCTCGGACTCGTCGGACTCGTCGCATTTGTCGCCTTCTACGTCTGGCTACTCGTCCGTGGAGTTGCTGCGTCGACGCGAATGCAGCCGGCCGACCGGCGCGTCGTCGCCGCATGCGCGGGGGGCGTTGTGGCCGGGCTCGTGCTCGCGGGGTTCCAGTCGTACCTGTATGCGGTGGGCAACAACGCGACCGCGGCCGTATGGATCTGCGCGTTCCTCCTTGCCGCGGCGACGGGGCCCACCTGGAACCTGCGCCGGGCTTTGCCGCCCATCCTCATCGCCGCAGTCGCCTGCTTGCTCCTCGTTCCAATCGGCCGCGCCGAACGCGCGCACCGCGCCCACCTACAGGTCGACGGTATGCAACGGGTCGCGCGGGAGGTCGGAGCGCTTGACGGCCCTGCACTCGATTCGTACCGGTACCTTTCTCTCCACTTCGAATGCCTGCTCTACCGCCGAGGCCGCGATCCGTTCGCGCTCGAGCTGTGCATCGACGGGGCCGGGCGCGTGGTGGAGACGATCGACCGCCGCACCGCGCCGAAACCACGGATCCACAGCCTCCGCGACGACCCGACGAGGTCGACGTTGCACGTCGATCGGAGCGAGGTCACGCGCCTCCTGCACGAGCTCGACCTCTCCCTGCCGAAGGAGACCGGATGAGCGAGCGCCGTCCGCGGGTTCTGATCCTGAACCAGTACTACTGGCCGGGCGTCGAGGCGACCGCCCACCTCCTGTCGGAGCTCGCCGAGGCGCTCGCGGACGAGTTCGACATCGCCGTCGTAACCGGGATGGTCACGGAGGCCCAGGATGTCGGTACGACCACACGAAACGGCGTGCGCATCGTCCGCGTCCGCTCGACCGCGTTCGACCGGAGCCGGCTCGCGCTGCGGGCGACGAACTACCTGACGTACCTGGCGCAGTCCCTCTGGCGGGCGCTGCGCACGGAGCGTCCGGACGTCGTCCTCTGCATGACCGACCCGCCGGTGATCGCGAACATCGCGTTGATCGTCGCCCGCCGGTTTCGCGTGCCGCTGATCGTGATCAGCCAGGACGTCTTTCCCGAGGTGGCGGTCCAGCTCGGGCGACTCGACAATCGCGCGCTGGTCGGCGCGCTGCGCGGCGCCATTCGCTTCTACCTCGAGCGCGCGGATCGGGTCGTCGCGATCGGCGACACGATGCGCATGCGGCTGGAGCAGAAGGGCGCGAGGCGTGAGCGTTTGCAGGTGATCCCGAACTGGGTCGACACGGAGTCGATCGTCCCCCAGCCGCGCGACAACCCGTGGGCGCGCGAGCACGAGCTCGACGGCAAGTTCGTCGTCATGCACTCCGGCAACATGGGGCATGCACAGAACCTCGACGCGCTCGTCCGCTCCGCCACGTTCCTGCGGGATCTCGACGATCTCCAAATCGTCCTGATCGGCGGCGGCGCGCGCAGGGACGAGTTGAAGCAGCTCGCGCGTCTGCTCGAGGTCGACCAGTTGCGATTCATGGGCTATCAGCCGCGCGTTGTCCTGCCGCTGTCGCTCTCGGCGGCCGACGTCCACGTTGTCGGCCTGGCACACGGATTGTCGGGCTATGTCGTTCCGAGCCGGCTGTACGGGATCCTCGCGGCCGGTCGCCCTGTGATCGTGGCCGCCGATGAGGAGAGCGAGACGGCGAAGATCGTCGGGTCCGTCGACTGTGGGGTCGTCATTCCTCCTGGGCGGCCCGAGCTTCTGGCCGCGGCCATCCGGCGCGCGTACAGCGGGGAGCTCGACCTCGAAGCGATGGGGGCGCGCGGACGCGAGTACGTCACGACCGAGGCCGATCGCGAGATCGCGGTGGGGCGTTACCGCGCGCTCCTGCGCGAGCTGACGGGTTGATCGCGAGGCGACAGATTGCGTTGGGCGCCGCTGCGCTGCTCGCGCTGGCGGTGCTCGCGCTGTTCGGCCGCGCCGAGCGCGCGCGGCACGACCGCGCCGAGTTGCGCGGCATGCGGGCCGTCGTGCGAGCCGTCGGCACCCTCGACTCGCCGGCGCTCGATTCATACCGAACAGGGCTCGTTCCGTTCGACTGCCTGCTCTACCGCCGTGGGACGAACCCGTATGCGCTCGAGCTGTGCATCGACGAGCAGGGGAGACTCGTCGAGGCCCTCGACCGTCGCCACGGTCTGCGGTTCTGGACTCTGCGCGAGGAGCCGCAGCGCTCGACGATCCGCTTCGATCATGCAGAGGTCGAGCGTCTCCTCCGCAAGCTCGGTGTGCCGCCGGGCGTGAATGCGGGACCCCGGGGTCAATGAGCGACCGCGCATTTCGGGCGCTTGCGCCATGGGCAATCGCCGTGACGATCCTCGCCATCGCCTCCGGCTCGAGCAGCGTGCGCTGGGTGATCGAGCACTCGCGAGGTGGGATCCGGTGGGCAGCGCTCATCGGCCTGTTCGTCTTCGCGTTCGCTTGGGCGGCGGTGCGGCGGTTCGACGATCCGTTTCGGCCGCCGGCTGCGGCAGCCGCGTGGTTTGCGGCGCTCGCCGTCGCCTCGACGGCGTGGTCCGTGGACGCGCGCCTGACCTTCGAGCGCGCCGCGACGCTCGTGATGCTGTTCAGCGCCGCTTGGGGGCTGGCGTGCTCTGCGCGTGGCCGGCGTGAAGTCGTCGGCAGTCTGCTCGACGGCATCCTGCTCGGGGCCGTCGCGGTCGCGGTCGCGAGCCTCGTGACGCTCGCGCTCTCGCACGCGAACGCCGTCCAACCGGCGACGCTTGCGTACGGCGCGCGCTTCGAGGGCTACAGCCAAAACCCGAACACGCTCGGCATGCTGCTCGCGCCCGCGCTTCCGATCGCGGCGTGGCGCACGGCGGCAGGAGCCCGGAAACGCCGCATCGGCGCCGCGGCCGCAGCGGTGCTTCTCTTCGGAGAGCTCGCCGCGACCGGCTCGCGCGCCTCGCTCGCCGCGGCGCTCGCCGGGCTGCTCGTGCTGGTCGCATTCGTCCCGCGGGCTGCCGCAGTCCGGGTTGGGGCCGCGGTGGCGCTCACGTTGGTGTTCGCTGCCGGTGCGGCCGCGTCGCACGTCGCGAAGCCGGCGTCCGTCGCGCCGCCGCAGCCGCAGCCGCCTCCGGGCCGCCTCGAGAACGACGCCGAGCGCAAGCTGCCTCTCGACGCGGAGATCGGCCTGCCGAACGGGAGAGCGTCCGTCCAGCACCGAGGTTTGTTCAGCTCGAGCGGCCGCTTCGAGGCGTGGCGCGGCGCGATTCGGCAAGGCGACGCGCGCCCGGTCGTCGGCTACGGGTTCGGAACCGAGAGCCGTGTCTTCGTCGACCGCTACTACGGCTTCGACTCGACCGTGGCGGAGAATGCGTACGTCGGTTTGTACCTGCAGCTCGGGCTGGTCGGACTGCTTTCGTTCGCCGCGATCATCGCCGGCGCGCTCGTCGGCGCGTGGCGCGCGCGTGAGGACGTCACGCTCGTCGCGGCTGCGGTTGTCGTGGGCGGACTCGCGCTCGCGGTCGGGCAGTCGTTCTTCTACTCCGTGGGGGCGACGGGAACGCTGCCCTTCTGGTTCGCCGTCTTCCTCACGACCGCCATGAGGCCGAGCGCGACCTAGTGCCCCCTTCCAGCAATCCAAGCCGGCTCAATTACTGGAAGGGGCACTAGGCGAGGAACAGGCCCGCGACCCGCTACTCGACGGGCGCGGCGCCGCGCGTGAGCCCGAGGACGCTCAGGAAGAGCGCAGAGAGGATCGTCTGGATCCCGCAGGTGATCAGCGTCGCGCCCGGAATCACGATCCGCAGCGTGTGCGGGTAGTTGAGCTCCCCGAATCCGGTGCGGCTCCAGGTTCCAAACGCGTAGATGGAGAGGGCGCCGCCGACAGCTACGAAGAAGACGCCGGCCAGCAGCGCGACCTCGAGCGTCACCGTTCCGAGCAGGCGGCGGAATCGTGGGTCGTCCGGCAGCAGCCCCTCGACGATCCCGAACCACCGCGCCGTGACGAAGAAGTAGATCGCCTGCAGCCCGATTACGACCGCCAGCCCGGCGTAGAGGAGGGTGCTGACGTCGAAGTGGACGGCGCCGATCGTCCGCTGCCTCGGTGCGAGGAGAATCATCCCCGCAACGCCGGCGAGGACGAGCAACGCGCCCGGATACAGGAACAGCCAGCGCGGGCTGTAGAGCAGCATGAGCCGGATGCTTCGCCACCCGTCGCGCCACGTCCGGAGATGCGGCTCGCGCCCCTCGGCGTCGGATGTGAGGGTCGTCGGCACCTCGGTGACGCGCAGGTTCTGCATTGTCGCCTTCACGACCATCTCGATCGCAAACTCCATCCCGCGCGAGCGGACGTCGAGCTCGATGATCTTGCGCCGATCGAAGGCGCGCAGCCCGCAATAGATGTCGCCGCACGGGGTCCCGAAGAACCGTCGGCCGATCAGCGACAACACCGGGTTGCCGATGCGGCGGTGAACCCAGGGCATCGCGCCGGCTGCGATGCCGCCTTGGAACCGGTTTCCGACGACGAGGTCGTAGCCCTCGCGGAGGCGCTGCACGAACGGCTCGAGCCGGCTGAAGTCGTATGAGCCGTCCGCATCGCCCATGATCACGAACCGTCCGCGCGCCGCCCCGATTCCCGCAGCCAGGGCGCTGCCGTATCCGCGTTCTGCGACCGAGACGACGCGGGCGCCTTCCTCGTCCGCCAGGGCCTGCGAGCCGTCGGTCGATCCGTTGTCGGCGACGACGATCTCTGCCGCGGCTCCGAGGCGTTCGATCGACTCGCGGGCGGCGCGGACGACGCCTCCGATCGTCGAGGCCTCGTCGAGGCACGGAATGACGATCGACAGCTCGAGAGGCGCAGTCGTCTGCGCCTGCTCCAGGGACGTCTCAACCTGTGCGCTCATCGGTTCTGTAGAGCGTACGTTCCGGCGACGACTACGGCGATGACTGCGAGCGAGGGCGCGTAGTGCACGAGGTGCGGTGCGTTCGCCGCGCCCGGCGCCGTGGCGGCAACGACCGCCCAAGCGCCCGTCGCGAGGCCGGCGGAGGCCACGTCCTGCGCACGGATCGACGAGAACCGCGGCAGCGTGGAGGCGCCGAGCGCGAAGCTCACCGCCACCGCGAGGAAGAGAGGCACGATCGCGATCGCGCCCGTGACGCCGACGAAGCTCGCGGCCGTGGACGTGACGTCGCCGTCGCGAAGTCGCTCGAGCCAGCGGCCGTCATACCCCGCGAGCGCATGTGTCGACACGATCATCGTCATCACGATCACGGACAGCAGCGCGAGCGCGCATGACGTGAGGGGCAGAGCGCGGGCGAGGGGCCCGACCGCGAACAGCAAGAACGGCAAGATCGTGATCAGGTAGCGAGGCCCCGGCGAATAGCCGCCGAACGGCGAGTAGAAAGCAGAGTTGTATCCCACGGACGTCAGTGAGACGGCGGCGGCGAGCGCGATCTCGGGACGGAAGCCGCGCCGCCACGCGAGCACCATCCCGACGACGGCGGCGGCGACGATCGGCGCGAGCGGAACGAGCCCGGGGAACCCGAGCACGAGCTGTGAAGCGACGTGGAGGTTCGGCGCGTGGAATTGCTTCGGCGTCGGAAGCTCGTTCGTGGTGTAACCCAGGCGGAAGGGCGAGCCGAAGGCGATCCAGTCATAGGCGAGCAGCGGCAGGATCCCGACGACGGCACCCGCGCCGTATGCGATTGCCCGCCGGAGGCGAGGTTCTTGAGTCAAGACGTACAGCCCCAGCAACCCGAGCGCAATCGCGTTCGGATACTCCGTCGTTACCGCGTACCCGGCCGCCAGCCCCGCCGCGGCTGCGGCAAGCGCGCGTGGCGGGCCGAGCCAGAGGAGCACGAACGCGGCGAAGACGAGGAACGCCGAGAGCGCGTGGGACAGGAAGACGGACGCGTACGGGAACACGATCGTCCCGAGGCCGAGCGCGACGGCTGCGAAGACGCCGTACCCGGGCTCGATCCGGTCTCCCGCGATGCGGACGAGGAGCACGAGTCCGACTGCCGGGACAACGCAGCCGAGCAGGCCGAGCACCCATAAGGTGCGGCTCGGATCGCGTCCGCCGCCCGCCAAGTCCAGCACCTTGAACAGCGGCGCGCAGAGGAGTGCCAGCCCCGGCGCCTTGTTCGAATAGATGTGGCCGTGGTAGCGGGAGATGTCGTTCGTCGACGCCTCGCCGACCTCGAACCGCGTCTTGTCGATGTTCGTCGTCCCCGACGCGAATGCGCGAACGAGCGCGTAATGCGCGTTCTGAACGCCGTTCGGTCCCTGCATCGGCCAGATGTAGGCAGCGGCGACGGCGAGGATCGCGAGGGCGCCCGCACGGGCGCGAATCATCTCGCCCACGCCGCGATCGCCTCGACGACGGCGTCCTGCTCGGCGTCCGTGAGGGACGGGTGCAAGGGGAGGCTCACGACCTCGCGCGCCAGCGCTTCTGCCACGGGAAATCCGCCCGGACGCGCGAGGTGGCGGTAGGCGGGATGTTCGTGCACTGCCCGTGGATAGTGCACGGCCGTCTCGACACCGCGTGCCTCGAGTGCGCGGCGGAACGCATCCCGGTCTCTGACGCGGACGACGTACAGGTGCCACACCGCCGCGTCGTCCCATTCCGGCCGGTCGAGCGGGAGGTCGGCGAGGAGGCGGTCGTAGCGCGCCGCAAGCTCACGGCGACGCTCGTTCCAGCGCACGAGGTGCGGCAGCTTGGCGAGCAGGACCGCCGCCTGGAGCGTGTCGAGGCGGCTGTTGGTGCCCTCCTCGACCGAGTGATAGCGCGCGTCCTCCCCGTAGTTGCGCAGCCGGCGAGCCCGCTCCGCGACCTCGTCGTCGTCGCTCACGATCGCGCCGGCGTCTCCGAGGGCGCCGAGGTTCTTCGTCGGGTAGAAGCTGAACGCGGCGGCCGCACCGAACGATCCGACGCCGCGTGCGCCGTGCGCCTGCGCGGCGTCCTCGACGACCGTCAGCTCGCGCTCGCGTGCAAGAGACAGGATCCCCTCCCGCTCCGCGGGTCGGCCGTAGAGGTGCACCGGCACGACGGCGCGTGCGCGTGGCGTCACAGCGTCCGCGAGTCCATCCGGGTCGAGCGTCCAGGCGACCGGATTCGCATCCACCAGCACGGGGGTCGCGCCGGCGGTCTCCACCGCCGCAACCGTGGGAATGCACGTGTTCGCGGGCACGATCACCTCGTCGCCGGACGTGACACCCGCCGCACGCAAGGCCAGCTCGAGCGCGGCGGTTCCCGACGCGACACCGACCGCATGCGTCGTACCGCAAAACGCGGCCCACGCGCGTTCGAACTCCGCGACCGCGGATCCGCCGACGAACCGAGCCTCGTCGAGCGTGCAGGCGAGCGCCGCATCGAGATCCGCCCGCACGGACGCCGTCTCCGCGCGCAGATCGAGGAACGGCACGCGGATCAGCTCCAATAATGCTCCCCGTGCTCGCGGTAGAACGCGATCGACCGGGCCAGCCCGTCCTCGAGGGAGACCTGCGGCTCCCATCCGAGCGTCTCGGAGATCCGTCGGTGGTCTGAGTAGTAGTCGCCGATGTCGATCGCTCGACGGTCAGGCGGGAACGGCTCGAACCTATACGACCCGCCTCCGTTGACCCGCACCAGCAGCTCTGCAAGCTCCCGCAGGCTGACGTGATGACCATTGCCGAGATTGAAGATCTTCCCGTTCGCCTCGCCGCGCGTCGCCGCGAGCAGGAAGGCGCGGACGGCGTCGTCGACGTAGTTGAAGTCGCGGCGCTGCTCGCCGTCGCCCCAGATCACGAGCTCCTCGCCCAGCACGATCGACCGGAGCCAGTAGCCGAGGAAGGTCTGCCGCGCGTCTCGGACGCGCATCCGCGGCCCGTACGTGTTCGTCAGCCGGAGGACCGTGACCGGAATGCCGTACACGTCCCCGTACACGAGGTGGTACTGCTCTCCCGCTGCCTTGTTGATGCCGTTGACGTCGACCGGAGCGACGGGGTGCCGCTCGTCGACGGGGAGATACTGGGGTCGTCCGTAGAGCTGCCGCGTCGAGGCGAACACGATCTTGGCCTCCGGGTTGCTGTGGCGACACGTTTCGAGAATCGAGAGCTGTGCGCGGCAGTTGATCTCGAGATCCGTGTACGGGTCGACCATAGAGTCGAGGTGGCTCGTCTGGCCGGCGAGGTTGAAGATGACATCACGTCCCCGCACGTGCTGCATCATCGCGTGCTGGTCGCGCACATCCGACATGTGCACGTCGACGCGGTCCTCGATCCCCTCGATGTTCGCGCGGTTGCCGCCGTACTCGGGAATGAGCGAGTCGATCAGCGTCACCTCGGCTCCGAATGCCACGAGCTCCCGTGCCAGCGTGGAGCCGATGAAGCCGAGCCCACCCGTCACGAGCACTCGTCTGCCGCGGAAGTCGTCTGCGAGATCATGGGCGATCATGGGCCGCTATTGTCGTCGCTCGTGCCGATGCCGGAAGTGATTGCGGAGCTCGAGGCCGTCGAGTTCGAGGAACTGCCCTCCGGATCGGCGGTTGCACGGGGCGCGGTGCTCGGCCAGGGCACCTTCCTCGGCCGCGGAGCGACGATCTATCCCGGCGTCATGATCGGCAGGGGCTGCATCGTGCTCGACGGTGCCGTCATCGGGCGGATCCCGATTCCCACGGCGACCACGACCCGACCGGTGCGGTCGGAGTTCGGAACGGTGGCGATCGGAGACGAGACGATCATCGGCGCGAACGTCGTGCTCTACACAAATACTCGTTTCGGCGACAACGTCCTCGTCGGTGACCTGACGTCCGTGCGCGAAGGGTGCGAGATCGCGAACGGCGCGATCCTCGGGCGCGGCGTCATGGCCCTGTACGACTGCCACATCGGCGCCTTCAGCCGGATTCAGGACCAGGTCCATCTCGTCGGTGACATGATCGTCGAGGAACACGTCTTCATCGGGATGGGCACGGTGACGACGAATGACAACGACGTCTATCTCGCGCGATTCGGGCACCGCGGCTCGGACGAGCCTCAGCACGGGCCGACGATCCGCCGGCTTGCGATGATCGGCGCCGGGTCCACGATTCTCCCGAATCTCGAGATCGGCACCGGCGCGTTCGTCGCGGCAGGAGCGGTCGTGACTCGCAACGTTCCGGCCTGGACGATCTTTGCGGGCGTCCCGGCGCGTGAGGTGCGGGCCGTTCCCGAGGATTGGCGGCGGACGATCGAAGAAGCAGCGGCAGCGCGCGAAGCGTGAGCACGGTCACCGTCGTCGTCCCCGTGTACTGGAACGAGGCCACGTTGCCGGCGCTCGTCGAGCGGCTGCGCGCGGTCGGCGAGCAGTTGCGCCCGGACGAGCTCGAGCTGCTCTTCGTGGACGACGGTTCCGGGGACGGCTCGTTTGCGCTGCTGCAGGAAGCGGCGCAGCGCGACGCGCGCGTTCAGGTCGTGCGGCTTTCGCGGAACTTCGGCTCCAACGCCGCGATCCTCGCCGGGTTGACGTACGCGCGCGGCGACGCGGTCGTCGTCCTGGCCGCCGACCTGCAGGATCCGCCGGAGTTGATCCCCGAGCTGGTCGCGGGCTGGCGCGACGGCGCCGAGGTGGTCGTCGCCGCGCGCCGCTCACGCAACGACCCGCTTGTCGGCCGCTTCTTCTCGGCCGGCTTCAACCGGCTCTTTCGCCGGTTCGTCTTTCGCGACTTCCCGCCCGGCGGCTTCGACTTCCTGCTCGTCAGCCGCCGGGTCGCGCGCGTGCTCGCGCGCATGGCGGAGCGGAACTCCTACATCTTCGGACAGGCCTTCTGGGTCGGCTTCGAACGGCGTGTCGTTGAGTACGATCGCGGCGAGCGCGAGGGAGGACGCTCGCGCTGGACGCTCGGGCGGAAGGCGAAGTACTTCGTCGACGCGTTCACCGCGTTCTCGTACGTGCCGATCCGTGCGGCGTCGCTGATCGGGTTCCTGATGGCGCTCGCCGGCTTCGTGTATGCCGCAGTGTTGATCGTCCTCCGCGTGACCGGTGTGCTCGCGAACGCCCCCGGCTTCGCGGCGCTCGCTGTGCTGATCCTCGTTGCGGCCGGCGCGCAGCTGATCGTGATCGGCATCATCGGCGAGTACCTCTGGCGGGTGCTCGAGGAGAGCCGCCGCAGGCCGGCGTTCATCGTCGACACCGCGGTCAACCTCGACATTCCCGATGACTAGGGTTGGCGCCCTGAGGTGGCCGCTCGTGCTGCTTGCACTCGCAGCCGCGTTCGCCTGGCCGATGCAGGTAAACGGCTACAACCAGAACGCGCACTACGCGCTCGTCCGCGCGCTCGCGGTCTACGGCACTCCGAACATCGACAGGACGCGTGGACAGATCGGCGAGGTCTCGACCGGCGACGTCGCTACCTACAAGGGGCACGTGTACGCGTCGAAGGCGCCGGGGCTGGCGCTCGTTTCGGTGCCGGCCTTCCTCGTGCTCGAGGCCGTGGGGATGCGCACGACCGGCGACCCGACACGAGTGATTTGGGCGCTTCACCTGTGGAGCATCGTCCTGCCGGCGCTGCTGATCATCGTCCTCGCGCATGCGCTCGCGGAGCGCTTCGAGCCGGGGACGGGCGCGGCCACCGCCGTGACGCTCGGGCTCGCGACGCTGCTCCTTCCCTTCGCAACGCTTTTCTTCTCGCACGTCCTCGCGGCTGCGTTCGCCTTCTCCGCGTTTGCATTGCTCGTGCACGAGCGCTACGGGCCCGAACGGCTCGGGCAGGTCGCGGTCGCCGGCGCTCTCGCGGGGTTCGCGGTCTGCACCGACTATCCGCTCGCGCTCGCCGGCGCGATCGTCGGGCTCTACGCGATCTCGCGCGGGGCGTGGTGGCGGCGTGCACTCGTCTATGCGGCAGGCGCGTTCGTCGGCGTCCTCCCTCTGCTCGCGTTCAACTGGTGGGCGTTCGGGACCCCGACGCACATTGCATACGAGGACTACTACGCCGGCGGGAAGTACGCGGGCGGCGTGTTCGGTTTCGGCAGACCTAGCCTGAGTGATATGCACGATCTGCTCTTCTCGACCATGGGGATCTTCGTCCTGACGCCCATCGTGGCCGCTGCGGTCGTCGGGGCGGCGCTGCTCGCGCGCCGCCGTCGCGCCGAAGCTGCCGTCGCGCTCGGCGTAATGGGCGTCTACTACATCTGGAACTCGAGCCTGCGGTACGCGTCCGCGTTCGGCGGCCTGGGCCCACCGCGCTACCTCTTTCCGCTGATTCCGTTCCTCGCCGTCGGGCTGCTCGCAGCGTGGCGGCGCTTCCCCGTGACGACGCTTGCGCTGGCGCTCGTTTCGGCGTTCCAGATGGTCGTGACGACTGCGACCGGGCCGCTCGCAGCGTATGACGGGGACTGGATGCATCGCGTGCGCGCGAAGCTTTTCGTCCAGGCGGCCTCGTCGATCGTCGGGATCACGGGCTGGTACTCGATTGCGGTCTTCATCCTTGCGGCGCTGGTCGCCGCCTGGGCGGGCTGGTCCGATGTGCGCGGAAGTCGCGTCGACGCGGCAGTCGCCGCGGTAGCCGTCGTCGCCTGGTCGCTCGCCGCGCTCGCTGCGAAAAATCCGAACGGGAAGACCCTCACCACCGCGTACTCCCTCGGGCTTGCAGTCGGCTGCGTGGTTCTGGCCGCACTCACGAGCCGCGCGGTCGCGAGGCACCCGGCGCTGCGCAGGCGCCCCGCTACGCCCTGAGGCGCCGCCGGCGCGCGAGCTCGGCGAGTGCGTAGGCGACGTACGCGAGGAAGAGTCCGCGCAACGGCATCGAGAAGCGCGCCTCGACGTGATGCGTCGAGAGCGTGATGCTGTACACGACGAGGAATA
>Ga0099827_10000766_pt1 | contig 15470 bp, 9 predicted proteins | sample CZO8metaG_FD_79339 | JGI IMG/M metagenome (GOLD analysis project Ga0099827, IMG submission 79339) | Vadose zone soil microbial communities from the Eel River Critical Zone Observatory, Northern California, USA - CZOApr15con1.8 metaG | ecosystem: Environmental > Terrestrial > Soil > Vadose zone ...
CACGAAGTAGAAGGTGGCTCCTTCGCCGACCGCGCCCTCGGCCCAGGCCCTGCCGCCATGGCGGTTGACGATGCGGCGCACGGTCGCCAAACCGATGCCCGCCCCAGGGAACTCGCTCTGGCTGTGCAGCCGCTGGAAGGCGCCGAACAGCTTGTGCGCGTAGATCATGTCGAATCCGACCCCGTTGTCACGGACGAAGAGGCGGGTGTCGCCGTCGACGATCTCCGTCCCGATCTCGATTCGGGCCGCCGGCTCCTTGCTGGTGAACTTGAACGCGTTGCTGACCAGGTTCGTGAGCAGGATGCGTGCCAGGCGTGGATCGGCCGATGCGCGCATGCCCGAGGCGATTTCGACTTCGACCTTGCGGCTGGGATTGGCCGCGCGCATCTCGTCGACCACTTCCGCTGCCATGGCGCTGATGTCAATCGGTTCGCGATGAATCTCCCCGCTGGTCAATCGGAACAGCGTCTGGAGGCCGTCGAAGACAGAGGTCATGCGCTCGCTCGCCAGCCGCATTCGCTGTAGGTAGTCCTTGGCGCGCGGGTCGAGCGCATCGCCGTAGTCGTCGAGCAGCGTGCGATTCAGCCCGTTGAAGGAAAGCAACGGCGCGCGAAGGTCATGCGAGACCGAATAGCTGAACGCCTCCAGCTCCCGGTTGATGGCGGTCAGGGCTGTGGTCCGTTCCTGGACGAGCCGCTCGAGCTGAGTCCTGTAGCGGCGCAGCTCTTGTTGCGCCTTGTACAGCTCGACGAAGACGGTCACCTTGGCGCGCATGATCGCAGGGACCACCGGCGCGAAGACGAAGTCAACCGCGCCCAGGTCGTATCCACGGCCCATGTCGGTCTCGACGCGGTCGAGCGCGGTGACGAAAATGATCGGCGTCAATTCCGATCGCGGCCGCTGGCGGATCAGCTGGGCAGCCTCGAAACCGTCCATTCCCGGCATGCGGACGTCCAGAAGGATGACCGCGAAGTCCTGCTTCAGAAGCTGCCGCAGCGCGTCGGGGCCCGACGCGGCCTCGACGACGGTCTGGCCCAGCGGTGCAAGGATCGCTTTCATGGCGAAGCGCTTGGTCGCGTCATCGTCGACCAGGAGGATGTCGACTCTTGATTCTGTGGCCGTGGGCCTGCTGCTCGTCATTCGTTGTGCCATCACCTAACCTTCCTGAACACGCTCACGCCACCGCGAACGGGTTCATACCGGCTGCTCTCGGGCGCGAAGACCAGCGACTCCCGCTGGCCGAGCGCGAGGAAGCCGGACCTGATGAGGCTCTCGTAGAACAGTCGATGGGCGCGCTGTTGGAGGGTGGGCCTGAAGTAGATGAGCACGTTTGTGCAAACGATCAGGTGGAACTCGTTGAAAGAGCTGTCAGTGACGAGGTTGTGATGCGCCCACGTCACGTTGTGCAGGAGCTTGCGGTTCAGTCTCGCCGTGCGGCCCGCGGTTGTGAAGTACGTTTCCAGGCTCAGCTCGCCGCCTGAGCGCTCGTAATCGCGCTCGTAGGACCGCATCCGCTCGACAGGGCACGCGCCAACACGTGCGAGCGCCAGGGCATCCTCGTTCATGTCGGTGGCGAAGATGCTCGACCTCTCGTAGAGCCCCTCTTCCTGAAGCATGATCGCCAGCGAATACACCTCTTCGCCGGTTGCGCACCCGACGCTCCAGATTCGCAGGGACGGGTACGTTCGCAGCATTGGGACGATCTCTTCGCGCAGGCAGCGCCATGTGTCGGGCTCCCGAAACATGCTGCTCACGTTCACGCCCACGGTGCCGAGGAACCTCTGCATCGAGCCCGAGTCGTGCAGCAAGCGGTCCTGGTATGCGGAGATGGTCGTCACGCCTTCGCCGGCCATGCCCGTGGAGATGCTGCGCCGCAGCGGCTCCAACACGTAGTCGCGAAAGTCGTAGCCATAGCGAAGGGAGACCGCTTCGAGCAGAAGCTTCATCTCGATCTCTTCGAGAGTCTGCGTCTCGGGAGGCGTGGGCGTGGCTTTTACCACGGTCCGGCTCCGGGCGAAATCCGGTCGGAGCTCAGTGGCTGAGCCAGGATCGCAGCATGGCCACCAGATGAGAGCTGACGACCGGCTTCGCGATATAGTCCGACGCCCCGGCTTCTATACATTTCTCTCGGTCTCCCTTCATCGCCTTGGCGGTGAGCGCGATGATCGGCCGGTCCTTGAATGAGTCCAGGCTGCGCATCTTCGTCATCGTTGCGTAGCCATCCATCTCCGGCATCATCACGTCGACCAGAGCGATGTCAATGTCGGCATTCTCGCTGAGCGTTTCGAGCGCCTCGCCTCCGCTGTTCACGGATGTGACCTCTATCCCCTGCCGCTCCAGCACGGCGGTCAGGGCGAATATGTTCCGAATGTCGTCATCGACGACCAGCACCTTCTTGCCGGCGAGCGACAACTCCACCGGAACGCTGCCTGCGTCTGCGAGCGCGTCGTTCGGGTACGGGTTCAGGATCGCTCCGACCTCTTCGCGCAGCCGCTCCGGAGAGCGCACCTCCTTGACGACGATGGTCTTGGTCGCCCTCCCTAGCTTGAGCTCCTCCTTGCGGGTCAGCTCCTTGGCGGTGTAGACGAGCACAGGCGTCGACCGGAGGCCCTTGTTCGCGCGAACGTGATCGATCACCTGCCATCCGCTCATTCCGGGAAGTCCGAGGTCGATCACGATGCAATCGAACTTCTGAGCCTCGAGCGCCGCCATCGCCTCCTCACCGGTGGCGACCGCCGTCGCTTGCGCTGCGAGCGGTTCGATGAGCCGGACGATGTGCTGCCTCTGCACGGGCTCGTCCTCGACGACGAGCACGTTCCTCGTCGCCACCGCCACGAAGGGTCGATCGATGACCGCGACCGCCGGCTTGCGCGCGATGTCCGCAGTGCCGGGCGTGATCCTGACGGCCGCGGACCTGGTGCTGATTTCAACGGACCCGTTGGAGTTGGACCAATCGTCGTCCCGCGTGCCCGACCACGCCACCACAGGGCTGGCGATGGGCAGGTAAAGCGTGAACGTGCTGCCCACGCCGGGCTGGCTCTCGAGCGTGATCTCGCCGGCGAGCAGCCGCGTCAGCTCCCGGCAGATGGACAGGCCCAGCCCGGTGCCGCCGTACTTGCGGCTGGTGGTGCCGTCACCCTGCGCGAAGGCTTCGAAGATGGTCTGCTGCTGAGCGGTCGGGATGCCGATGCCGGTGTCGGTGACGCTCATCGCGATCACCGCACCGGCGCGGTTGAGGGCTTCATGCCCAGGGCTCCACCCGGAGGTCACGAGCTCGGCTCGAAATTCGACACGACCCTTCTCTGTGAACTTGAACGCGTTGCTCAAAAGGTTGTTCAGCACCTGCTGCAGGCGCTGTGGATCGGTGGGGATGGTCTCGGGCAGGCCCGCCCCGAGGTCGATCGTGAAGTCCAGCTTTGTGGCTTCGGCCACGTGTCGGAATGTGCGCTCGAGCAGTGGCGGCAGCTCGGTCAGCGGCCAGTCCGTGATCTCCAGCGCGACGGTGCCGGACTCGATCTTGGTCAGGTCGAGGATGTCGTTGATGAGCTTCAGAAGGTCGGTCCCAGACGAGCGAATGATCGTCGCGTACTCCGTCTGCTTCGGCAGCAGGTTTCCGTCGGGGTTGTCGGCGAGCTCCTGGGCCAGGATCAGAAGGCTGTTGAGCGGCGTGCGCAGCTCGTGCGACATGTTGGCGAGGAACTCCGACTTGTATCGAGAGGTGATCTCAAGCTGCTCGGCCTTCTCTTCGACCAGGTCCTTGGCCACCTCGACCTCGTTGCGCTTCTGCTCGATCTCGGCGTTCTGCTGGGCCAGCTGTCGCGCTTTCTCGGCCAGCTCGTCGTTCGTGCGCTGCAGCTGATCCTGCTGGCTCTGCAGCTCGTTGGCCAGTGACTGCGACTGCTTGAGCAGCTCCTCTGTGCGGCTGGTGGCATCGATGTTGTTGAGGACGATTCCGATGCTTTCAGTGAGCTGGTCGAGAAAGTCCTGGTGCGTCTGGTTGAACCGCTGGAACGATGCCAGCTCGATGACCGCTCGCACCTCACCTTCGAACAGAACCGGCAGCACGATGATGTTGAGCGGCCTGGCTTCGCCCAGGCCGGAGGTGATCCGGACGTAGTCGGCTGGGACGTCGGTGACCAGGATTCGCTTCTTCTCCAGCGCGCACTGGCCGACGAGCCCTTCACCGACGCGGAACTCGGTCGCCAGCGTCTTGCGGGTCCTGTATGCGTAACCGGCCTGAAAGACGAGGCGGGCTTCGGTGCCGTTGGGGCCGACCATCCCGTAGAAGACGCCGTGCTCCGCGTTCACCAGCGGCGCGAGCTCGGACAGGATCATCTTCGACACCGTCATCGGGTCGCGCTGGCCCTGAAGCATACGGGCGAATCTCGCGAGGTTCGTCTTGAGCCAGTCCTGCTCGTTGTTCTTCTCGGTCGTCTCCCTTAGGTTGCGGATCATCTCGTTGATGTTGTCCTTGAGGACCGCGACCTCTCCACTCGCCTCGACGCCGATCGACCGCGTGAGGTCGCCTTTGGTCACGGCGGTGGCGACGTCGGCGATGGCGCGCACCTGGGTGGTAAGCGTGGCCGACAGCTGGTTCACGTTGTCGGTGAGGTTGCGCCACGTGCCGGCCGCGCCGGGCACGCGGGCCTGGCCACCGAGCCGGCCCTCGACGCCCACCTCGCGCGCCACGCTCGTGACCTGCTCGGCGAAGGTGGCCAGCGTGTCGGTCATGCTGTTGATCGTTTCGGCGAGCGCCGCGATCTCTCCCTTTGCCTCGAGGGTCAGCTTGCCTCTCAGGTCGCCGTTGGCGACCGCGGTGACGACGCGCGCGATGCCTCGCACCTGGTCGGTGAGGTTGCTGGCCATCGTGTTGACGTTGTCGGTGAGGTCCTTCCAGATCCCGCCCACGCCCTTGACCTCGGCCTGGCCGCTGAGCTTGCCCTCGGTGCCCACCTCACGGGCGACACGCGTGACTTCGGACGCGAACGCGTTGAGCTGGTCGACCATCGTGTTGATGGTGTTCTTCTGGACGAGGAACTCCCCGCGCGCATCGACCGTGATCTTCTTGGAGAGGTCGCCCATGGCGACGGCGGTGGTCACGTCCGCGATGTTGCGGGTCCGGTCCGTGAGGTTCTGGTTCATGGTGTTGACGTTGTCGGTGAGGTCTTTCCAGATGCCGCCCACGCCCTTGACGTCGGCCTGGCCGCCGAGCTTGCCCTCGGTCCCTACCTCGTAGGCCACACGCGTAACCTCACCGGCGAGCGCGTTGAGCTGGTCCACCATCGTGTTGACGGTGTTCTTGAGCTCGAGGATCTCGCCGCGTACGTCGACGGTGACTTTCTTGGAGAGGTCACCGTTCGCGACCGCGGTGGTGACCTCCGCGATGTTGCGCACCTGGCTGGTCAGGTTGCTGGCCATCGAGTTGACGTTTTCGGTGAGGTTCTTCCAGATACCGCCGACGCCTTTGACCTGAGCCTGGCCGCCGAGCTTGCCCTCGGTGCCCACCTCGTGCGCGACGCGTGTCACCTCGGAGGCGAGGGCGTTGAGCTGGTCGACCATCGTGTTGATGGTGTTCTTGAGCTCGAGGATCTCGCCCTGGACGTCGACCGTGATCTTCTTGGAGAGGTCGCCGTTAGCGACGGCCGTGGTCACCTCGGCGATGTTCCGCACCTGACTGGTCAGGTTGCCGGCCATCGAGTTGACGTTGTCGGTGAGGTCCTGCCACGTTCCGCCGACGCCCTTGACCTGAGCCTGGCCACCGAGCTTGCCTTCGGTGCCGACCTCGCGCGCGACGCGGGTCACCTCGGAGGCGAAGGCATTGAGCTGGTCGACCATCGTGTTCATGGTGTTCTTGAGCTCCAGGATTTCGCCCTGGACGTCGACCGTGATCTTCTTGGAGAGGTCGCCGTTGGCGACGGCCGTGGTGACGTCCGCGATGTTGCGGATCTGGGTGGTGAGCTGACCCGCCATCAGGTTGACGTTGTCGGTGAGGTCCTTCCACGTGCCGCCGACGCCCTTCACATCGGCCTGGCCGCCGAGCTTGCCTTCTGTGCCCACCTCGCGCGCGACGCGCGTGACCTCGGAAGCGAAGGCATTGAGCTGGTCGACCATCGTGTTGATCGTGTTCTTGAGCTCGAGGATCTCGCCCTGGCCCTCGACCGTGATCTTCCGCGAGAGGTCGCCGTTTGCGACCGCGGTGGTCACCTCGGCGATGTTGCGCACCTGGCTGGTCAGGTTGCCGGCCATGAAGTTGACGTTGTCGGTGAGGTCCTTCCAAACGCCCGCGACTCCCGGTACCTGTGCCTGCCCGCCGAGCTTGCCTTCCGTTCCCACCTCGCGCGCGACGCGGGTCACCTCTGAGCTGAACGCACGGAGCTGGTTGACCATCGTGTTCACGATCCGCGCCGTTTCCAGGAACTGTCCCTGGAGACGGCGTCCGTCGATGTCGGTCGACATGGTTTGCGAGAGGTCGCCCTTTGCGACCGCGTTGATGACGCGGGCCATCTCGCCGTTCGGGCGCACAACGTCCTCGATCAGGTCGTTGATCGAGTCGAGGGTCGCTGCCCAGGCTCCGCCGGCGTCGCCGATCGACGCGTGCTTGACCTGGCCTTCCTTGCCGACGTGCTTGCTGAGCCGGCGCAGCTCGCGCTCGAGGCGCTGGTTCGACTCGATGATGTCGTTGATGGCGATCGCGACCTTGCCGGCCTGTCCGGTCGAGGTCATCGGCATGCGCACGGTGAAGTCGCCGCGTTTGACCGCGGTGAGAACCCGCAGCATCACCCTGCGATCAGTGCTCTCCTGGGCTAGGGCTTTGCCGGCCATGATGTTTCTTCCCTCTCCTTTCTCTCGATTACGCGGTGGGTACCCAGAACTCGACCTTTGCTCCCTCGCCGGGCTCGCTGACGATTCGGCACCAGCCGCCCATCAGCTGCGCGCGCTCCTTCATCGCGAGCAACCCGAGATGACCCGGGACATGCATGTACTCGTCGACCACGAAGCCGGTGCCGTCGTCGGCCACCTCGATGACCACTCCCCCGCCGAGGGCTGACGCGGCGACGCGGATGCGCGTGGCATGGGAGTGCTTCTCCACGTTGGTCAGCGCCTCGGCGACGTTCTTGAAGACGATCGACTCCACCTCGTCCGGCAGGTCGTCGGGAAACTGCAAATCGACGTCAGGTTCGATACCGGTGTGCACGCGCAGGGTCTCGAGACGCTCGCGGATCGCCTCTTTGAGCCCCACGGTCAGGTCGAGCGCATCCGGGCTCACGGTGGTCAGCAGCCGGCGCAGCGAATCCTCGACCTTCTTGATTGTGGCCGCCAGCTTGTCCAGCTGTGGTTTCTGGCGGCTTTCGGCGCTGTCGTTGCGAATGCGCTCCAGCTGCAGCTCGGCTGCGGTCAGCAGCTGCAGCGAGTCGTCGTGAAGTGCGCTCGCGAACCTGCGCCTGGCCACGTCACCGCCGGAAGCGACGTTGGCCAGCAGCTGGCGGCGCGCGGCCATCGCCTCCTCCAATCGCTCGACCGCGACGTCGAGCTCCTCTTCGGCCTCGCGGTACTGCCACACCAGACCGGTGGCCATCGCCGCGACGCGAAGCACCCAGGCGTCGTCGCTGGTGAAGCCACGCCTGGAGTCATAGGCGGCGAGGGCGCCGATCCGCCGGTCGCCGGCCGGCCAGGAGACGGCGATCGAGTTGCGCATCCCGCGCAGGCCGTTCTTACGCCAGAACTCGTCGAGAGGCGGGCAGGTGCCGCTGTGCAGCTCGAGCTCGTCGCGGAAGACTATTCGCTCGGCGATGCCGTCGCCCTCGAGCGTCAGGGGGATCCTGAGGTTACGCACCGGTGATTGCGCGGGGAAGCCGAACGGTTCGCGCTGGACGGTGAGAGCTCCATGCGGTGAAAGGCGCCAGAAGGCGACGCGGCGTGCCCCCACAAGCCCCGCGACCGTCTGGGCGAGCTGGCCGAAGAACGCCGGCAGCTCCATCTCGGCCTCGATGTAGGAGGACACGGCGCTCAGGGCGATTGACGCCGCGGCCTGCGCCTTCTCCAGCCGCTGCACGGCGCGGAGGCGCTGCCGTGGCCTCAGCTGGCCAGCCGCTCGCGCCCTTCCGGCCTCGCGCAAACCGGACGCACCCGTAGGCCGGCGGCCGGCCGGCAGGGTGGCTACCTCCACGTCGCCCCTCCTAAGAGTCTTGTCCGGCCTAAATCAAAGCGCCCAGGGGGCGGTCAAGTCGCCGTACAAGTGAGGTAGGCCGGGGGCCCGCAAACCAGGCCCCCAGCTTCAGGAATCGCTCAGGCGCCCACCCGTCCGCGTCCGAACATCCTGAGGATGAAGAGCAGGATCAAGGCGCCCAGGAAGGCGATGATGATGGTGCCGAACAGGCCGACGCTGCCGTGGATGAAGAGGCCGGCAAGAAAGCCACCCAGGAGCGCGCCGACCAGCCCGACGATGAGGTCGCCAACGAGCCCGTAACCATGGCCTCGGCTGACATTTGATGCCGCCCATCCGGCGATGAGCCCGACGATGATCCAGGCGATGATGCCACCGGGCGAAAGCTCCATGAAGCACTCTCCTTTTGCAGTCAGTGGTGTGGGCCATGTGGGGCGGCCACATCGAAAGAAACGTTTCTGTTTGTCGCGCTACTTGTTGCGACCGGTACGTGGCGACCGCCTGGACGGTGGCCACAAACGGGTCTTCACATAGGGTCGAGTTCTGCCGGCGCGGGCGCTCCGAGTAGCCGGCCCCGACCCGGCGTTGTCCTCTCGAAGCGCGCCATTGCCGAGCTGCGGCCCTCGGAAGGGGCCCTCGCAAACGCATGGGCGCTCGGAAAGGAGGGAAGGCGAAGGGTGGTTCGGAACCCAACCAACCGCGATCCACACCATTCAGCACCCCACCACCGCCTCATCGAGTGGATGTGGGCAAAGCGGGTTTGGATCGCAGGCGTCACCGGAGTTGTCTTCGTTCTGTCCACGCTGTACGTCCTGTGGGCGGTCCAGGATCTCCCTGATCCGAGCCAGGACGTCCTGGCGGCGGGCGACGTCGTCGTGCTCGATCGCAACGGCCGACTCATCGAAGACTGGAACCCAGCCGGCCATTACCACGTCAACTTTCATCTCAACGAGATTGGGAAGTACGCTCCGGCCGCAACGCTGGCGGCGGAGGATCGCAACTTCTACCACCACGGCGCGATCGATCTCGGTTCGACCGCCCGTGCGCTATGGGTCGATGTCACTCACCTCGGGCTGAATGAGGGCGGCAGCACCATCACGCAGCAGCTGGTGAAGATCCAGCTGCTGACGCCGGAGAAGTCCGTCACGCGAAAGGTGCACGAGATGGTGCTCGCAATCGCGCTCGAGGAACGCTTCTCGAAGGACCAGATCCTCACGATGTACTTGAACCGCGTCTATTACGGCCATGGCGCGTACGGGATCGGCGCCGCGTCGCGGACCTACTTCACCAAGGACCCCAAAGACCTCACGCCCGCGCAGGCCGCATTCCTGGCCGGGCTCATTCAGGCGCCCGCGGCCTATGACCCCGCCGTCCATTACGAGCTCGCCCGCGAACGCGAGCGTTACGTGCTGGACGGCATGGTGACCGTCGGCGCCCTGACGCAGGGCGAGGCCGACAAGGCGTTCGAAGAGGACGTCAAGTCCGAGATGAAGATTCAGCCGACTGCCCGGCAGAGCAAGGCGCCGCATTTCGTCGACTACGTGCTTTCATCGATGGAAGCCACGTTTGGCTCGGCGGCGGTGCAGCAGGGCGGCATCGTCGTCCACACCACGCTCGATCTCGACCTGCAGCAGGCCGCGCAGGCGGCGGTGACGAATGGCGTCCAGGACCTGGCCTGGGCGAACATCAACAACTCGGCTCTGCTGGCGGCGAACCCCAAGAACGGCGAAGTGCTGGCCTGGGTCGGCTCGGCCGACTACGGCAACGATTCCATCGCGGGTCAGTACGACGTCGTGCTGGCCGAGCGGCAGCCGGGCTCGTCGTTCAAGCCGTACGTGTACGAAGCGGCGTTGCGCGATCACAAGATCACGCTCGCCACGATGCTCAACGACTCGACACAAAACTTCAACGGCTACATACCCCACGACTTCGACAACGGCGGTATGGGCATGATCAGCGCGCGGACTGCGCTGGTCTTCTCGCGCAACATCCCGGCCGTCGAGGTCGCGCAGATGGAGGGGATGAGCAACGTCATCGCTCTCGCCCACCAGATGGGGATCAACAGCCACCTCGATCCCGGGCTGGCGACCGCGATCGGGGGCAGCGACGTCACGCTCCTCGAGCACGTGCAGGGCTATGAGGTCTTTGCCAACCAGGGCCAGAAGCAGCAGCTCAACGTGATCAAGTCGGTCGACGACGCGTCTGGCAAGACGGTTTACACGCATGACATCGGCGGCGGTCACAGCGTGCTCACGCCGGCCGAGTCCTACCTGATCACGGACGTGCTCAAGCAGTACCAGTACCAGTGGGGCTTCGGCTGGAATCGGCAGATGGCGAGCAAGACCGGCACCAGCGACAACGGCCGCGGCCAGATCCCGGACTCGTGGATCATGGCCTACAACCCCGACATCGTGGCCGGCGTCTGGGTCGGCAACACCGCCCCCAACGGTGGAGGCGGGACCATACGCGCGTTCGGCGAGAGCGTGGGCCAGACCATCATGCGGCGCTTCGTCAACGCCCTACCGCACAGCATGCGTGACTGGTACTCGACGCCGTCCGGGATCGTGCACGGTAGTGGGTGTGACCCACAGGAGATCTTCCTCGCCGGCACGCAGGGACCCTGCCCGTCGCCGACCCCTTGCCCGAGCAGCTCACCAACCGCATCTCCAACCGCATCTCCCGGGGCGTCGCCGAGCGCTTGCCCAAGCAGCTCCCCAAGCGCGTCACCGAGCGCGAGCCCGTCCGCGGCGCCAAGCCCCTCGCCGACGCCATCCCCGCAGCCGTCCCCGACGCCACCCGCCAGCCCGTCACCAAGCCCAAAGCCAACGTAGATGCTGAAACTCGGGTCTGACAGCCCCTTCATGAGAAGCGTGGAGCGCCGCCGGTCCGGTGGGTCGATGCGCGCATATGTGTCGCGCACGCTGCCCCATCACTCGGCGATCGTCGTGAGCAACCGGGCGCCGCACGAGCCGAGACCGGAAGGTGGGTTCGCCCGGGGGGCGGGCGGCGTGGTCACCGCGCTGCTCACGCTGGCGGAGGTCACCGCCGCGGATTGGGTCTGCTGCGCACGAACCGACTCCGAGCGAAAGCTGGTCGAGACGCAAGGCGACACCTGGACCGCTCCTTTGATCCGGTCTCACGCTCGCCTCCATTACGTGATGCCGACACGGGAGCAGTACGACCAGTACTACTCGGTGATGGCGAACCCTGTTCTGTGGTTCATCCAGCACTACCTGTGGGACCTGGCGCAGCAGCCGATCATCAACGGGCGGATCCATCGGGCGTGGGAGGATGGCTACGTCGAGGTCAACCACCAGGTCGCGCAGAAGGTGATCGATGTCGGACGCCATGTTCCGCACCGGCCCCTCGTCCTGGTCCACGACTACCAGCTCTATCTCGTGCCCAAGATCGTCCGCCGGCAGCTCCCCGGAGCGATCATCCAGCACTTCATCCACATCCCGTGGCCTACGCCCCAGTACTGGAAGGTCCTTCCGAAAGAGATGCGGTCGGCGATCCTCGAGGGCCTGCTAGGGTGCGACATCGTCGGCTTCCAATCGAGCCTCGACGTGCGCAACTTCCTCATGACGTGCGAAGAGAACGCCGGCCTTGAGGTCGACGAAAGGGAGAAGGCGGTACTCATCGATGGCAGGGTCGTCTATGCGCGCGCGTATCCCATCTCCATCGACGTGGAGTCGACCACAAAGCTCGCGTTCTCACACGGCGTGATGGTTGAGGAGCGCAGGCTCAGGGACTGGCGCCCCCAGCGGCTCGTCGTCCGCATCGACAGAACCGACCCTTCGAAGAACATCGTCAGAGGTTTTCTCGCCTACGAGAAGCTCCTCGTCCAGCGGCCCGAGATGCGGGGCCAGGTTCAGTTCTGGGCGTTTCTGCAGCCGTCACGGCTGGACGTAGCCGCGTACCGGACCTACCTACGGCGCGTCCGGCAGACCGCGGCGCGCATCAACCGGGTGTACGGACGCAGCGGCTGGATGCCGATCCGCCTCGAATTCGGCGAGAACATTCGCAAGGCGATGGCAGCGCTGCGCAACTTCGACGTCTTGTTGGTCAATCCCGTGTACGACGGCCTCAACCTCGTCGTCAAGGAGGGAGCCGTGGTCAATCGGGCGGAAGGGATGATCGTTCTCTCCGAGAACGCGGGTGCACATGAGGAGCTGCAGCCGCACGTCATCTCGATCAACCCATTCGACATCGAGGCCACCGCGGACGCGATCTTCCAGGGCTTGACGATGAGCGCCGAAGAGCGCAGGAAGCGGAATGAGGCGGCGCGCGAGGCTGTGCGCACGAATGACATCTCACGCTGGATCACGCGCCAGGTGCAGGACATCCGCGACCTCGTGGCGGTCCCGGGCCTCCGAGCCGGCTGATCCAGCTCTGGGTGGTTGAGGCGACCTCCGCGTTTACTTTTCTAGATCTTCCTTCGTACTCGAAAGAGGGGGTGTGCCATGGAGCACAAAGAAACCAACTTCGTACGCGATGAAGCATCAGGTTCCGTACGGGAAGAGTCGACGGTGGTCAACGAGACTGGCGCGACGCCCGTTCGCGAGGCGTCTGTGGTCAAGAGCTCGACTCCCGCGCGGCGCGCGATGGAGGTCGTCTACCTCCTGTTCGGGATCATCGACGCACTCCTGCTGATCCGGTTGGTGCTCAAACTACTGGGAGCGAATGCCAACGCAGGGTTCGCAAGCTTCACCTATGGGGTGACGGACTTCTTCCTCGCCCCGTTCCACGGGCTGCTGCCGACGATCGTCAGCGGTAAGTCGGTGCTCGAGCTGTCCGTCGTATTCGCGATCCTGATCTACTCGCTGATCGCGCTCGGCCTCGTGCGGTTGGTGGCGATCACGCTCTCTCGCAGCGTCATGGTCTCGCAGCAAAGCCGGTCGGAAGGCCTCAAGCCCCGTTCCGAGTAGGCGTCCGTCTTCGTCTTCTAGGAGCTGCCGCTCATCGGATACCAGAGCGGCAGCTTCCCTAACGCCTGGTCGTGGTCGACGTCAGGGTTGGCGCCCGAGCTCAGGTCGTACTGCCAGGCGACCATGTTGCCCGCGCAGCCAACCTGGTTCGGCATCCACTGCGGCGATCGCGCCTTCGTGTAGCTGCCCAGCAGCGACGGCTCGAAGGACCAGAGGTATGAGCCCGTGGCGACTTCCGGACGATCACTGACCGCCGCGCACCACGCCTGGCCGAACGTGCTCCAGGCGGTCCCGTCGCCGTAGTAGCCGGGCGCATAGCCCGCGTCCGAGACGGCGTCGTACCAGCCCTCGACGAACGGGCCGTCGATAGCTCCGGAACACCACGGCCCCGGCGGTTCGATGTCGATCACCAGGACGGTGCGTTTAGGAATGTCGAGCCTCGATGCCGCGGATGTCGCTTCCGCCGCATAGGCGGTGCCGGTGTCGTAGCCGGACACGGCCGAACAGTCGTAGTGATTGAAGATGGGCAGGATGCCCATGTGCCGCCCCGCCGCGGCCGCCACCTCGGCGGCGCTGATGCCCGGACATTTGGGCGTGTTGGTCAGATAGCGTCCCCAGAAGTCTGGCCTGCCCAGGATCGAGCTCACCTGTGGGTACAGTCCACTGGATGCGGCGGCAGCGCCGGTGAAGGCCTTGCAGGAATCAACGCCCCAGAGCAGTCGATTGGGCTGCACGTCGGGGGACCGCACCTGCACGTTCACGAGGGGCGCGCGCGCGATCACCGTATGTAGGAGCTGCCCCTCGATCGTCGACGCATCGGAGGGGGCGGGCGCTGCGCCGATGACCGCGGAGAAGAATGGAGTCGGGCCGTTGCCGAGGGTCACTTGCGCATTGCAGAAACGGCCCGACTTGCACGGCCTGTCGACGAGCCGTCCGTCCTGGTCGAGGATGCCAAGGCTCCACGGCGTGTCCGTCAGGTCGGCATTTGTGACCGCGGTGAGGTTGACCGTGCCGCCGGCCTCGGGCAGGGTCGTGTTCGCGGCAAGCACGACCGAGAGCCACATCGGTGACACGGTGTCGGATGCGGCGTCTGCGCCAGAAGGCGACGCCGTCGAGGTCAGGGGAGCGACGTAAGCGGTGATGTCATGCGCACCGGCGGCGGGCTCGGTGAGCAACGTGCTGCAGATTGTGCCGCTGCTGCAGAACGTCAACCTCTTACCAGTCGTCGCGTCCCAGAACATGAGCACGCGCCCGAGCGCGCCTACGTCGACCGATGCCGACGCCGTGAGCTTTAAAGGTTTGCCCGCGCCGACGACCGAAGGCAGATCGGTTTTGATAGTGACCCCGAGCCCTGACGGGACTGAGCGCGCCGATGATGTGTCGGCAGATCCGCTCAGCGGGTTCGTGAGCGTAAGAGATTTCGCCGGCACGCTCGGCGATACAGGCGTCTGACCTCGAGAGGCCGCCGCGGGCGCTGATACATCACACGCGGCGCCCGGCCCCGAGAAGGGGCACAGCTGGCTGCCAGGCGGCACGCTCAGCGCCGGTCCTTGGTCGCCGGCGCCATGCGGGTCTGATGGCCCGCGCATGGCGGGTGCAAGGGCAACGCTGCTCGCGGGTGGGGCCGCGAGTCCGATGACGCTCACATGCAGGAATGCGGCGACGAGGATGATCGGCAGGTACCCCGTTCGAAAGCACAGCAGGCGACGACCGATCCGGCGCGGTAAGTTCAGGAATCCCTCCTCGGTCACGAGCCCTCAGGCGGCGCACGTGCGCGGCTCGAGCTTCGGGTGACCAGAGTGGGGACCTTACGTGGGCGCCCGCGAGATCCCTGCGGCCATGGGGTTAATTAGGCTCAACAGTTGTCAAATGGTCCGAAATGAGTTCGGACCGGGCCAATTTGGCCGGTTTTATGAGCCGGAGCCGGCACCCAGGACGTTGCCGTACGTCAGCCCGAGAGCCAGGAGGCCCAGCAGGCATAAAAGAACGAGCAGCGATGTGCGGGCGTAGACGTCGACCACGCCGACCTCGTCGACGGTCTCGGACCCCGCCAGGCTAGCTCGACGGCTGACGCTGGCAGCCCTCAGGGCAAGCCCCAGCGTGATGATCACGATGACGAGCAAAATCCCCATCAAGCTCCTTTCTTGACGGCGAGGCTTCTGAGCGGGTCAGAAGCCACGCCATGAGTTAGAACGCGTAAAGCTGAGCAAACACCCTTGGGGTGGCATCTGGGCGTCCGCGACTCTCGGGCGAGACGGCGCGGTTCCTACCCGGAACCTAGTTAGGTGCCTAGGATCCCGCGCCCGGAAGTTCCTTGCATCTTCGCGGCCTAGTCGGCCGGGCGCCTTCGGCGCTGAAGCCGGCGTCGCCTCCTGCGC
>Ga0099827_10000770_pt1 | contig 15449 bp, 15 predicted proteins | sample CZO8metaG_FD_79339 | JGI IMG/M metagenome (GOLD analysis project Ga0099827, IMG submission 79339) | Vadose zone soil microbial communities from the Eel River Critical Zone Observatory, Northern California, USA - CZOApr15con1.8 metaG | ecosystem: Environmental > Terrestrial > Soil > Vadose zone ...
CTATACCAACGAGGCCGAATCCCGCCTGGCCTGGGAGAGCCTCAAGGTCTTCCGCGACTTCAAGAACGTGGTCGGAGGCGAGTGCGGCTTCGAGGGGATCGGCTTCCTGCTGATCGTCGGGCCGGAATACGGAGCGGCGCTCTTACGCAATGTCGAGCGGCAGCGGCGGATCGGGATCGACACGCGCGTGGTCTCGAGAGAGGAGATCCGGAGCCTCGTCCCCGACTGCCGCGTGGACGACATCGGCGGCGCCGCCTGGGAGCCCGGCTCGGGCTTTGCCGATCCCAATGCGACGGCGTACGCGTTCGCGGAAGCCGCGCGACGGCTGGGCGCCACCATCGAAACCGGGCGCGAGGCGACGCGCATCGTGACCGAGCGCGGCCGCGTGACGGCGATGGAGACGGCGACGGGCTGCATCGACACGCCGGCCGTGGTCCTGGCGCCCGGCGCGTGGGGCCAGCGGCTACTCGAGCCCCTCGGGCTCGACTTCGGCCTCGTGCCCCACCGCGTCCAGATTTCGATCTTCCGCTGGCCGCCCGGCTTCGCCCGGCGGCACGCGGTGGTGATCGATGCCATCCACAAGGCCTGGATGCGCCCCGAGGGAAGCCATTCGACACTGATCGGGGTCGAGCTCGGCGTGGGCCATGCCGACCCGGACAAGTTCGACGAGGGCGTGGACGAGGACTACGTGGCGCTCTGCCGGGAGAAGCTCTCGGCCCGCTTCCCTGCCTTCCGCGACGCCAGCATGCGCGGCGGCTGGGCTGGCATGATCATGATGAGTCCCGACGGCCGACCCATCATCGATCAGATTCCGTCTGTCGGTGGGCTCTACGTGATGCTGGGCGACTCCGGAACCTCGTTCAAGACTTCTCCCGCCATCGGCCGCTGCCTCGCCGAGTGGATCGTCCACGGCAAACCGCGCACCGTGGACCTCACGCCCTTCCGCTCGACGCGCTTCGCCGAGGGCAAGCCCTGGGTGGACGAGGACAATTACGGACGCGAGCGGTTGACCATCTCCCGCTAGCGTCCCCGCTCTCAGAGCAGCCCGAAACGGCCAAGAAGGCGGGCCGCCGGGCCGTCGCCGGCGGCGAGCACGAGCCGCCCCCCGCCCGCATCGAGGGCCTCCCGGAAGGCGAAGAGAAGTTGGAGCGCCGAGCTGTCGAGTCCCGAGCAGGCGGTGGCGTCGACCATGACCTCGCGCGGCTCGCGCGCGAGGTCACGCAGGACGGCGTGGAGCGGGATGGCCTCGAAAATGTCGACGATCCCCGTCAGGGCCACGCGCGCCCGGCCGTCTCCGGCTTCAGCCGTCCAGGGCATCGCGACCACCTCCTTTTTGCGCGAGGTCGGGGGCGCCGAGGCCCGGCGACCCGGCCAGCTCGAGGGCCTTCGCGCAGATGCGGGCCAGCGAGAGCACGTGATCGACGGCCCCGAGCGCGATGGCCGCCTTGGGCATCCCGAAGACAACCGACGTCGCCTCGTCTTGCGCGATGGTTCGGGCGCCGGCATTCCTCATCGCCAGAAGCCCTCTCGCGCCGTCCGCGCCCATGCCGGTGAGCAGGATGCCGACCGAGCCGATGCCCACCGTCTCCGCGACGGAGAGGAAGAGCACGTCGACGGACGGCCGCAATCCGTTCACGGTCCGCTCGCGTTTCACCCGCACGACCAGGCGAGCTCCCTCCCGGCAAACCGTCATCTGCCGGTCTCCCGGAGCGATCAGCGCCTGTCCCGGCCGCACCTCGTCCCCGTCCCCCGCCTCCCCGACCCGGATCGCGCACTCGCGGTCGCAGTGCTCCGCGAAGGCCCGGGTGAACTGGCGGGGCATATGCTGCACGATGACAACCGGGGGGCCGTCGGGCGGCATCCCCGCGAGGAGCGTCCGGATCGCTTCGGTGCCCCCGGTGGAGGCGCCCACAGCGACCAAGCGAGCGGGCTCTGCTCGCGGGGTGAATCGAGGGAGAGGGCCGCCGCGTCCGTCGCTCCCACGTGGGACAATCGCCGAGATGGGCCGGAGCCGGGCGCCGGCGGCAACCTTGATCTTCCGGGCCAAATCCGCGATGCCGTCGGCCGTGCCGGGCGCCGATCGAAGCCGGGCCTTGGGGACAAAGTCCACGGCCCCGAGCGCGAGCGCCCGCAAGGTCGTCTCGCATCCCTCCCGCGTGAAGGATGACACCATCACCACGGGCATCGGCCGAAGGCGCATGAGCTTCTCGAGGAACGTCAACCCGTCCATCCCGGGCATTTGGACGTCCAGCGTGAGCACGTCGGGCTTGAGGGCTCGGATCATGTCCCGGGCGATGTACGGGTCCGGCGCCGTTCCCACCACCTCGATCTGGCAATCCCGGGCGAGCTCGGCGGCCAGGAGCCGCCGGATCACCGGTGAGTCGTCCACGATCAAGACCCGGATCCGCTTCTCAATGACCGCGCTGGCTGTTCTCACGCGCGAACGTCCTCCCGTCACTCGAACAGGGTGATGTCCCCAAACTGGGGACCGTGCTGCCGCATCCGCCTCAGGTGCTCCCGCTCCTCGACCCGAGTCAGCCGGAGCGTGTGCAAACCGAGCCGCTTGACCTGGACCTTGCCGGTATCGGTAAAAAAGCGGATCTGGCGGGGCAGATGGCCGCCGAGGTCACGGCTGACCACCACAATCTCCTCGACCCTCGTAAACTCCTCGATGAACTCCACGTTGCGCTGTCCGACACCGTCCCTGCCATTGGTCATGCCCGCGAGGCTGGCTCCGCCGAACAGTCTGGCTTGGAGCCGGCGCCGGTCCGCGCCCGCCTTCAGCATGGCCCCGACCAGAAGATCCATGGCATGGATGCCGTACCGCGCGGCCCCCCATGGCTCCTCGGACCCATCCCCCGGCGCCGGAAGCATGAAATGATTCATCCCGCCGATGCGAGCCACGGGGTCGGTGAGGCAGACGGCGATGCACGAGCCAAGCACCGTCTTGAGGACCGACGGCTCACGCGCGGCCCTCACGCCGCCGATGTGGATGACCGCTTCCTGCCGCTCGACTGGCTCTCGCACGCGCCCCGCGCCCTATTCGACCTTCCGGTAGACGCAGTCGCCCAGATTCCTGAGCTCGGGGCGCAGCCCGAGCAGCGATTCCGAGCCCCCCAGAAAGAGGCAGCCGCCGGGCCTCAGCAACTCGACGAACCGGGTGACACATCGCTGCTGGAGGGCGCGGTCGAAGTAGATGAGGACGTTCCGGCAGAAGATGCCATCCAGCGGCGTCCGGATGGCACAGCCCTCGGTCAGGTTGATCCGCCGGAAGGTCACCAACTCTCTGACTTGCGGACCCACCTCCACCGTTGCATGCGAGGTCCCGGCGCTGTGGACGAAGTACTTCGCACGCAGCGCGGCCGGCACCCGCGCCACCTGTTCAACCGCGTAGACTCCATCGCGCGCCTTCGCCAGCATCTCGGTGTTGATGTCGGAGGCCAGGATTCGGACGTCCCGCGCCCCAGCCTGGCCGAGGGCGTCCAGGACCGTGAGCGCGATGCTGTAGGCCTCCTCGCCGCTGGAGCAGCCGGCGCTCCAGATCCTGAGCCTCCGCGGCGCGCCACGCCCGATGGCCGGAGGCACCAGGATCGCGGAGCGGAGGACGGCGAAGTGGCGCTCGTCCCTGAAGAACTCGGTCTTGTTGGTCGTGATGGCGTTGAACATGCGGAGGAGCTCGTGCCCATCCGGATCGCGGTCCAGGAGATGCTCGTAGTACTCGGTGAAGGTGGCATACCCGTACCGCCGGAGTCGCTTGCCCAGCCGCGCGCACACGAGCTCGCGCTTGTGGTCCCCCAGGGCGATTCCGGTCTCCCGACGGATGAGCGCGCTGAATCGCCGGAACTCCTGATCGGTGATCCTGAGCGGACGAACGGCACCCGCGATCCCTTCGGCGGCCGGCGCTACGCGGGACACTCTCTCGTCCCGATCCGGGCGCTCAGTTCGCGCGGGCCGCCCGCGCGTCCCCGTCGTCCGTGCCGAGCACCTGGTCCAGGTCGAGCAGGATGACGAGCTTGTCCCCGGCTTTCGCGAGCCCTTTGACGAACCGGGGGCCTGGCGGGGTGTCGAGGTCGGGTGGTGGCTGGATCTCGGCCGCGGGAATGCCGACCACGTCGGACACTGCGTCCACGATCATCCCCTTGACCTTGCTCCCCACAGTCACGACGACGATGACGCCGGCCGGCACGCGGCCAGCCTCCCCCATGGCGAGCCTCGCACGCAGGTCGACGACGGGAATGATGCTGCCGCGGAGGTTCATGACGCCCTTGACGTAGCCGGGCGCATTGGGGAGCGCCGTGATCGGCGACGAGCTTCGGATCTCCTGGACCTTCAGGATCTCGACGGCGTATTCGTCGCCGCCCAGGCTGAAGGTAAGGTACTGGGCCGCGTCCGCGGCAAAGCTGATCTCGGTGGCCAGCGAGTCGGCGCGTTCCATGACTAGAAGTCCTCGAATCCGTTGTCGCGGCCGCGAGCCGCCTCACCCCGGTCCAAGCGGCGCACCGCCACCAGCTCGTCCACCGTCCGCTCAGACTCCGCGCGCGCCGTCGGCGCCGGGTACTCGGCCCACGCCCGCCGGGAAGTACCGCGAGCCGCCGGACCCTGCCCGTCCTCGCCCTCGTCCAGCTTGAAGCGTCCCACCAGCCCCCGGAGCTGGGCTGCCCGGTTTGACAGCGCCTCCGCGGTAGAGGACAACTCCTCCGCCTGCGCGGCGTTTGCCTGGGTCACCTGCTCCATGTGCGAGACGGCGCGGTTCACCTGCTCGACGCCCCGGAACTGCTCTTGGGATGCGGCGGCAATCTCCGCGACGATGTCCGTCACTCGCTCCGCCGAGGTCACCATCTCTTCCAGCGTCTGCCCCGACCGGGTCACCAGCGCCGCGCTCTCCCCGACCTTCGTGACGGAGTTGCCGATGAGGCCTTTGATCTCCTTCGCCGCCGCCGCCGACCGCTGGGCAAGACTCCGGACCTCAGCGGCCACAACGGCGAAACCCCGCCCCTGCTCACCCGCGCGGGCCGCCTCCACGGCGGCATTGAGCGCCAGCAGGTTCGTCTGGAACGCGATCTCGTCGATCACGGTGATGATCTCCCCGATCTGTCTCGACGCCTGTGTCAGGTCCTCCATGGACTTCACGGCGGCGGACACCACCTGGCGCCCCTTCTGCGCGGCGTCGCGCGATCCCAGCGCGAGCTGGCTGGCGTGCCGCGCACTGTCCGCGTTCTGCTTCACCGTGACCGTGATCTCTTCAAGCGAGGCCGCGGTCTCTTCGAGGGAGGCGGCCTGGGACTGCGCGCCCTCGGAGAGCCGCTGCGCCGCCGCCGTCACCTGCCCCGACGCGGCCGCCACGTCCCCGGCTCCCTCCCTCACCCGACGGATCGTGTCGTGGAGCATCCTGGCAAACGCATTGACCGACTGCGCCAACTGCCAGATCTGCCCTCGGCTCTGCACATGCATCCGGGCGGTAAGGTTGCCATCGGCGAGGTCCTTGTGGACGAGGGCCGTGTCCGTCACCGCGCCGATGACTCCCCGCCTCAGAGCGACCGCGACCGGAATCATGAGGACGATGAACACTCCGGCGGATGCGAGGAGCATCGCGACCAGCCCCCTCGTGTCGCCTCCGGCGGACCCGATCGCCCGCACGAGGAGCGCGCCCGGCACGATGGCCGCCAGGCCGGCAAGGCCGATCAGGACCGCCGACTTTACCCGAATCGTGCACCGCTCGCTCCAGCTTGTCAGTCCCATGACGACCACCTCCGTTCGTCTCGACGATCTGGGTTCACTGTCCCTTCGGACCTCCCCGGCGCCCGCTTCCGCTTCAGCATCTCGCGTCATCGCGCCGCCTCGACGACCCCGCCAGTGAGCCGGACCGCCCCGTGCTCGCGGAGGCGGAGGGCCGAGCGGCCCAGCGCGACCAGGCCCGGCACGTCGATGATGAGCGCGACCCGGCCGTCACCCAGGACGGTGGCCCCGGCGATCCCCTCGAGTCTCCTGAAGTTGGCCTCCAGGCTCTTGATCACGACCTGCTGCTGGTTCAGGAGCTCGTCTGCCAGCAGGCCGAGCCGCCGCCCCTCGTCTTCCACGATAACCACGAGCCCATGGCTCGGGTCATCGCCGTCGGCGCTCACGCCGAAGAGCCGGGCGAGTCGGAGGATCGGGAGAGCCTCGGATCGAAGGGTGATGACCTCGCCGCCGCCCGGCAGGTCCCGGAAGTCCCCGCGCCTGGCCTGGATGGACTCGACGATGGAGGCCAGCGGCAGGATGTACGTCTCCCCGCCCACCCGCAGTGTCTGCCCGTCGAGGATCGCGAGAGTAAGCGGGAGCTTGAGCCTGAATGTCGCGCCCCGCCCGCGCTCGCTCTGAATCGCGATGGAGCCGCCGAGGAGCCCCACGTTCCGCTTGACCACGTCCATTCCGATCCCGCGGCCCGAGATCTCGGTGACGCGCTCCGCAGTGGAGAAGCCGGGGTGGAAAATCAGGTCGAAGGCCTGCTCGTCGGTCAGGGGCGCCTTGCCGGAGAGGAGGCCGGCCGCCGCGGCCTTGGCGAGGATGGTCGCGCGGTCCAGCCCTCGGCCGTCGTCGCTGACTTCGACGTAGATGCTCCCGCCCTGCTGGTACGCTCGGAGCCCGAGCCGGCCAGCCTCGGGCTTGCCGGCACGCCGGCGCGCCTCGGGATCCTCGATGCCGTGGTCCACCGCGTTCCGCACCAGGTGCAGGAGCGGGTCACTGATCTGCTCGATGACGCTCTTGTCGAGCTCCGTCTCTTCGCCCGACATCTCGAGCCGGACCTGCTTGCCGAGGGCCTGGGCGAGGTCGCGGATCGTGCGCTGGATGCGTCCGAAGGCCACGCGAATGGGGAGCATGCGAACGGCCATGACGCGGTCCTGCAGGGTCCGTACGTGGCGCCCCATCTGGGCCACGGCTCGCTCGAGCTCGGCGATCCGTTCGGGCGTCAAGCCGGCCACCGATTCGGCCATCATCGAGTGAGCGATCACGAGCTCGCCAACCAGGTCGACGAGCCGATCCACCCGCTCCGTCGCGACGCGGATCGTCGTCGCCTCGCTCGGGAGCGGCGCCGGCTCCGCCAGCCCGCGAGCCGCCGTGTCGTCGACGGGCTCGATGATCACCGCCGCTGGATCGCCGACGAACTCGAAGCAAGCCTCGATCCGGTCCCGCGGCTGCGCGCTCCTCAGCCAGCAGTCGAATCCGAGATAGGCGCGCTCGGGATCCAGCGCCTCGAGGGGCGGCAGGCGGCTCGTGTCCACTCCCACCCGCACCACCTCCCCCAGCTCGCCGAGGGCATCGAGGATCCTGATGGGGTCGAGCCCGCGCTGGAGAAGGTTCGGCGGCGGGCTGAGCCGGATCCGGTAAACCGTCGGGCTTGCGTCAGAGCCGCGCCTCGGTGCCCCCGGCGCCTCCGGCGGCGCCAACTGCCGCGTTTGCCTGATCGCGCGGAGGCCACGCGTCACCTCGTCCAGGCGCTCCACCTCCCGCGAATCTCGATCGCGCGCTCGCTGGAGCAGACGGTCGAGGACGTCCGCCGATGCCAGCAACAGGTCCATGTGCTCCAGGGGGGCGGTGCTCGAGCGCCCCCGGAGCCCCGTCAGGGCGTCCTCGAGCACGTGGGCGAACCGCACGATGGCCTCGAAGCCGAGCATGGCGCCAGTGCCCTTGAGCGTGTGGACGCCGCGGAGGATTCGGTTCAGCGTTTCGGCATCCTGCGGCGCCCGCTCGAGCTGAAGCAGGCCCTCCTCGAGACCGCGTACCGCCTCTGCCGCCTCCTCGAAGAAGAGTTGGAGCGTGAGGTCGTCCATTACTCCGCCTCAGCCTTCCTCCAGAGGAGCTGTCCGACCAGGCGGCGGAGTTCATCGGGATTGAATGGCTTCACGATCCAGCCCGTCGCGCCCGCGGCGAGGCCGCGCTGCTTCATCTCCTCCCCCCATTCCGTGGTGAGAACGAGGACCGGCGTGAACCGGAACGGCGGGAGCGCGCGCAGGGACCGGACGAAGCTCAGGCCGTCCATTCCCGGCATATGAACGTCCGTGATCACGAGGTCGGGGGGGGTGGTCTGCACCACCGCCAATGCCTGCTCGGCATCCTGGCCCTCGAGCACCTCGTACCCGTCCGGCGTCAGGGCAGCGCGGATCATCCGGCGCATGCTCCGGGAGTCCTCGACGATCAGGAGCCGGGCGACCACCGACTCGCGCCCTCTCGCCGCCCTACTTGCGCTCGGCGAAGTGCTGGTCGGCAACCGTTTGGCGCCACGGACCGGAGCCCGCAGGCGACCCGATCCGCGCCTCGAGCCTGATTGGGGGCAGCGTATTCGTCTCCAAGGGGATCTTCAGGCTCGCCAGGATCTCGAGTAATCGCCCCTGAATCCCGTCGATCGCCTTGATGGCGGAGCTGAGATGCTGCGCCGTGAGGTCCTGGAACTCCATGGCAGACGTGATGGCGGTCATCCGGGTCGTCATGGCGCAACTCGCCTCCCGGGCTTCAAGAAGCGCGGCGTTCGCGTCCAGATTGGAGGCGTTCACGAAGGGGCCAAGCCGCGTCAAGGCCGCCAACAGCCGCTGGTGCTCGGCGGTCAGCCCGTCGGCCTCGTCGAGCACGCGGTTGACCACCGACTCGGTGGCGCCGACCATGGCCGAGAGGGTCGAGGTCACCGCGGGCAGCGTGTGCTCCGAGGCTGGGCGGAGATTGGCGATCGTGGTCTGGACCAGGCTGAGGACGGCGTTGAGACACTGCGCTAGCTCCGTCAGGAGGTATCCGGCATTCGCCTCCGTTGGAGCGCCCGGTGAGACTTCCTTCACGGCCGACAACAGCTGCCTGACCTTGGCCTCCATTTGAGGCGCGGCGAGCGCCGAGGGCACGGGCCCGGCAGTTCCGCTTACTCCTTCCCCTCCCTCCACCCCACCGACCTTGTCCGGCTCCATCCCATGACACTCCTTATGTGATCGCCGTCGGGCCCGCGCGCCGCCTTCGGGCCCGGCCGAGCGCGCGACCCGACGCTACGGCCCGACCAGACTCGCGCGCGGGGGCGCGCCGCCGGCGCGACTTCCCCCGCCGGCCCCGGGCGCCGCCTTTGGTCCCCCCGCCTGGGCGAGGATCTGAGCGATCTTTTCCCTGAGCGTTGTGTATTCAAAGGGCTTGATGATATAGGCGTTGACCCCTGCCTCGGCGGCCAGGTGGATTTCCTCCTCCCGCCCGATCGCGGTCACCATGAGAATGGGAAGCTTGGCACCAGCCCGTGTGGCCCGGATCTTCAGGACAAGTTGCAGCCCGGTCATCTGCGGCATGGCCCAGTCGGTGATGAGGAAGTCGATGTTCTCCGAATTGAGCACATCGAGCGCCGCCTTGGCGTCCTGGGCCTCAACCACCTGCTCATAGCCCAGCACCTTCAGCTGGTTCTTGATGATGCGTCGCATCGTGGCCGAATCATCGACGACGAGAAAGCGCATAATCGCGATCCCCCCAGTTCCCCCCGTTTGAGCGGCCGCTCTTGGCCACCCGGGACGAGGCTCCATACCACGAGAGCAAGCCCTGTGCCCTGAGCGCCGAGGCCATGGAAGGCATATCTTTCAGGTTGTTAGGGATCAAGGCGCAGGTGAGAATAGCCACTTTCGGACCCTTGGACTGTCAAAAACCGTCCTGCCTCAGACCTGAGGCGGTGGGCGAGGATTACGCGGCGCTCTGCAGGGAAAAGCTGGCGGCCGGGGCCGCCGGTCTTCAGTCGGGGTGAGATAATCGGATTCCGAGCTCTCGACTCTCTCCCGCTAGCGGCGGCTATTGAGGAAACGATGTCGCGGCACTTCTCGATGATCCGGAACTTCCACGTCTCCGACGCCGTCACCCTCGCCAATGGCGGTTGCGGCGCGTGGGCGATCTTCCTCGCCATGGCTCATGCGGGCGGGGCCGGCATCGCGACCATCTACCTGGCCTGCGGGGCCCTCGTCGCGGCGCTGATCTTCGACACGCTCGACGGACGGATCGCGCGGTGGCGCCATCAGGCGTCGGCCCTCGGGCGCGAGCTCGACTCCCTGGCCGACGTGGTGAGCTTCGGCGCCGCACCGGCCGCCCTGGCCTATGCCCTGGGGCTGCGCACGGCGCTCGACCAGTTGTGCCTCGTGTACTTCGTGGCCTGCGGCATCAGCCGCCTGGCTCGCTATAATGTCACCGCCGAGCAGCTCTCCGCGGACACCGGGAAGGTGACGTGCTTCGAGGGAACGCCGATCACGACGAGCCTGCTGCTCGTCTTCCTCCTCACCGGCATGGCGGCAGCCGGCCGCACCGGCGCTTACCTGGCCGGAGGCGCGATTGAGATGGGGCGCCTCAGCCTGCACTGGCTGGCCCTGCTCTTCGTTCTCTCCGGCTCCCTGATGGTCAGCAAGACGCTTCGCATCCCGAAGCCCTGAAGGCAGGGGCGGCGGCTCAGGCGGCCGCCACCAAACAGATTCGTATCTTGCCCTCGCGGGCCAGCATGGCCAGGAAGGCCGTCGCCTCCCCTTCGGACACGCCGGCCGCCTTGGCCAGCTCGGCCGGCGTCATGGGTCCATTGGCAACCAGATGTTCCAGGAACAGCTTGTCCACTTCGCCCCACCAGTCGATCACGACCCCACCTCCCACTCTTCTAAGCAGGAAGAGAGGCAACCGGCATGCCAGGGAGCCATGACGGAATTCCGGAGGGATAGACGGCGGCGGATCTCCGCCCTGCTCATTGATTGAGCGGGTCCCCCGCCTGCGCTCAGCGGTTGGGCAAGCGCGGGCTTTCCCCCGCGGCTCCGCCAGGAATCTGGATGAACGGGACCACGTTGCCGCCCAGGGTGTACTGGGGCAGCCGGCCATCCCAGCGCGCGAGGTACTGCTGCTGGATGAGCACCGGGGTCAGGGACGACGAGACCCGCGCATTGTAGGAGGCCTCGGCCTCGCCCTTGATCCTGAGCGCGTCGGCCACGCCCTTGGCGTCGGCCGCCACAATCTCCGCCTGGCGCTGAGCCTGGATCAGCTCGTAGCGCTTCTGCTCGGCCTTCTGCTCCTCGATCTGCTTGGCCTCGATGGCTTTCTCGTAGGCCGGATCGAAGCGGATATTGGCCAGCGCCGCCTCCTTCATCTCCACGCCGTACTTGACGAGCCACGTGGTGACGTCTTTCTGGACGTCGGACTTGATGATCTGCCGTTTTTGGAGAATTTCGGCCGCGTTGTGCAGCGCGGTATTGGCCTTGAGGACTTCCTGCGCCGCGGGATCGATGATGACCGACTCGTAGTTGACGCCGATCTTCTGGTAGACGTCGGGCGCACGCTCGGGGATCAGGCGGTAATTGAGGACCATCTCGACGTGGACGGCCTGCAAATCCTTGGAGGCCGCGTCGTAGCGTCCCGTGCGGCGCTGCACCTGGGTGGACATCTGGGCGACGTCGAGCAGCGGGTTGATGAAGTTGAGCCCTTCCTGGAGTGGCTTGGGCTGCACTTGGCCGAAGAGCGTGGCCACGCCCACGTGTCCCGCAGGGATGACCTTGAAGGTTGAGAGGAGCACGATCAGCGCCGGCAAAACGACACCGACCGCGAAGGCGGCGCGTGAGGCCAGGTGCAGGCCCCGCGCGGCGCGCTGCCACGGGCCGCTGGGCGCAGCCGCCATGGAGGCCAGCGCCCGGGAAGCACCGAGGCCCAGAACGAACACGATCAATGCGAAGATCAGCTTGCCCATGCCGTTTCCTCCTGGTGAGTGCCGGTCTTCACGTCAGGCTCGTCCCCTTAGACCTCCGCCGCTGCCGAAAGTTCCCCACGGACGTCCTTGGCCAATTCTAGAACGGGCATGTCCATGGCACCGCGCTATACTGCGGGACCGTGACTGCGCTCCACGCACTGTTCCATCCCCGCGCCATTGCCGTCGTGGGCGCCTCCGACGACCCGGTCAAGATCGGCGGGCGGCCTCTGGCGTTTCTGCTCCGTCACGGCTATCGCGGCGGCGTCTTTCCGGTCAACCCCGCGCGGCCCACGGTGCAGGGGTTGCCCGCCTTTCCCTCGCTCGCGGCTATCCCCGAGGCGGTGGACGTGGCTGTCGTGGTCGTCCCGGCCGATCGCGTGCTCGAATCCCTCGAGGCCTGCGCGGCCAAGGACGTGCGCGTCGCCATCGTGTTCAGCAGCGGCTTCGCCGAAGTTAGTGAGGCGGGGCGCCGCGAGCAAGCGCTCATGCGCGAGCTTGCGGCCCGCTCCGGCATGCGCATCATGGGGCCCAATTGCCAGGGCTTCGCCCACCTGCCTTCCCGGCTGGTGACGACCTTCGCCTCGCCGTTCCTCGACGAGGGCCTCCAGATCGGCCCCATTGCCATGGTCAGCCAGAGCGGCGCCATGGCCGGCATGATCTACGAGATGGCGCGCGCCGCCGGCCTCGGCCTCAACTACTGGGTCAGCACCGGCAATGAAGCCGACGTTCAGGCGGCCGAGATCCTCGCTGAGGTCGTGGAAGACCCCGAGACGCGCGTCGCGCTGTGCTACCTCGAGGACATCAAGGACGCGGGACGCTTCCGCGAGGCGCTCCGCCGGGCCCATCGCCGCGACGTGCCGGTGTTCGTGCTCAAGTCCGGCCGGAGCGCAGCGGGATCACGGGCCGCGTCCTCGCACACCGGGGCGCTGGCGGGAGAGGACGAAGTTTATGACGCCGTCTTCAGGGATTGGGGCGCGATCCGATGCGGCGATCCGGCCGATCTCCTCCGGCTCCCTCAGGCCTTCCTGCACTATCGCGAGGCGGGGCCGCGGGTGGCCGTGCTCTCCAACTCGGGCGGCCTCGGCGTCCTGTCGGTCGATCTCTGCGTCGAGCTGGGGCTCGAGGTGGCCGAATTCGCCAAGGAAACCGTGAGCGGGCTGAGCGCGGCTCTGCCCGACTTCGCGGCCGCGGCGAACCCGGTGGATCTCACCGCCCAGATTCTCTCGGATCCCGGCATGCTCATGCGAGTGCTGCCGCTGCTCGAGGCCGATCCGGGCGTGGACATGATCGTGTTCCAGATCGCGCTCTTCGGCGCCGCCACCGACGTGGACCGCTTCGCCCGCGAGGTCGCCGCGGTCGCCAGGAGCACGCGAAAGGTCGTCGCCGTGAGCTGCCCGCAGCGCCGCGTGGTGGAGATGTTCCGCAGCGCGGGAGTCCTGGCCTTCGACGACGGCACCATCGCCCTGCGCTCGCTCAGCTGCCTGGCGCACGCGACGGAGCGCCGCGCGCGCTGGCTCGAGCGCACCACCCGGAGCGTGCCGCCGCCGCCTCCTCCTCCGGCGCGCCATCCGATGCGGCAGTCTCGCGAGGGGTTCCTCAACGAGTGGGAGAGCCGGCGCCTGATCGGATGCTTCGGGCTTCCGCTCGTCGAGACGCGCCTCGTCACGGTGGCCGATCTCGCGCCGCGGGCGGCCGAGGAGCTCGGCTACCCCGTGGTCGTGAAGGTGTGCTCGGCCGACCTGCCCCACAAGTCAGACGTGGGCGGAGTGGCCGTCGGCCTGGCTGACGCCGCGGAGGTGACGGCGGCCTGTCGGGAGACGGAGGCCGAGGTCCGCCGGCGGGCGCCCGGTGCGGTCATCGAGGGCTTTCTCGTCCAGCGGCAGGCGCGGGGCGGGCTCGAGCTCGCGCTGGGCGTCAAGATCGACCCCGTCTTCGGTCCCATCGTGATGGTGGGCGCCGGCGGTGTCCTCGTCGAGGCGCTGAGGGATTTCCGGCTGCTCCTGCCGCCCGTCGATCCCACCGGAGCGGAGGAGGCGCTGCGCGCGCTGCGGATCGGGCCGCTCTGGGACGGCGCGCGCGGCCAACCGCCGCTCGATCTGCCGGCCGCGGTGGACCTGCTCGTCAGCCTGGGCGAGGCCGCGCGCTCGCTGGCGGGCGCCGTGGAAGAGATCGATCTGAACCCGGTGCTGGTGCGCCGGCGCGGCAAAGGCGCTGTCGTCCTCGACGCGCTGGTGCGGGTCCCTGCTGGCAGCGGAGCCTGAGGCAGTTGATGATACGGCCTCTTGACAGCCCCCGGGCCACGGGTCTTTACTGGGAATGCGACGAGGCCCCGCGGCTCGTCGCGCGCAGTCACCAGGATCCCCGAGGCGAAGGGGAGAGTGAGGATGGACACTCCACCGGACTACCAGGCCGCGTCATCGGAGGCAGGGCCGCCCCGGTGACGCCACCGACACTGCCGTAACCAATCCCCGGCGGACGCCGGGAGGCGCAACGGAAGTTGCGCCGCACAGCCAGGGTCGCGCGGGCGGGAGCGAGCCTCCCGCCCGCCCCCTTCAACTCATCCGCCGGCCCGCCTCCGAAGTGCGCTTCTGCTGCTCGGCGTCGTTCACGTGCCAGATGCGCGGCGTGATGATCACCGCCCCCACGAACAGCGCTACCAGGATCAGGAGCGTGACCAGCTTCGCGATCATCGTGACGTCCATGCGGTCGCCTCGCTCAGGGTCAGAGGTTGATCAGCGCGCCACGACGGCCGGGTCGATCTTCAGCACGGCGTAGCCGCCCACCGCGCCCGCGCCGAATCCGGGGGCGAAAATCCTCATAGGCCGCGTGATCACGCCCTCGACCACGGCATCGTGGATCGCGATGGGGATGCTCGCCGACGAGGTGTTCCCCACTCGCTCGATGTTGAAGTACAGGCGCTCGGGCGCCACGCCGGCGCCCTTGGCGATATTGACCACCATGGTCTTGTTGGCCTGGTGGGGCACGATCAGATCGACGGCGTCCAGCAGCGAGCCGGCCCCACCCTCCGGAGAGGGCAGGGCGCGCAGCTCGTCGAGCATCTGGACGAGGTAGCGCTTGACCAGGGCCTTCACCTCGGGCCCGTAGACGGTGATGTTGTTGTCGAAGTCGGGATTGGGCCAGATGATGGAATCCACCTCGGACATAGGCCCGCTGGCGTAGGTTTGCAGGACTTCGACGTCGGTCTGCGCATCCGCCGGCGCCGGCCCCACGACGAGCGCGGCGGCGCCGTCGCCAAAGATCATCCGCGAGGTGCGCACCGTCCCGATCTTGTCCGAGAACTTCTCCCCGCAGACGACCAGCACGGGCCGCTCCACTTCCTGGAGCAGGCGCACGGCTTCGGCGAGCCCATAGGGCAAGCCCGCGCACGCCGCCACCAGGTCGCAGGAGGCGTGGGTCTGAAACATTCCCAGCTGTCCCGACAGCCACGTGGCGAGCGAGGGCATCATCTTGACGCTGGTGCAGGAGCAGAACAGGACCGCGCCGATCTCCTCGGGCTGGCGTCCTGAATGGGCGAGGGCCCGCCGGGCGGCGAGCAGCGCCATCTCATCCAGGTCCAGCTCCGTGTAGAGGCGCTGCTCGATCCCGGTCTTGTGAAGAATCTCGTCCGCGGTCATGGGCGACCAGCAGTAGGCGGCATTGCGGATCAAATCATCGTTGGTGCACGGGCGCTCGCCCTTGTAGACGGCGATGGCCTCGATGCGCGGCATGACGGTGAACCGCGCGGGCACCTCCA
>Ga0099827_10000774_pt1 | contig 15430 bp, 13 predicted proteins | sample CZO8metaG_FD_79339 | JGI IMG/M metagenome (GOLD analysis project Ga0099827, IMG submission 79339) | Vadose zone soil microbial communities from the Eel River Critical Zone Observatory, Northern California, USA - CZOApr15con1.8 metaG | ecosystem: Environmental > Terrestrial > Soil > Vadose zone ...
AGGATGCGGACCCCCTCGACGCTCAGGAGGGACGGGTTCCCCGCGAAGATCACGTTCGAATCGAAGAGGTTCTGGATCGAGGTCGGGAACGCGGGCTGCGGCTCGGCCGGCCGCACGGCGTCGTGGTTTCCCGGGAGCATGATGACGGAGACTCGGTCCGGGAGGTTCGCGACCATCCGAGCGAGGGCCTCGTATTGACCGTAGATGTCATCGATCACGAGTTCCTCGTCCTGGCGAGGATAGACGCCGATCCCGTCCACGACGTCTCCGCTCACGATGAGGTAGCGGATCGACCCGGCGATCTCGTCGGCGCTCCCGAGCCATGCGGACACTTTCGACCACTTGTCCTCGAGGAACGTGCGGCTCCCGACGTGGATGTCGGACATGAACGCCGCGCGGACGTGGTGCCGGGTTCCGCGGAATGTCTTGACGGTCGGCAGGTCCGGTCGGATGATCGATTGGGCGATCACGAGCCCTCGGTCGTTGACGGTCCCGACGATGCCGACGACTTCGTCCAGGACGGCGATTTCCGAGGCGACGGCCGACTCCGACGGGAGGAGGACCGCGATCCGGTCCGCCTCGTCCTCGATTTCCAGGATGCGGTGGCCATTCTTCGTCGTCCGCACGTCCGCGACGATGCCGATGATCCGCACCTCGCGCGTCGACCGGCGGGCTTTCGCGATCTCCTGGGCCCCCGCGAGGTCGTGGCGCGACCGCAGCATGTTCCGCAGGACCTGGAAGCGATGCCGGAAGTACCGCGTGAAGTCCGCGAGCGTCCCCTCGCACGTCGAATGGCCCGTGATGTCCCGGAGGATCCGCACGTCCGGGTCCTGGTCTGCGGCCTTCTCCCCGAGGCGCCGGAACGACGCGGGGATGAACTCGTGCGCCAGGCTCGTCGGGGGCGCCGCCCAGGTCGTGATCTGGGTCGCGGCGTTCCGGGCGATCTCACCCGCGCGCATCACGTCATGGAGGGTGACGACGAACGGCGTCTCCGGGCAGGATTCGAGGAACGCCTCGATGCGCTCGACGGGATCGCGTTGCGTCAGGAGGAACTCGATCGCGTCCGGCTCGAGCAACGTTCCGCGATTGCTCACGAACGCCAAAAGTTCCTCGCGCATCCGGGGGCCATTGCGATGAGCCCGTCAAAAAACCTTCGTCGCGTCGCCGAGACATCTCGAGAAAATTAAAGGCGAAGGGGCGAATCGGGTGAGGTGCATCGCGTTCGCGTCGTGACGCTGGTTCATCCGACGGAAAATCCCGAGAAGGTGAAGACCGCGCTGCGAAATCTGTTTCCGGACGCGCGCATCGAATCGACGGAGGGCCGAATCGTCGGGACGACGGAGAACCTCGACCGGCTTCGTGAGTTGATCCGCACCCAACGGATTCGGGACACCGCCAGGCGTCAACTGCTCGCCGGTCGTCGAGGGAATCGCACCACGGTGAGCCTGAGCAAGCAGGCGGCATTCGTCGGCGTCGTGAACTTCGCGGCCTCGTCGCCCCTCGGCGACATCACGGTCGAGATCGAGTCCGCCGACCTGGAGGCGGCGATCGACTACGTCGCGGAGAGTACCCTCGCCTCGAAGACCTAGGCGGTCCGGCCGCATCGCGTGCACGTGAAACGGCCCGCGTCGTACTTGGCTTCGACCCACGCGCAGTACGGACATTGGAATCGAACCGGGGGATACCCGTATGGAGGCGGGACGTACGAAGGCGTATACTCCCGGGGGATGCGACTCGGATTGCGTACCGCGACGGCGGGCGGCCCGACGGACGGCGTCACGGGCCACATTTGCGCGGAAGGCGGCGACTGTCCGGGGTCCGGCGGAGTTGCGACGGGCGGCGGCATCGTCGAAAAGTACGGGGCCTGCGGCCCCGGGATGGCCACGCCGCGGGTCGGCGGCCGGAATCGGTCGATCAGCCCTCGGAAGTTTCTCCAGGCAACGATCGCGTACCAGGCGAAGAATCCCGCTCCGGCGATCGCGAGCCCGAGGAACACCAGGTTCAGGAAGAGGAGGAACGCCTCGCCCCCGAAGCCTTCGTAGCTCAGGGCGGCCGCGTAATCGTTCACGAAATGCGCCAGGATGGCGGCCGCGATTCCGTGACGCAGGAACAAATAGCCGAACCCGAGGCCGGCGACCATCGCCGGGATGACCTTCCACCATCCCCAGCCCGGTGCATGCGCGAGTCCGAAGATCACCGAGCTTGCGATCAGGAAGGCCCACGCGGCCACGAGCGTTTCCTTGGGCGAGTCGCGGCGGACGGCCCCGCCGATCAAGTACCGCCACGCTCCCCCGATGTGCCGCCCCGCAGCCCCCGGTCCGCTCCCGGTCCCACCGCGGTTCACCTCGATGATCCGAAGCACGACGGATCCGATGGCCATCGGGAGGCCGATCAACAAGATGCGGAATGCGAACTCCTCGTACACACCCGCGTTCAAGAGTTCGTAGAGCCAGAACCAGGCGCTCTGCGGCGTCGGGTTGACCGGGGATGACGGATTGATGCCCGCGGCGATCACGAGATAGTAGAAGACGACTTGGAAGAACGTGACGGCCATCCAGACCTGGCCCAGCGCGATCCAGGCGCTTCGGCTCTTGAGGCGAGTCCCGATCGCCTCGAGCGGCGCCCGGAAGGCGTTCCATGTCTCCCGGCGCTCGCGGATGAGGTGGTAGCCCGCGGCGAGGAAGATCACCGCGGAGAGGAAGGCGAAATACGAGATGAAGAGGGTCTTGTCCTGGGTGAAGAACAGGACGAGCGGAGCGGGGGAAGGGAGGTACACGACGACGGCCGCGTCCGTTGTCCACGCCAGGCGGACGTTGTCGAAACCCACGCTGACGGGGCCCGTCGCTGAGTCGGCAAAGAAAGCGATCTTGAGATAGTAGAGGCCTGGATCCGTAAGTCGGTCATCCGCGAGGAGTCGTGGCATCGCCTTCCACGACGTCAGTCCCGTGAAAGGGACGAGTCCGATCGCGATTCTCGGATCCGGAGGCGAGTTCGCGCTGTCCACCGCGACGGCGAGTCGGCCGGAGGTCAGGCCCCCGCTGATTTCGATATCGAGGTGGACGGCTCCCGTGAAGGGGACCGAGCCGTCGACGCGGAACGCCTGCCACCAATATCCGCGGGCACCCGAGCTGGGTAAGGACATCTCCAGGAAGCCACCCAGATTGCCGCCGGCGCTTCGATACGTCCCGACCGATCCGGTCCCCAATGGGTCGAAAGTCCAGTTGCCGGCGTCGAAGTCGAAGCCGCTGTTCACCGTCTGCCCGGAGCCGATCGTCTGGATGCCCGGGACGACGTACGCGGGAGCGGCCACGAGGGCCGCGAAATCGGTGATCACGAAGATGATGAAGCCGACCAGCGCGATCGTCCACAAGATCGAGAGGACGGTTCGTCCTCCGGACGGAGCCGCGGGCGGCCGGTAGGCCCACGCCGCCGTCGGGAGGCCGCAGCGTGGACAGAAGTTTCCTCGGAACAGGGTGCCGCAGCGCGGGCACGGCCATCCCATTGGCGCGGCCTGCGGGGCAGGCGCGCCGGTCGCGGCGTCCATCGCGGGTGCGCCGCATCGAGGACAGAAACGACCCTCGAAAGTCGCGCCGCAACGGACGCACTGCATCCGTTCGCACACGAGGGCCCCGCGCTATTTAATGCTGCGGTGCGAGGCCACAAAAGGCCAACTGTGCTCGCAATCCGCCCGCGAAGATTTATATCGATTCGGTCGGTTGCGCGGCCCTCCATCCCGCGCGGCGGAGGCTTCCGACGAACGGGAGGAATGACGCCATGGAGTACGAGGAGAGAGGCCGGCGGAACGCCGACGTGCGGTTCGAGACGATCCGGGCGGAGAAGGTCAATTTCGGGCGCAACAATTTCCTCGAAGTCGCGCGGAAACGAGCGACCACCTCCGACGGAACGAAGGAGTTCATTTCCGTCTCCCGAGGCTACTATCTTCCGGACAAGACGGAGCGCTTCAAGCGTTCTCTCACGATCCCGGACGATGCTGAAGTCCGCGCGTTTATCGCGGACAGAATTCGCTTGCTCTAGTCCAGCGGGCGGATTGCTCCGCGCCGCGAAATCAGACCGCGGCCTTTAAGGTGAATCGGGCCCATCCGAGTCAGCCCTTCTGCACGCGCATTAGGGGGGAGTCTCATGGGCCCGTCGCTGAAGCGGGGCCTTGGCTATCTCGCCTTGGACCCAGAGGACACTGCGGTATCTTTCGTGCGGGTCCTTGCGGAAGCCCGCACCCCGTTCCTCTGGATCACGTCCCGGTCCCTCTCGGCTCCCCCGGACGGTGGAGATCTGCTGCGCGTGACGACCGTCGCGGGCGGGATGGGCACCGCGGACCCGAGGCGGCTCCAAGACCTCCGCGCCGCGGCGACGACGTTCTTCGATGAGCACGGGCCCGGGGCTTTGGTGGTCGATTGCCTCGATTCACTCGTCGTCCACTCGGGAGTCGAGCGGGTGCTGCGGTTTGTGGACGATCTCCACGAGGAGACCGCAACCCGGAACGCGCTCCTCGTCGTCTTCACGGACGCGCGCTGGACGAACCCGCGGATGATCGCGTGGCTCGAACGGGAACTGGACCCGTTCCCGCGGACCGCGAGCATGCCGCACGCGGAGCAGCGCGTGGTCGCGTAGGCGTTCACGGACCGAAAATCAAGCCCATCCCGGACGCGGCCTCTTCGTCTTGTGCGCGGAATTGGCGGTAGACGCGTTCCGCCTCCTTGCCCGCGAGGGCGTGCGCGAGGTCCTTGAGTAGCTCCGTCGCGCGCGCGACCCCCGCATCGCTGCCTTCGACGAGAACATACCGGTCGTCCCCCCGCAACCCGAGGCTCTTCGCGTCCCGCGAGGTGATGCTCTGGCGGCTCACGAGGTCGTCCTTCCAGACGACGTCGGCCCGAGACGCTTGGGCCGCCGGCACGCGGAAGACCCGGTACACGCCGGCCGCACCGCGGCGTCCCTATTAAAAGTTCATTCGTCTCCGAGGGATCGCATGAATGGAAGGAACAGGAGGAACGCGCCGATCACCAAGACCGCGAGCCCGGTGAACTTGTCCACGGTCCACGCGACCACGACGCCCGCGACGGCGAACGCCAAGCCGAGGATGGCGAGGAACGCACGGGCGGGTTCCACGGCGGACGAAACGGGGGTCGCTCGTTAAAGGAGTTTCGAGGCCGACTCCAACCTGATAACGAGCGGCAAACTTTCTTATCGCGTTCGCCCGCATGGGCGCCCGTTGCCGATTCGAGACGAGGTCGACGAAGAGCAGATCCTCGCGGCGCTCCTTGGCGTCGCCGAGATGGCCGGCGACCTGACGGACCCCGAGGAACTCCTGGCGGCCATCGTGCGGATCACCCCGGGGCTGGTCGGGGTCGACCGTTGCGCCGTCCTCGGGTACGACAAGCAGGCCCGCGAGTTCCGGACGCTCGCCGCGTTCGGCCCCGGCGGCACCCCGACGCCGTTCGAAGGCCTTCGGATCCAGGTCGCCGAGATTCCTCGGCTCGCCCACCGGATCGTGTCGTTGCGGCTTCCAGCCTTGCTCAAAGAGCCGTCTCCGGAGGCGATGCTCCCGGCGTTCATCCAGAAGCGGCTCGGGGTCAGCACCGCCCTCATCGTGCCGCTCGCCTGCCGCGGTCGATTCCTTGGCGGCCTCTGGCTCGATGACACCCGGTCGCCTCACCTGTTCACCTCGACGGAGATCAACGTCGTCCAAGGGATCGCCACGGAGCTGGCGATCGCCTTGAACACGTCGGAACTGGTGGGGAAGCTCGATCTGGAGCGCCGGCGGTTCGAGGCGCTTGTGACCGCCGTGATGGACGGCCTCCTGATTGTCGACCGGGACCGTCGGATGGTCCAACTCGACTCCGGAGCGGAGGCGCTCCTCGGCTGGCAGAACTCCGAGGTCCGGGGTCGGCGCGTTTACGAGGTCTTCGAGATTTCCGAAGCGGAAGCCGACGTCGCCTGGAAGAAGGAGCGAGGCGGAGCCGTTCCGGCGGCGAAAGTGCTGAGCCTTCGGGCCCGCGACGGCGTCCGCGTGTCGTGCTCCGTCCTGCCGATCCTGGTCCGGGATCCGGAGCGGGACGTCCTGCAGGTCCTCTACGCGCTTCGGAAGGCGCCCGGCACGATGAGTTACGCGGAGCGGCTCATGGAGTCGCTCTCCGAAGTGCCGCGGATTCAGCGCGCCACGCCGCCCGAGTAGATGAGCAGGCGGATTTCCGCCTTCGTGAATCGGCTGTGGGCTCGCAGCGTCTCCTCGTCCCCTTCCTGGATCGCCCTCAGGTAGAGCGGGCATCCCTTCGTGAGGAGGTAGACCCGCCGCAAGGCCTCTGCGTCGATCGCGGGGCGGCCCAGCATCACCCGGCATCCTTCCAGGTCGAGGCCGCGCAGGTGCCGTTCCGCCACGAGTCCGGCGTCGACGTCCGCCCTCGAGTAGAACCGGCAATAGGCCGGCGTTGATTCTTGCGCGAGGACGAGGAGCTTGCCGCGACCTCGAGGACCCCGAAGGAAACCGGCGAGCGCATCGACGACCGGTTCGTCGACGTCCGCGTAGCCGTCCACGACGAGGAGCTTTCGGTCGCCGGCGAAGACCTGCGCCAGCGCGGCTGCGACCGACTCCGCCCGGTCCGGGTCCGATGCCCGTTGGCCGGTGGAGTGGGCGAGGGAGTCCGCGAACGACTCGAGATCGTCGCCCGGCTTGATTTCCATCCACACCGCCCGCGGGACGCCCTCGGCAAACGCCCAGCCGAGCGCGGTCTTCCCCATGCCGCGCGATCCGTACACGACCGCGATGGGGGCCGCGCCGGCCAGCCAGCGTTTCAGGAAGGCGAGGTCCTCCTCGCGCTGGAGGAGCGTCGGCCGTTCGAGATCCGTCACCCGCGGTTGCATCCGTCCGTGCGCGTCGAGGGCGGCCAAGGCGGGTAGCGCCTGGAGGCCCAGATCCCGCCGCGCCTCTCCCAATGTCGTCGCCCGACCTTCGATTTCCACGCGCGTCGCGTCGATCTCGCCAAGGATTTGCCGCGCCCGCCGAACACCGGACTCGGTCAAGACGTAGACGCGGACCTTGCGGTTCCGCCCGAGCAGCCGCGCGTCCCGCGCCTCGACGAATCCCTCGCCCTGGAGGCCTTTCAGCGTTCGGGGGACGTGGCTGCGCAGGAGCCGGGCGCCTTCCGCGATCCCCACTTGGGTGGCCTCGCGGCCCGGTTCTCGAACGTTCCAGAAACCGTGGAGGTGGAGCAGGACTCGCTCCGCCGCGGTGAGCTCCACGAGCGTTCCGATGCGGTCCCGTTTACTTAAGTCTGCAGCCTGTGATTCTCAAGGCTTTCGCGCCGTAGAAGCTACTTGGGCCGAACGGGCGGAAATGTACTAGATTGACGAGCCGGAAACAGAGCGCTAAGCCTCGGGCCTGCAAGGTTGCACCCGATGCCGCAGTAGGTCCGGGACGAGTGTCCAGCCGCACTCGAGGTCGAAAGTCACGGATGCACGGTGGGAGACGAATACACTCGAACCTGTCGGTGTTAAGGATGGGCTTCACGTTCCGAGCCAAGGGAGGGAGAGCACGAAGATACGCGCCGCCCCGGCGACATTGGCGGTCGTTGGAGTAGTCGTTGCCCTGTCGTTGCTCGTCTTCGGCGGCCTCCTTCGTGAACGGGGATCCGTCCCTCAGAACCCGACAGGGACGGAAAACGGGGTGGTCGTGTTTGTCGGGTCCGCGTCCGGGTTCGCGGGCGAGACCTTGGCAATACTGGAGTCGCGCTTCAGCGGGCCGACAGTGGAGGTCACTGAATTCGCTAACCTTTCTGCGGCGGCGACACGGGTAGACAGGTCCTCTGTCGTAGTCTTCAACTCCGACTGGTTGACGGGCAAAGTCGGAGCGGTTGCTCTGACGGATTTCTTCAAGACGATTCTCCCACTGCAGGTGAAGATCGTGGCCCTTGGAGGCCCGACCTCGCTGTTCTTTGATGCGCTTAAACAGGCGAGGGATGGAATCTTTGCCGAGGGGAGGAATCCCGCGTACGATAACCCGCCGCTGGCGGGCTACAAGCTCAAGCAGGCCACCGGTTGGTACGGCACCGCCTACTACGGCGATTCGATTCTTGTTGGCTACGAACCGAATGCTCAGAGTGCCGCGGATTCTATCTCGAACTGGGCGTAGACCCGTGAGAACGCCCGCTTCTCTGACGACATCTGCAAGATTCTCTCCATAGGTGAGAATCAGGCTTCGCGGTCGTGGTAACTACCTCAAACACTTTATATATCGTCGGCTCGGCTGCAAACATAATTCTCTCGTCCCACCGGGAGGCCACTCGATGAAAGTCGTCTTGCGCGAAGATGAATCCGGGATCTCCGAAGTCATCGGCACGATCCTGATCCTCGCCATGACGGTCGTCTTGTTCTCGACGATCATCATCTGGGTCTCCAACATCCCCACGCCCGTCGCGCAGGGCAGGCTCGATCTCCAGTCCGAAATGGATCCGATGTACAACGGAGGCGGCGTCGAGATCGGCGTCAACGTCACGCTCACCCACCAAGGCGGCGAGGCGCTGCAGACTGCGCCGACGATCATCTATGTCACGTCGCAACGTGGCACGAATCCCGGGAAGACGGATGTCCAGCGCCTGCATCTGTACAACAAGCTCCTCGCGACCCCGAGCGGGATCATCGACGGCACGGACACTATCTGGAACGTCGGCGAGCGGTGGGGATACAAGAACTTCACCCTCCGGTCCACCGACGCGATCACGATCACGATCGTGGACACGTTGAAGAGCATCGTCCTGTGGTCGGCCCCGTTGACTCCTCCGGCCGGATCGCGTCCGCCGGTGTTTGTCGACAAGTGGGCGGACGGGCTCTATTCGTCGACCGCGATCGATCCGGTCCAGTCGGGCCTCGGCTTCTTCGTCTTCGCGCAGGTGTCCGACCCGGATGGCGACCTGAACGTGAATTCCGTGTATGCGACGATCACCGCCTGGTATGGGACGGGAGATCCGTGCGCCCAGCCGCAGAAGATGACGGACACCGGCGTCTACCCAGACCGCGCCGCGGGTGACGGGATCTTCTCGCTCGGCGGACTCACGTGCATGAAGTCGCCTTACCCGAACCTCAACTGGGACACGTCGATCATCCTCTTCAACGCGACCGACAAGAAGGGCCACGCGACCCAGTCCCGGCTCATCCTCAACGTGATCCCCGGCCCCACGGGAGGCGGGGGCGGAGGCGGCGGCAACGGGACGGGACGCCCCGCGAACCTGCGATGGAACGGCCGCCAGGGCTACAACATCTTCAACGCGTCGCAATGGGACCAGTTCAAGTACACCGCCCAGGAGACGCGGACCTTCAAAGGGAACGAGGAGGTCGTGGTCGTCGTCGGGAGCTTGGACCTCGAGAACACGTTCGACACGGACCGCTTCACGCTGTACGACCCGTTCGGCGGGTCCCTGTCGCAACCCGTCGTCTACGGCAACAACAAGGCCGTGACGCAGGTAAGCACGCCCTCGACGAGTCAGGGCTTTACGTTCATTGAATTCATCAACGGGTACTACATTTATTCATATCGGTTCAAGCTCAACGCGCCATCGGATCCGCAGGTGGGGACGAACTTCTACAAGGTGCCGGCGCACCCGCCGCAATACTACTTCGCGAAGTACACGTTGGACATTCTCCTCTTCTCATCGAGCGCGGTCCGTTTCAACACGACGGACTCGATTGTCATTACCGACACGGACGGGTACGTCCGGGACTTCCCGCAAGTCCAGACCTTCAAGGACTCGGGATTTACGCAGGCGACGACGACGTTCAAGTCCACCGACGTCGCGTACGTCCAGGTCCGGATGTTCACCACCGACGCGGCGGTGACCGCGACCAGCCCGGTCTTCGGGAACATCATCATCAAGGATTATGCGGGCGGGACGCAGCTCATGCGGGCCCCGGTGAACGGACACGACACGAATGTCCCGATCTGCCCCGTCAGCGGCGCGTGCTCGGGCACCGCGATTTCGATTAACTCGGCCCTGCGAGTATACCGGTTCTCGATCAATTTCACGCGGGCGAACCAGGACTCGTGGGTCGACGGCACGCAGAACTATGCCCTCACCCTCACGAGCATCAAGGACGCGGATGAGACCTATTCGAACATCGCAACCCAGCTCGTCATCGTGGCGCCGCTCTACAAGCTCGATGTCGTCGCGGGCACCGATTCGGCAACGAACAACGCCTGGGGCACCAAAGATTACTCGTACTACGACGAGAACTTGAATGGGATCGATCGCTGGCGGAAGAGCCGAATCGAATTCTGCGGTCTCACAGGGAGCTGTAAGACCTTGTACCACACCCTCTCGATAGTCAACATCGATTTCGACCGAGACGGGGACCTGGATACGGTCAGCAGCATCTTTGTCGACAACAGCAACGGCCAGATCCTGCTGCAACGCCGGGACCTCGATTCCACCGGCAACGTAATCTTCACTCGATTCGTCATGGAGAACCTTGCGGGCGTCTACTGTAACGCGCTCGCCGTTGGCGACCTGACCGGAGACGGCGCTCCCGAGGTGGTTTGCGGCGCATCGAACGGAAACGTGTGGTACTACAAGAACGACGGCAGCTGGCAGACCCAGAGCGGCAGCGCAACGAAGGTCATCGTCGACCAATCCCGGACGGATTCGATTTCGACCATCGCCGTCGGCGATTTCAACGGGGACGGAGCGAACGACATTGCCGTCGGCGGGGCGAACACCCGCCTGACCTGGTACCCGAACCTCGACAAGCTGGGGAAATTCCAGAACGCGGGAATCACGGACGACTGGTTCGCCGAGGGCGAGACGACGCTGAAGGGCAACATCACGTCCGGGAGCTTCTTGAACACGTTCGTCGCGGATGCGAGCTACGAGCAGGTTCGTGAGTATACCTTCACGGAGCCGGTCCAGTCCGGTGCAACGACGAACACCGCATTCAGCAGCGACGTCAGCGGCTGGACGTACGCGGACTGGCAGGACCCGACCACGCCGAACCCGCCGGGCAGTGCCACGGGCACCTGGGCCTCGGCCGGTGGGAACCCCGGTGGGTACGCGTCCATTTCGACCAACTGCGTGGCGAACCAGGTCGTCTCCGGGTACTTCTACCAATCCTTTGCGGCGGGCGGCTCCCCGCCGTTCACGGCCCAGCTGAGCTTGGACTGGAAGGTCGTCGCGTTTGGCGCCACCGGAGCCGGCGGAAACGTCGTCCTGTACGCGTTCGTCGACCCGACCTCCGGGGCCCCGGCCCTCGGGCAACAGGTATGGTCCTCGACGGCCCAGACGGGCACGACGAACTGGGCGTCCGTCGCCCCGATCGACGTGAGCTCGAAGGTCACCTCGCCTGGAACATACTACCTGAAAATTGCGTTCCGTGCCCAGAATGCGCCGTGCGGCACGACCTCGACGGGGGGATTCGACAATGTCGCCCTGACGTGGTCCTCTACCGGGGGCCTCGCGAGCGAGCTCGAACATTACTGGCGGATTACACAACTCCCGGGTCGACCAGGCACCACGTTCACCGTCAACATGATCGCTCGACACTCGGCGAACGCGGAAGGCGACAACTTCGTGTTCGCGTACGCGACGAACGTCGTGGGTAACGATCCGACGACCGGCACCTACACGACGATGGTCTGGGTGAACGCCACGTCCGATCAGACGTACTCATTCATCCTGCCCGCGTCGGTGGCGGGGAAGCAGGTCTGGATCCGGACCCAGGACATGGATCACACGGTCGGGAACACGAACCTCGACACCATGTTCGTCGACCAACTGTACATCCGGGCGGCGACGCCATCCGGCACGACCGGCGTGAACCTGGCCGGACCGACCACCGCCATCAATACGATCGACGCGGACGACCAAGACGGCGACCATTACGCCGATCTCGTCGTCGGAACGGCCGGCGGGAAAGTCTGGAAGTACATGGGCAGTCTGGGCGGCCTGACGACTCCGGCGGCCGCTTACTACGTCGCGCCGTCCGCAATTGTCGGCGTCAAGTTCGGCAACATCTCGAGCACTCAGACCGGCCTCGAGATCGTCATCGCGTTCGGTACGACGGTGCGGATCCTGACGGGCTACGGGAACTCGGGGACCGTCATCGATACCGCATTGCCCGCGTACAGCCCGCCAAACGCGATCACGACTTTGGGCGTGGGTGACGTCAACGGCGATGGGCCCGACGACGTCGTCGTGGGCACGACCTCCGACATTTGGTATTGGTCAAACCAGAACAACGGGGCGTCATGGACGAACCCAATCAATGTCGACAGCGTGGGAGCCAACGTCTACTCGATCGATCTGGGAGACGCGAGCAAGTCGCAGTATATCGGACGCTAGCCGTGCAGCGCCGCGACTACGCCCTTTGTCCGTTCCACTTCAATCAACGCGAGCACGGACGTTCCCTTGGCGGCGATCTGCCGCAGACGCGCCGCCATAAACGCCTCTCGCTTCGCTTGGAGGCGCGCGAAGCCCGGCGGACCGTTCACCTCGGCGTCCCATGCGAGGACGAATTCTTGCGGGGTCCTCGCGTCGAATCGCTTCTTCGCGAGCCTTCGCTCCAGGCGTCCTTGGAAGATGACCTCCAGGGTGGAGACGCTGTCCACGTAATTCTCCGTGTACGTGACCTCGTCCATGTCGATTGCTTCGAGACGGGTCCCTTGCTTCTCGGCGACCCGGACGGCCTCCGTGAAGCACGGCGGGGGTTTCATCGGCGGTTCCCACGCGGAGAGACCGGCCACATAGATCTCCTCCTCGAAGTTCTCGGGCTCCAGCGGGCCCCCATGGTAGACGCGGAGCGTCTGGAGCTCCTCGGGCCCGATGCTCAAGGCCACGACATCCGGTTTCGTCGTGCGGATGGCAGTCGCAACGGTCGACCTCTCCGAGGGCAGCCCGCGGACGACGGAGAGGATGCTGACGGACGCGAGGCCGAGGCGGACCTCGTCCATCAACCCTTCCTCTCGGAGATCATCTCCTCGACGTCGTCGCGATCTTTCGCGCGGCGCAATTCCTCGCGCGCGATGACGGGAACGCCGCGGATGCTCATGCGGACGCGGGCGCGCTCCACGAACATGACCGAGTCCTTCTCGACGACGCGGCTCAGGTTCGACACGACCTCCGCCTTCCGCTCGAGGGCCCGGTCCGCCTCCCCGACTCCCGTCAGGAACGTCGTCTCCTCGTGCTTGGAGAGCGCGTCGAAGGGGCTCCGGACCGTGCGGAGGACTCGATAGCCGAGTCGTTCGAGGCGCTCGAACATCTCTCGCTCGAAGCCTTCGATCTGCGGCAGTCGCTCCTCTCTCGCGGCCGGGTCGGCCAGGAGTGCGAACGGATCGACGGGCATCACGAGGGACTCGTTCAGGAACTCCTCGAGTCGCATCGCGACCTCCATCGTGGCGGACATCCCTTCGAGGTACATCTGGATCGTGCGCCGCGTGACGCCGGCGATATCCGCGAGGGTCCCGAGGGACACCTGTCGTTCCTCGCGCAGCCGTCGGAGGGCGTCGGCATCCAATCGCACGTACAACCCGCCCGGTGCGGAGTACAGGAACGGCGGGACGCCCTCTTCCAAGAACTCGCCGAGGGTGCGGCGGGAGAGGATCGAGACGCCGAACCGCGTGTAGATCACGCCGTCCTCGAGGGATCCGGTTCCGCTCCGCTCGCCGACGACGAGCGGCGATGCCACGAGGATTCGCGCGACCTCGAGGAGCTCGTGCGCCGTCTCCTTGTTCAGCGCGTCCACGTTCTGCAGGACCTTGACGATCAGGAGGGTGTCGTCGCGCCGCGCGACGAAGTCGAAGCACAACCCTCGTTCGCCGTGCGGGCGAGACAGGAAGAACCCGGTCTTCGCGAGGCCGCGCCTCGTCTCCTCCAGGACCCGGTCGCGTTTCATCGGTCATTCATTGTGTGGACTTCTATATAAATTCCACGGACGCGTTCTCCCGGGATGGCTTCTGATCGACAGGCGGCGAACCCTTTATCGCGGTCCCGGCCTTCGCCGTCCCCGATGGCGGGGGAACTGCTCGACGACCGCGTGATCGTCGACGACCCCGCGGAAGGGAGCGGGGTCTACAACCGCGGGTTCTTCGGCACCCCTCGATCCGGAGGCGGCCTCGAGTTGAATCTCCTGGAGGCGGTGTACCTCGTCGAGGGAGGCCGGCTCGAGGTGCGACGCCGCGGGAGGGCGGTGTCCGCCCGGGAGCTGTTCCGGGCCGCGAGTGCTTCGATGACCGCGTTCGAGATTCGCTACCTCGTGTACCGCGACCTGAGGGCCCGCGGCTACGTCGTCGAGGCCCGCGGCGGACCCCTCGACTTCCAAGTGTATCCGCGGGGCGGCGCGCCGAAGAAGACGCCGAGCAAATATTGGGTGCGAGCGTTGAGCGAACGCGCGGTGTTTGACCTGGCGGAACTCCTCGGGCGGGCGGAGGAAGCGGCGGCGGTCCGGAAGACGCTCCTCCTCGGGCTCGTGGATGAAGAGAGCGATCTGACGTACTACAGCGTCCGGGAGGCACACCCCCGCGGACATCCACCGGCCCCCCTCCGGAAGACGGAGGTCGTCGTCCACTTTCTCGGGGACCGCGCGGTCGTGATCGATGAGGTCCAAGCGAAGGCGCTCCACGACGCAGGTTTCTTCGGGAAGATCGTCGGGCGTCGGTTGCAACTCAGCCTCCTCGAGACGGCGTACCTGTTGAAGGCCGGGCTCGTCGAAGTACGGAACGCGGACACGGACCGTCCGATCCGACTTCCGCGGCTCATCAAGGAGGCGAAGGCGATCCAACCGGACTTCGAACTCCGCCTGCAAGCGTACGAGGATCTCACGGCCCGCGGCGTCATCTCGAAGACCGGCTTCAAGTACGGCTCCCACTTCCGCGCCTACGAGGGCGACCCGGAGACGCACCATGCGAAGTATCTCGTCCACGTGGTCCCGAAAGGCCACCGCGGCGCGTGGCCGGAAATCAGCCGCGCGGTTCGACTCGCTCACGGGGTGAAGAAGCAGATCCTCTTCGGCGAAGTCGGGGATGGCGTGCGCTACGTGAAGCTGGAGCGCCTGAGGCCGTGAGGCGCTTCGTGGGGATTGACGCCGAATATACCTCTAAGTAGAGGTACACTCGCTGGCGCCTCGAGCCGCCCATCTGCCGGTCCCGATTCAATCCCGTCTCGTCGCGGTCCAGAGTTCGACCCAGTGCGGGAGTCCCGCGAGGTTACGGAGGGTCGCTTCCACGTACGGTGGCATCGATTCCGGTCGGTGCGCGGCTTTCCGGTCCAGCAGGAGCGCCACGATTCCGACCGAGGCCGCGGCCTCGAGATAATCAAGCCGGTCGTCCACGAGGACACAGTTCGTGGGCTTGACACCGAGCCGCTGCGGGATCTCTTGCCAGTAGCGGGATTGTCCTTTCTGCGCGTTCTGCGAATGGCCCGTGAAGATCCCGTCGATC
>Ga0099827_10000776_pt1 | contig 15423 bp, 14 predicted proteins | sample CZO8metaG_FD_79339 | JGI IMG/M metagenome (GOLD analysis project Ga0099827, IMG submission 79339) | Vadose zone soil microbial communities from the Eel River Critical Zone Observatory, Northern California, USA - CZOApr15con1.8 metaG | ecosystem: Environmental > Terrestrial > Soil > Vadose zone ...
CACCTGACCGATGTTCCGGACGCGGGGATCCTGGAACAGTGCCCATTCAAATGAAACGTCGCGCACCACGTCAGCTTCCGCTGCAGCTCCCGACGCGGGGAGGCAAGCGCACCGGAGCGGGGCGGAAGCCCGCCGGTGCCCGTGCCGGAGTATCGCACCGTCGCCGGCCCCCGCTCTCGCCGCGCCATCCGGTGCACACGACGCTTCGAGTACTGCCCCACGTCTGGAACCTCCGCAGCCGGCGCGCGTTTCGTGTGCTCGGTCACGCGTTCGAGGGTGGGAAGCAGCGGCCCGGGTTCCGCCTCGTCCATTTCTCCCTGCAGGGCAACCACCTGCACCTGATCGTCGAGGCGGACGACGAGGTGCGCCTCGCGCGGGGCATGCAAGGGCTGGCGGTGCGGATGGCGCGGCGGCTGAACCGGATGATGCAGCGCCGCGGTGAAGTCTTCGCGGATCGGTATCACGCTCACCACCTGCGCTCGCCGACGGAGGTGGCGCGCGCCGTCGCGTACGTGCTCGGCAACTTCTTCATCCATGCCGCGCGGCGGGGCCTAGCGCTGGCGCGCGGGGTGGATCCGTTCTGCTCGGCAGTGGGTGACATGGCGTTGACGGTGGTCCCGGAGACCTGGTTGCTGCGGGTCGGCTGGACGCGGGGGCGCCCGCCGTGACGTTCAGAGACCCAGCAAGGCGTCGATCGAGAGCCGGCCCGCGCCGGTGAAGACGAGCGCGAGCGAGGCGCCCATCAGGGCGAACTCGAATTCCCAGCCTTGCGCCTGCTGGGTCGACGCGAACGGAGCCTTCGCCATGCCGACCTTGACGCTGACGATCGCGACGAGCATGTCGATCGCGAGACCGAAGGCGACGAGGCGCGTCGCGAGCCCCAGGATGAGGAGAATGGCTCCGACGCTCTCCAAGAGGGCGACGACCCAGGCGGCGAGCAGTGGCGCGGGTACCTTGAGCTGGCGGAGGAACCCTGCGAACCCCGCCGGACCCTTGAGCTTCTGCCATCCGTGGGGCAAGAAGACCAAGCCGAGCGTCAGGCGCAGGGCGAACTCGCCTACCCACGCAAACGGCGCGAACAAGTGCTCGATCATGCAGCCACTCCCACGAGCCGAAGCGCTTGTAGCGAACGACGGATGCATTGGCAAGGCCCCGCTGCTGACAGGACGCTGTCACGTACTGCGAGCTGCACGCGAAGGATGCGAAGAAGGCGCGTGCGTTCTACGGCGCGCTGTTCGACTGGAAGCTGGAGCCGTTCCCGGTTCCCGGCCGCGAATACCACGCGGTGGACGCCGGCGAGGGCCATCCGGGCGGGCTGACCGAGGAGCTGTTCGAGGGAGTCTCGGGGTGGCTGACCTACGTGCGCGTGGACGACTGCGCGAAGAGCACGCGCAAGGCGCGCGAGCTGGGCGCCCAGGTGGTGCGCGAGTGCGTGGAGATCCCCGACGGCATCTTCAGCGTGCTCCGCGATCCGGGCGGCGCGCAGGTGGGCATCTTCGAGCCGCGGAAGCGGTAATCTCGGCCGCGCGTGCGCCGCGCCGATCGCCTGTTCCGCATCGTCCAGCGCCTCCGCCGCCGCGGGGTGACCACCGCCCGCGCGCTGGCGGAGGACCTGGGCGTCTCGGAGCGCACCGTCTACCGCGACGTGCGCGATCTGGTCCTCTCCGGCGTTCCGGTCCTGGGCGAGGCGGGCGTGGGCTACGCGCTGCCGCGCGGGTACGACCTGCCGCCGCTCATGTTCAACGAGGAGGAGATCGAGGCGCTGGTCCTGGGCGCCCGCGTGGTGCAGAGCTGGGCCGATCCGCAGCTGCGCGCCGCCGCCGGCGACGTGCTGGCCAAGGTGGAGGCCGTGCTGCCGCCCGCGCTCCGCGAGCGGCTGTCGGAGGCATCGCTCTTCTCTCCCGGCGTGCGCGTGCCGCGCGCGGTCGCCGCCGAGCTGGGCCGGCTGCGCACCGCGCTGCGCGAGCGCCGCAAGGTCCGCTTCCACTACGTCGACAAGGACGGCGCGGGGAGCTCACGCACCATCTGGCCGCTGGGGCTGTTCTTCTGGGGCAAGAGCTGGTCGGTGGCGGGCTATTGCGAGCTGCGCAAGGACTTCCGCAACTTCAGCGCCGAACGGGTCACCGCGCTGGAGCTGCTCGAGGAGAAGTTCGAGCACGTCCCGGGGCGCACGCTGCGGGACCTGATCGAGCATTACGAGAACGAAGGCCGCTGAGGAATCGCGGTCGCGCTCGGTTACCTCGTCCGCAGCCCGTACGTCCGCAGCTTGCGGTAGAGCTTGCCTCGCGAGACGCCCAGCGCCCGCGCGGCGCGGCTGACGGAGCCCGAGGCGGCGCCCATCGCGGACGCGTACAGCTCCTTCTCCGCTTTGCGGATCGGCCGGACCGCAGTCGCGGCCGGCGGTGCCTCGACGGCCACCGGGCGGCGCGTGAGGCGCTCGAGGCAGACCGCGTGGGGCGAGGCGAAGTGGATCTCGTTCTCCATCCAGTGCTCCAGCTCGCGGACGTTGCCGGGCCAGGTGTACGCCTCGAGGGCGCGCAGCGCCTCGTCCCCGAGGGTGCGGAGCTGCCGCCCGTGGGTCGCCGAGTACTCGCGCAGGAAGCGCTCGCAGAGCGAGCGGATGTCCTGGCGGCGTTCGCGGAGCGGCGGAACCGCCACGTGAAGCACGTTCAGCCGGTAGAACAGCTCAGAGCGGAAGCGCCCGGCCTGGACCGCATCGCGGAGGGGAACGTTGCTGGTCGCGATGATGCGCACGTCCACCGGCCGGGACCGGCTCGCGCCCAGCCGCGTCAGCGACTTCTCCTGGAGGACGCGCAGCAGCTTGGCCTGCATCTCCAGCGGCAGCTCGACCACGTCGTCGAGCAGGAGCGTCCCGCCCTCGGCGAGCTCGAACTTCCCGGCGTGGCCGCGCGGATTGGCGCCGGTGAACGCGCCCGCCTCGTAGCCGAACAGCTCGCTCTCGAGCAGGTCGCGCGGGATGGCGGCGCAGTGCACCGCGATGAAGGGGGACCTGCGCCGCGGACCGACGCTGTGGATCGCCTGCGCGAGGACTTCCTTGCCCGAGCCCGACTCGCCTTCGATCACCAGGCTGGAGCAGCTCTGCGCCGCGACCAGGGCGAACTTGCGGATTCCGGCCAGGGCGGCGCTCCCGCCGACCAGATCGTCCAGCCCGAAGAGCGCGCAGACCGCCGCCGGCCGGCGCGCCCGCGCCTCGGAGGTCTTCCTTTCCGTGAAGCTGATCACCGCGGCCACGCGTGGCTTGGTCTCCGGGATCCGACGCAGGCTTACCTGAAGGTCCGCGCCGCGCACGCGGACGGTCTCGTCCTCCAGCGGCTCGCCGGCGGCGACGAGCGCGGCCAGTTCGGGCGAGGTGCCCTGCAGCGACGCGCCCAGGGCGGCCTCTCGATCGATGGAGAGGATCCGCGCGGCGGCCCGGTTGACCACCTTGATCCGCCCGTCCACCGCGATCAGCACGCCTTCGCAGAGCGCATCCAGCACGGCCTGCTCGATGCGCTCCATCCGCCGGACCCGGTCGATCAGCGAAGCCGAGGTCGCCGCGGTCCCGAGGTGGCGGCCGAACTGCGCGAGCGTGCGCCCGTCCGACTCGTCGAACGCGCGGCCTTTCCGCTCCGCCAGGATGGCGCCGCGGATCTTCCCTGCCTGGAAGGGAGCGCCCACCGTGGTCGCGCCGGCGAGCAGCACGTACGAGGCGCCGTTTCCGCTGGACACCAGGTCGCGCACGGCGGCTGCCAGCGCGTCCGCGGCCGTCCCGTTCACCCCTCCCGCGAACGCGATCCGGGGCCCCAGCTCAGCGGCTTCGAAGTAGACGACGGCTGTGGTCGCGGCGGCGAGCGAGAACACCGTCAGCGCGGCTCGCTCGGCCAGCTGGCGCAGATCCGTCTTCTGCTGCACCGACTCGATGGCGGCGAGCAGGGCTTCGGCCCGATCGCGCGGCGAGTGACGTTGTGGAGCCTCCAACAGCGACAGTACCGAGTCTCGCGCGAATTCCCCCGGCATCATTCGTAAAACCCCTCCGCCCCCCCAAACGAGTGCAACGTGGATCTGTTCCACCCCGGGCATCGGGTACCGATACGCTAGCTGATCGGGCGGGCGAAGGAAACGAGCGAAACGCTCGCGCGACCCGTCCGTCGAATTGAAGTCAGTCCTGCATGCGGCGCAGGATCTGGTCCTTGCGCCCTTCGCGGATGAGGCGGTCGTTCTTGCGCGCCTCGGTGAAGCTGAGCCAGGTGAAGTACCCGACCAGCACCAGCATGAAGACGATGGGGATGTTGTCGGGCACCGATACGATCGCCCAGAAGTTCTGAAGCGGTCCCATGCACCCTCCGCGGGACTTCCGTGTACCCGCGCGATCGCGCGCGGTCAATGCCGCCGCGCAAAACGTGCGGCGAACCGCCGCACGCGCGAGGGGGCGCCTTGACCCTCGGACGACCTCGTGACAGGAAGTACGGACTTTTTTCGTGCGGCCCTTTGCGAAGGGACCTCGATGCCCGGCGGAAACCCAGGGATTCCCGAGGCGGAGAGCGGCAACAACATCTGGTCGCGCCGCGACCTGCTCTCGCTCGCCGCCTGGGGCGCCATCCTCACCTGCTTCGCCGCGGCGGGGCTCGCCATCCTGCGCATGCTCTTCCCGCGCGTCCTTTTCGAGCCGCCCACCTCCTTCAAGGCCGGCTATCCCGTCGACTACGCAGTGGGCGACGTCTCCGAAAAATGGATGAAGAGCCAGCGCGTCTGGGTGGTGCGCATGCCCTCGACCATCTACGCGCTGCTCGGCATCTGCACCCACCTGGGCTGCACGCCGCGCTGGCTGGGCCCCGAGAACAAGTTCAAATGCCCCTGCCACGGCTCGGGCTACACCAAGGACGGCGTCAACTTCGAAGGCCCCACGCCCCGGCCGCTGGAGCGGGTGAAGATCACGCTCGGCGACGACGGCCAGCTGGTGGTCGACAAGGCGTTCCGCTACCGGTACGAGCTGGGCCAGTGGGACGATCCGAACGCGTACGTGAAGCTCACCGGCGCATGACATCCGCGCGAGGGGCCTGAAAGTGCCGCCTGACATCGAGACGAAGAAGAAGCCGGGCATCTTCGACGTCATCACCGAGAACTACGTCTGGCGCTCCATCTTCCGCCACGGCTACGCGGACACGCCGCGCAACCGCGTGCTGCAGGTCTCGGCCAACGTCTGGCTGCACCTGCATCCGAGCAAGATGCGCCGGCACGGCATCCGCTACCGCCACACCTGGTGCGCGGGCGGACTGACCTTCCTGCTCTACCTGTGCACGGTGGTGACGGGGGTGGTGCTGATGTTCTACTACCGGCCCACCGGCGAGTACGCGTACTGGGACGTGAAGTACCTCGATTTCGACGTCCCCTTCGGAATGATCATGCGCAACATGCACCGCTGGTCGGCGCACGGCATGGTCATCTTCATCTGGCTGCACATGTTCCGGGTCTTCATGACCGGCAGCTACAAGCCTCCGCGAGAGTTCAACTGGGTGGTCGGCGTCAACCTGCTCACGCTGACGCTCCTGCTCTCCTTCACCGGCTACCTGTTGCCCTGGGACCAGCTCGCCATCTGGGCGGTGACCGTCGGCACCAACATGGCGCGCGCCACGCCGCTGCTCGGCAACGAGGGGCCGTTCGGGCCGCAGCTGGGCATGACGCCGCGCTACGATGCGCGCGCGCTCCTGACGGCGGGCACGGTGGTGGGGTCGCCGACGTTGCTGCGCTTCTACGTCCTGCACTGCATCTTCATCCCCATCATCGCCTCCGTCCTGATGATCCTGCACTTCTGGCGCATCCGGAAGGACGGCGGCATCTCCGGCCCGCTGTAATCCGCGAGGGACCTAGAGCCATGGCCGAGAACATCTCCCCCGGCGCGCCGATCGCCGACCAGGAAGAGGTGAAGGTCCAGTCGGGCCGGGCGCGCGCGATCGCCGCGCGCGACCTCCCCGACAAGGTCCACACCTGGCCGTACCTGGTGCGCGCCGAGTTCATCTCGGGCTGCGTCCTGCTGCTCGTGCTCCTGGTGTGGAGCATCACGGTGGACGCGCCGATGGAGGAGCCGGCGAATCCCACCAAGACGCCCAACCCCTCCAAGGCGCCCTGGTACTTCCTCGGTCTTCAAGAAATGCTCGTCTACTTCGACCCGTGGATCGCGGGCGTGGTGCTGCCCTCGCTCATCATCGTGGGCCTGATGGTCATCCCCTACGTGGACATCAACCCCAAGGGGAACGGCTACTACACCTGGAGCGAGCGCAAGTTCGCCATCTCCACCTTCGTGTTCGGGTTCCTCGTCCTGTGGGTGGGGATGATCACCATCGGCGTCTTCTTCCGCGGTCCCGGCTGGAACCTCTTCATGCCCTGGGACTATTGGGATCCGCACAAGGTGGTGCCGCTCACCAACATCGACCTGCCCTACATCCTCGGGATCCGCAGCGAGAGGGGCGCCATGCTCTTCGGGCTCATCTGCGTGGGCGGCTGGCTGGTGGGGGTGCCGGGGGCCGTCTACAAGTGGAAGAAGGACAGCGCCTTCATCCGCGAGCTGGGCTTCGTCCGGTACGGCATCGTCGCCACGCTCTTCATGATCATGGCGGGCGTGCTGGTGAAGATGGTCCTGCGCCTCACGCTCAACATCAAATACATCCTCGTCATCCCCAACATCCTGAACGTCTGAGGGCTTGATGGCGACGAAGCCTCTCGAGCTGCAGAGCCTCAAGTGGCCCTTCGTGGGGCTCGCGGTGCTGCTCGCGTTGTGCACCGGCTGGGCGGTCTACGACGAGGTGTTCCCGCGGCGGCCGTGGAAGGTCTACCAGCGCGAGTTCTTCGATCTGGAGAAGAAGCACCTCGAGGCCGACCTCGCCCGCGCGGACAAGCGGCTGCAGGAGCCGGACGCCAAGGCGAAGCGGGAGGCCTTGCGCAAGGAGCTGCAGGAGGCGACGGCCGCCATCAGCGGCAATCCCAAGCAGCGCCAGGACTATGACGCGGCGGTGAAGGCGGACGAGGAGGCGCGGATCAAGGAAGCCGAGGCCAAGCTCTATCTGGGCTTCGACAAGTCGCGCCAGGACAACGTCTATTACGAGCTGCGCGAGGCGCGGCACGACGAGGACGCGAAGAGAGAGGCGGAGCTGCAGAAGAAGTACGACGGGTGGCAGCGGAAGATCGACGAGAAGCAGCGTATCTATGGTGCCGCCATCGCCCACCACCAGCAGACGACCAAGGCACGCGAGGCTTTCCAGGCGCGCAAGGACAAGGCCCAGGCCGGCCTCGACGCGATGGACAAGCCGGCCCTCGAGCTGAGGAAGAAGATCGAGACCGTCTCCGGCAAGTGGCCCCAGATGGAGCAGTACTGGGTGGAAGACCTCAAGAATTCCTGGGGCGGGCCCACCGTGGACCGCTGCCAGAACTGCCACGTGGCGGTGAACAAGGGCGGCTTCTCGGCGCCCTGGGAAGTGCTGGAGGCGCGCAAGAACAAGATGTCGGACGCGGACATGAAGGCGCAGTTCGCGCTCGATCCCGAAGTGATCGACGCCTACCAGACGGTGCACGAAAAGATCTGCGAGGACCTGCCGCCCGCCCCGGCCGCCATTCCTCCCGGCGGCTGGCAGCCGCCCGCGCCGCCGCAGCCGATGGACCCGGCCAGCGCCACCGAGTGCCGCCCGGGCGCCGCGTACCAGCGCTGGCTGGAGCGCGCCGAGGCGTACTGCGGTCCCAACGCGCGCTGGCTGGCGAAGACCAAGACCGTGCTGAAGGACGCGAAAGGCGGCGTGGTCGCGCTGATGGAGGCGGAATACAAGGGTGTCGCGCGCGATCCCGCCAAGGACGCGCTGCGCGAAGGCGAGAAGGCGCGCCCCGAGGAGCGCGTCGCGCAGGCGTGCACCGACAAGGACACGCTCGCCGCCTTCGCGGAGGCGGACAAGGCGGACCTCTTCGACGTGAAGCCGGTCTTCCGCACGCACCCGAGCCGCTGGACAATGCTGGTGCAGAACCACGTGCCCGAGAACGTCGGGTGCACCGTCTGCCACGGCGGCGAGGGCATGCAGACCAAGGGCGTCGAGCACAAGGCCTTCCGCCACGGCGACGACGATCATTACTGGAACGACCCGCTCACCGAGGAAGTCGAGGTGATGGGGCGCAAGTACAAGGGCGCCTTCCTGCAGGCGAAGTGCGACCAGTGCCACTACCAGCAGCTCAACGTCGAGCAGGCGCCGCTCCTGGCCAAGGGCAAGAAGCTCTTCGTCGACGTCGGGTGCTGGGGTTGCCACCCCATCGACGGTTACAACGATCTCGCCAAGCGCGGGCCGACGCTGACCAGCATCGCTTCCAAGACCACGCCGGGGTGGCTGCACACCTGGATCGGCTATCCCAAGGGATGGCGCCCCGCGACGCGGATGCCGAACTTCTGGCCCGGCGCGGTGAGCGCCGACGCCGTGCCGCACCCGGAGGGCATGAAGCCCGAGCAGGTGGTCGCCGAGCACAGCAAGCTGCGCGAGCAGGAAGTCGCGCAGATCGCCGCCTACCTCTGGACGAGCAGCGAGCACGCGAAGCTTTTGGCCAGCGGCGCTCCGAACGGGGACGCGGCGAAGGGCAAGCAGCTGTTCGACTCGGCCGGCTGCCGCGGCTGCCACGTGGTCGAGAAGGGTTCGCAGGCGCGCAGGAGCGAGGGGTCGGCGGAGCGCGACTACGCTCCGAATCTGTGGAACGTCGCCGACAAGGCGAAGCCCGAGTGGATCTACAGCTGGGTGAAGAACCCGAAGGCACTGTGGCCGCAGACGAAGATGCCGGATCTGCGGCTCACCGATCAGGAAGCCGCCAACGTCACGGCCTACCTGCTCACGCTGCGCTCCGAGCAGAAGTATCCCGACCCGCCCGAATACGCGCCCGGGCACGAGAAGCAGCTCCAGCAACTGGCGGAGCAGGGCAAGGCGCAGATCAACAAGTACGGCTGCTTCGGTTGCCACGACGTCAAGGGCTTCGAGAGCGCGCAGAAGATCGCCACCGAGCTGACCGAGCACGGGCGCAAGGACGCGCACCTGCTCGACTTCGGCGACGTGCGCTATTTCACCGAGGATCCCAAGCACCGCGAGACCTACGCGAACTTCGTCTGGGAGAAGCTGCACACCCCGCGCGTCTTCGGGTACGAGCGCGTCGAGACGCGCATGCCGCAGTACGACTTCTCGGACGACGAGGCGCTCGCGCTGCTCGTCTTCCTCAAGGGGCAGACCGGGGACCGGCCCGACAAGAAGTTCCTCGCGGGGCAGGATCCGGTGAGGCAGGCCGTGCACCGCGGGGAGCAGCTCGTCTTCTGGAACGGCTGCCGCAACTGCCACGTGGTGGAGGGGAAGGGCGGCGCCATCCGCGACCTGTTCAACGACGACAACCAGAGCTTCGCTCCGCCGATCATCACCGGCGAAGGATGGCGCGTGCAGCCGCACTGGCTGTTCGGGTTCCTCAAGGGTCCGATCCCGCTGCGCCCCTGGCTCGAAGTCCGCATGCCGACGTTCCATTTCACGGACGCGGACGCGACCGAGGTGGTGCACTACTTCGCGGCGGCGGCGAACAAGCCGTTCCCCTACCTCACCGCGGAGGCGCCCGCGCTCTCCGGCGCGCAGGCGAAGGAAGCCACGGCGCTGATGGGCGAGCTCAAGTGCCTCTCTTGCCACGTGGTCGGCAAGCTGGGGCCCAACCAGGATCCCGCGAGCGCGGCGCCCAATTTCCAGCTGGCGAAGAGCCGCCTGCGCCCCGACTGGATCATCGCCTGGCTGCAGAACCCGAATACCCTCCAGGAGGGCACCCGGATGCCGAGCTTCTGGGACTTCTCCGACCCGGCGCACCCGACGACGAACTACAAGTCGTTCGGGGGCGATGCCAAGGCGCAGATCGAGGCGCTCCGGGACCTGCTCATGCACCTGGGCGAGCCGGGCTACGCGGCGCCGGGCGCGCGCACCGCACGACTTGAAAACACCCGGGGCTGAATTCCGGGGCGCGCCGGACGTCTTGTCAACGAAGGTCCGCTCTGGTAGTGCGCACCGCTTCCACACCTCCAGGAGAGGACGAATGACAAAGCTCAGGATCGCCGCGATGGCCCTCGGTTGCGCCCTGCCGCTCGCCGCGCTGGCGGCCGACGGATCGATCGAGGGCACGGTCGACTTCACCGGCAAGGCGCCGACGCCGGTCAAGCTGCACCGCGAAGCGGACCCGTACTGCGCCAAGAAGCCGATGACCGATCCGTCGGTGCTGGTGAAGAACGGGAAGCTCCAGAACGTCTGGGTCCACGTCAGCAAGGGCGCCCCCGCGACGCTCAAGCCCGACGCCTCCAAGCCGGCGGAGATCGACCAGAAGGACTGCATGTACACGCCGCGCATGATCACCGCGGTCGTGGGCCAGAAGATCCTGGCCAAGAACACCGACCCGGTCCTGCACAACGTTCACACGTACCTGGGCGCCACCACGGTGTTCAACAAGGGAATGCCGAACGACAAGACGCCGCCCATCGAGTACGTCGCCAAGGACGAAGGCATGCTGCGCTGGAAGTGCGACGTGCACCCGTGGATGCGCGGTTACACCGGGATCACCAAGCACGGGCTCCAGACGGTGTCGGGCGAGGACGGCTCCTTCAAGATCGACAACGTGCCCCCGGGCAAGTACACGGTCGAATCCTGGCACGAGAAGTACGGCGCCAAGACCCAGGAAGTCACCGTCGAGGCCGGCAAGCCCGCCAAGGCCACCTTCAAGTACGACGGCACCGAAAAGGCCACCGGCTAGCCTCGCAGATCGACTGGCTCCAGGCGTTTCACGCGGAGCGCGCAGAGTCGAAGGAGAGCGCGCGGAGGATCTGGCTAGAACCAGATTTCTCCGCGCGCTCCGCTGTCTCGGCGCTCTCCGCGTGAAACGCACTAGTCCTTGCCTCAGGACCGGAGGGGCGCTTAGAACGTTCTCCCCTCGCTCGTTGTGGAGCCTGACGTCCGATGTGGGTTCGCCGCTTGGCCGCCGCTGCAGCGTTCCTGACGCTCGTCCTCATCGTCGCCGGCGGGCTGGTCACCAACACCGATTCCGGGCTGGCGTGCCCCGACTGGCCGACCTGCTTCGGGTCGCCGATGCCACACATGGTCGGCGGTATCGCGGTGGAGCACACCCACCGGCTGATCGCGACCGCGGTCGGCCTGTGCACGCTGGGGCTGTGCATCGGGACGCTGCCGGGCCGGCTCTGGTTGCCGCTGTGCGGAGTGTTCGCGCCCGTCCTGCTCGGCGGCGCGTTCGCGGCCGCCCGGCCGCAGCAGCGCGACGGCGCGCTGCCCGTCTTGCCCACGCTCCTGGTGGTGCTGGGATTCGCCGGCTGCGCCTGGGTGTTGACGCGCGCCCGGGGGCCGGGGCGCCTCGCCGTGCTGGCGCTGGCGCTGGTCATGGCGCAAGGGCTGCTGGGCGGGTTGACGGTCATCTATCGCCTGCCTCCGACAGTGCTCGTGCTGCACCTCGCCGCCTCGATGCTGTTCCTCGCCCTCGCGCTGGTGCTCGCGTGGCGAGTCTCCGGCGCGCGGACCGATGCCGCGCGCACGCCGCTTCTCTGGGCGACGGCCGGCCTGACCTACTTCCAGATCGTGCTCGGCGCGGCGATCCGCCACACTGGGGCCGGGCTGGTCTGCACCGACCTGCCGTATTGCCGCGGCGCATGGTGGCCCACCGGCGTGCACCCGTCGGTCCACCTGCACATGCTCCACCGCGCGGTCGCCGTAGCCGTGCTCGGGCTGGTCTGCTGGAACGCGGTCCGCCTGGCGCGCGGCGCCACCGGCGTGGTGCGGGTGCTCGCCTGGGCGGGACCTTTGCTGGTCGCGGCGCAGATCGCCCTCGGCATCCTCACCATCGCGACCTTCAAGGACCTCTTGCCGGTGACCGCGCACCTCCTGGTCGCCGCGCTCCTCCTCGCGGACCTGGTCTCGCTCTTGGTGCTGACCCGTCCGGCCGAGGCGCCGCAGCCCGCCCGCGAAGCGGCGGGGGTCCCGGCATGACGGCCGCGGCGATGAGGGACTACCTCGAGCTGGCCAAGCCGCGAATCACGACCCTGGTCGTGTTCACCTGCGCGAGCGGCCTGTGGCTCGCCCCGGGGCGGCTGCCGGCGCGCACGGTGCTGCTCACGCTGGTCGGGACGGTGCTCATCGTGGCGGCCGCGAACGTGCTCAACATGTACCTGGAGCGCGACAGCGACGCCCTGATGAAGCGCACCATGAACCGGCCGCTGCCCGCGGGCCGCGTGGATCCGCAGGTGGCGCTGCGGTTCGGACTCGCGCTCGCGGCGGTGTCGGTGCCGCTGCTCACCTTCGCGGTGGGGCCGCTGCCGGGCCTCCTCGCCTCGGTCGCGCTGGTCAGCTACGTGCTGCTCTACACGCCCTTGAAGCGCTACACCGCCGCGGCCCTGCTGGTCGGCGCGGTGCCGGGCGCCATCCCGCCGCTCATCGGCTGGACCGCGGCGACGGAGAGGCTCGACCTCCCCGGCGTGCTGCTCTTCGCGGTCATGTTCCTCTGGCAGGTGCCGCATTTCCTCGCCATCACGCTCTTCCGCCGGGAGGAGTACGCCCGCGCCGGCCTGGTGGTGCAGCCCAACGAGCCCGGCGGGGACCGCGAAGCGCGCCGCAACATCGTGCGCTACACGGTCGCGCTCGTCGCCGTCTCGCTGCTGTTCGTGCCGCTCGGCATCGGCCGCGGGTTCTACTTCGCCACCGCGCTGCTCTCCGGCCTGCTCTTCCTCGGGTACGGCATCAGGGGCCTGCGCGCCGACGCGGGTGAGCGCTGGGCCCGCAACGAGTTCCTCTTCTCGCTCGCGTACCTGACCGTGCTCTTCGCCGTGCTCATGGTCGACCACGCGCACGGCGCGTGAGCGCTGCGTCCCCAAGCCTAGAGCAGCAGGCTCCCTGGACCGGTGATCTCCCTCGGACCCGCCGCCTCGAGCCGGCCCTTCGGATCGAAGTTGCGCAGCTTGCCGAAATCGAGCCCGGTCAGCTTCTCGATCTTCGCCACGGGCACTTGATACGTCTTGAACGCGCCGTAGACGAACTGGGCCTCCTCCGGCAGGTCCGCCAGCAGGTCCTGCTGGCTGATCATGTAGCCCGTGGCGGAGAGGTTCCCATCGTCCTTGACGATGGCGGCCACCTTCCAGAACTGCTGGGGGATGCGCCTCCCGCGGTACGGCGGATCGCTCGCGGAGAAGATCGGCCCGGTGAAGACCGATACCTTCATCCCGTGCTGCTGCGCGTTCGCGAGCAGGTAGTCCTCCAGGCTGGCCCAGGTGACCCGGTTCAGGTTCGCGTGCTGTGGGCACGCATTGGTGAGGTGGAAGGTGTCGTCGTTGGCCACCCGCGCCACCTGCCGGTCCTCGCCCCAGGCCGGATCGAGCCTTCGCACCATGTGCCCGAGGTCCAGGTCGTTCCCGGCGTACAGGTCCGGCCCGGTCTGCTCGTCCCGCCCGACCCGCGGGTCGTAGAACCACTTGTCCTTGTCGCGCGGGGTGGTCTGCTTCAGCGTCCCGTCGATGTTCACCGCCGTGTAGAAGCACATCTGCCGCTCGGCGTTCAGCACCACGCTGAAGTGGTGATAGGGGAGGACGTGCGCGTCACCGCCGCCCGGACGGCGGTTCATGGCCGCGCTCGTCACCAGATTTCCGAGCTTGGGCAGCGGAACCGCAACCCCGATGAAGTCCACCCGATATCCCTCGCGGTCGGCGTAGTCCGGGTCGATGCTGATCGCCTCCGTCGAGATGGGCACCACGGGCGGCCTGGCGATCGGCTGGACGGTGTGGGTCGTGCGCGCGGCGGGCCGGGGCTTTGCCCCGTCGCCCATGCGGACGGTCAGCTGGAGCGGGATGGTGAGCGAGATGCTCCCGTCCTCCCCGACCTCGGCCGCCGTGAACCCCGCGCGATCCGACGCCGTGGCGACGGCCGGCTGCTGCTCGCGCGCCGGCGCGGGAGCACCGAGGCGATCGAGCAGGTCCTGCAAGAGCGCCGGGCGCGCGCTCAGGTTGCGCAAGGCGTCCACGATGGTGCTGATGCGGACGCCCTCGTTCGCCGTCCAGAGGATGCGCGAGTCGGGCATGTCCGGCGTCCAGACCTGGCGGTCCATGGTCAGCGTACGGCCCTGCTCGTCGGTGGCAGGGACGCCGCTGTGGTGCAGCGCCACCACCTGCCACTGGTCGTTGAACACCGGCGACCCGGACGACCCCGGGGCGGTGTCCGACTGGTACCAGAGGAACCGATCGAGCGCCTTGAGCAGCAGGTTCTCGCGGATCGCGACCTGCTTGTAGTCGCCGCTCGGGTGCTGGATGACCGACAGGGACTCTCCCTCCGCCGCCTTGCCCGGCGTTGGAACGAGCTGCAGCCACCCGTAGCTGGAGAGCTTGTCGCCGTCGCGCGACTCCTCGGCGACCGCCACCAGCGTGAAGTCCAGCTCCTTGTCGGTGACGAAGCACTCCTCGGGCCGCAGCTCGAACTTGACGCTCTCCACCGGCCTGCCGTCGTTGCCCAGCTCGTAGCGCGCCTCGAAGAGGCTTTTCTCCGCGTCGACTTCGCTGCCGAGCACGTGGTTGTTGGTGATCATCAGCCGCGGCCCGACGAGGAACCCGGTCCCGAATCCGGTGAGCTGGCCCGTGCCGTCGCGGATCTGCACCCGCCCGACGCATCTCCCCGCTTCGGCGCCGAGTCCGAAGTAGTTGAAGTTGAGCAGGTCGTTCTTGCCGAGGATGCGCTCCTTCGCGAGGTCGAACGGCTCGACTCCGGCGCGGACCAGGTTGTCCCGCCTCGGACCCGATAGATCGCGCGGCGGGTTTCTGCCGAGCTCCGTCCTGACCTTGCCGGGATCGAATTGCAGCCGTGCCTTGCTCCTTTCGATCTGTTCCTGTGCGATCATGGTTTCCCCCGTTTCGACGACTTCCGCCTCTTCTTGCGGGGCTTGTTCGGGCGAAGTCAACGGCCAGGGATCGAGCCACCAGGGCCCGCCGGCCGGCCCGCCGCGCGGGCCCACTGCCCGGCTGCTTCGGGCGCATCCTCTCGGCGGGCGGGTCTTGTAGCTGCGCCGGTTTGAGAGTATTCGCGCCTGGATGAAGAAGTACCGGATCGCCGCCATCCCGGGAGACGGGATCGGGACAGAGGTCATCGCCGCGGGCCTGCGCGTGCTGGATGCCCTGTCGGCGCGCGAGGACACCTTCCGCCTGGAAGTGAAGAGCTTCCCCTGGAGCTCCGACGATTATCTCAAGCTCGGCCACTACATCCCCGCAGGGGGGCTGGACGAGCTGCGCACCTTCGACGCCATCTTCTTCGGCGCGGTGGGCAGCCAGAAGGTCCCCGACCACGTCTCGCTGTGGGGCCTGCGACTGCCCATCTGCCAGGGCTTCGATCAGTACGCGAACGTCCGCCCCGCGCG
>Ga0099827_10000777_pt1 | contig 15404 bp, 11 predicted proteins | sample CZO8metaG_FD_79339 | JGI IMG/M metagenome (GOLD analysis project Ga0099827, IMG submission 79339) | Vadose zone soil microbial communities from the Eel River Critical Zone Observatory, Northern California, USA - CZOApr15con1.8 metaG | ecosystem: Environmental > Terrestrial > Soil > Vadose zone ...
TCTCCTCGTACTGTCAACAGTCCAGGGCGGCTGGGCCGCCACCGCCCAGGAGCAGCTCAAGGGCGCCATCGACCGCGTCGTCTCCACGCTGGACAGCCCCGCGATGAAGGGTGAGGGCAAGGCGGACGAGCGGCGCGCCGCGGTTCGACAGATCGCCAACGAGATCTTCGACTTCGGCGAGATCGCGCGACGGTCCCTCGGGCGCTACTGGCAGCCGCTGTCCGACGCCCAGCGTACCGAGTTCGTCGGGCTCTTCGGCGACCTCCTCGAGCGCTCCTACATCTCCAAGATCGAGCTGTACGGCGGCGAGAAGATCATCTACAGCGGCGAGCGCATGGACGGCGACCTCGCCATCGTGAGCACCAAGATCATCACCAAGAACGGCAACGAGGTACCCATCGACTACCGGCTCTTTCGGCGTGGTGACCGCTGGATGGTCTACGACGTCAACATCGAGGGCATCAGCCTCGTGTCGAACTATCGCACCCAGTTCAACAAGATCATCCAGAGCAACGGCTACAATACCCTGGTCGATCGCATGAAAGCCAAGCAGACCGAGTCGCTCGAGGATGCCAGTCAGAAGAAGAAAGCCCTGAAGTAGGCCCGCCGGCGCGCGGGATGGCGCCTCAGTCATGACCGGGCACGAGCTCGCCGGCCTCCTCGACGCCCAGGGGTTCGACTTCTTCACCGGCGTCCCCTGCTCGCTTGCCGAAGGCGTGATCGCAGCCCTTGAGCGCCATCCCCCAGGCGGCCGGGAACCCTATATCCCGGCCGTTCGCGAGGACATCGCGCTCGGGCTGGCGGCCGGCGCCTGGCTCGGCGGCCGCGTGCCGGCCGTGGTCATGCAGAACTCCGGGCTCGGCACGAGCGCGAACGCCCTCGTCTCCCTCTCGCTCCTCTACCGGCTGCCGGTCGTGCTGCTCGTGACCTGGCGCGGCTTCGAGGGTCAGGACGCCCCGGAACACATCGTGATGGGCCAGATCACGCGGCCCCTTCTCGATCTCATGGGAGTGCCGCACCGTGTGCTCGAGCGGGGGAGCGAGAGAGCCGACGTTGCCTGGGCCCGCGCCGAAGCCCTGCGCCTGAGCCAGCCGGTGGCGCTTCTGCTGCCCCCGCGCGTGCTGGACGCAGACGCCCAGGAGCCTGCGGCGCCGGAAGCACCCAGGCATCCGGCTCCGGTCCCCACGGCGCCGCGGCTGGCGAGGCCCGCGTCCCTGTCCCGCTTCGAGGCCCTTCGCGCCGCCGTGGAGGCTCTCGGGAGCGAACCCGTCATCCACGCCAACGGGTACCTCTGCCGCGAATCCTTCGCCGTGCGCGACCGGCCGGAGAACTTCTACATGATCGGGTCCATGGGGCTCGCATCGTCCATCGCCCTGGGGCTGGCGCTCGCCCGCCCGGCGCAGCCGGCGATAGTCTTCGACGGCGACGGCAATCTCCTCATGAACCTGGGCATCCTGCCCATGGTCGGCGGAGGCCCGGCGATCAGGCGCGGGCGACCGGTCAACATCGTCCACGTCGTCTTCGACAACGGCGTCTACGGCTCGACGGGCGGACAGCTGTCGCCATCGCGCGGCGTCGGCCTCGACGCGGTGGCGGCGGCCTGCGGATATGCGCGGGCCGCGTCGGTCGACTCGGCGGCCGGCGTGGAGAGCGCGCTTCGCGGAGCGCTGGAGGGTGACGGTCCGAGCTTCATTCTCGTCCGGGTCAGCGCCGAGGAGCGGACGGTGCCACGCATCCCCTATAGCCCCGAGGAGATCCGCGACCGTTTCCGACGCGCCATCGGGAGCTCGTGAGCGGCAGGCTCCTGCGGCCGCTGCTCCTCACGGTCGGCCTCGGCTTCATCGCATGGCTCGTCTGGGATCTGGGGCCCGCCGCGGTGTGGGAGACCATCCGCACCCTGTCCTGGCGGCTCGCGCTCCTCGTACTCTTCCCGTACTGCGTGGCCGTCGCTCTCGACACGCTCGGCTGGCGCGTGCTCCTGCCCGGCTGCCGCGTCCCGTGGGGAGCACTGGCCTCGGCGCGCCTGGCGGGCGAGTCCGCGAATCTGCTGACGCCAACGGCCTCGGTGGGCGGCGAGCCCCTCAAGGCATACCTCGTACGCGGCCGGCTGCCGCTCGACGAGGGGCTCGCCTCGGTGGTCGTGGACAAGACCACGATGGTGATCGGGCAAGCCGTCTTCCTGACCGCCGGACTCGCCGTGGCGCTCCTGACGCTCGGCCAGCCGTCGAGGGCGGTGACCATCGCGATGGCCGCCCTGCTCGCCGCGGAGATCATCGGAGTGGGAGGCTTCGTCGTGGTGCAGATCCGGGGAGGCGTCGCCGGAGCGACCCGCGTCCTCTGGCGGCTCGGGCTCGGGCCGGCCGAGCGCCACCAGGAGCTGCTCCATGGCGTGGACCGGTGGCTCGCGCGCGTGTATCTGCATCGCCCCGCTCGCGTGCTGCTGTCCTCGCTGCTCCACACGCTCGGCTGGGCGGTGGGCGGCCTGGAAATCTACCTGGTGCTGACGCTGGCGGGCATCCCCGTGAGCCTAGCCACCGCGCTCGTCCTCGAAGCGGTCAGCAGCGCCGTCAGGTTCGCGACCTTCATGATCCCCGGCTCGCTCGGCGCGCTCGAGGGGGGCAACGTCGCGATCTTCGTGGCCTTCGGGCTGCCGGGAGCGGCGGGATTGTCCTTCTCCCTCGTCCGTCGCCTCCGCGAGGCGACCTGGGCGCTGGTGGGGCTCGGAGCACTGACGATGTTCAAGGCAGGTCGCCGATAAGGGCCCATCTGCGACCCCTACGTACGTACCCATTGGGGCGAGCTTGCGGCACCCCTCGACGTACGTGGCCCTTCGAGATGAGGGGCGGAGCCACGAGACGAGAGCTGAGACAATATACGCCTCGGGGCGCCGCGGCGCTCGCCGCCTCGCATCTGGACCCTTCTCGACGGCCTGCGAGACGCGTGGGTCGGTGTGGTAATATGACGCGACTTTACTAATTCTCTGGGAGGTCCACGTGGGATCGGTACGCGTCGCCATCATCGGTGTCGGCAACTGCGCCTCGGCGCTCGTGCAGGGAGTTCACTACTACAAGAACGCCCCGGACGACGGCTTTATCCCGGGTCTCATGCAGCCCCGCCTCGCCGGCTACCACGTGGGCGACATCGAGTTCTCGGCGGCCTTCGACGTGGATGTCAACAAGGTCGGCCGCGATCTCTCCGAGGCGATCTGGGCGAAGCCCAACAACACGGTGCGCTTCGGCGAGGTGCCGCCTCTCGGGGTGCCGGTGCAGCGCGGCATGACCCATGACGGCCTGGGCCACTATCTCTCCCAGATCATCACCAAGGCGCCCGGCCCCACGGTGGACATTGCCGGCATCCTGCGCGAGACGCGCACCGACGTGGTGGTCAACTATCTGCCCGTCGGCAGCGAGATGGCGACCAAGTGGTACGTCGAGCAGGTCCTCGACGCCGGCTGCGCCTTCGTCAACTGCATCCCGGTCTTCATCGCCCGGGAGGCGTACTGGCGGCGGCGCTTCGAGGAGCACGGCCTGCCCATCGTGGGCGACGACGTCAAGTCGCAGGTGGGCGCCACCATCGTCCACCGGGTGCTCACCAAGCTCTTCATGGACCGCGGCGTCCGGATGGAGCACACGAGCCAGCTCAACGTGGGCGGGAACACCGACTTCTTGAACATGCTCGAGCGCTCGCGCCTGGCCTCCAAGAAGATCTCGAAGACCGACGCCGTCCGCTCCCAGCTCGCCCACGAGATGGAGGCCGACGACATCCACATCGGCCCGAGCGACTACGTGCCGTGGCTGAACGACCGCAAGTGGGCGCACATCCGGCTCGAGGGCCGCTCCTTCGGCGATCAGCCGATCAACCTCGAGCTCAAGCTGGAGGTATGGGACTCACCCAACTCCGCCGGCGTCGTCATCGACGCGATTCGCTCCTGCAAGATCGCCATGGACCGCGGGCTCAAGGGCGCCCGCCTCGCCCCCTCGGCGTACCTGATGAAGTCTCCGCCCGAGCAGTGGTCGGACGAGACCGCTCACGAGCGGCTCGAGCGCTTTATCGATGGGGGCGTCTAGCCCGATCCGCTCCGTGGAATACGGTCCGCGCCGGACTCGAATGGTAGACTGGGGGCGTCGTCTCGGTGCCATGTCATGATCGTCATCTCGAGAACGGGACGCCTGCTGCGCCGATTGGTCCGGCTCTCCTGCCGCCGGCCTCTTCTCACCACCACTCTCTCCCTCATCCTGGCCGTTGCCGGCGTCGCCTATACGCTGCACGCGCTCAGCTTCAAGACCTCCGGCCGCGACCTCCTCCCGAAGGACGCCGGCTACGTCGTGCGCTACAACCAGTACGCACGGGACTTCGGCGAGCTCGAGGACATCGTCATCGTCATCGAGGCGCGGTCGTTCGAGGCGGCCAAGGACTACGCCGCGCGCCTCGTCCAGGAGCTGCGCGCCTCGCCGCTCAAGTTCCCGCGCGTGGCCTACCGGGTCGACCCGAAGCGCTTCGAGGGCCGCCAGCTCCTCTATCTCCCGGTCGACCAGCTCAAGGAGATCCGCGAGAAGGTCTTCGACCACCAGGAGTTCATGGAGAGCTTCGCGGGCGACCCGAGCCTGGCGCGGCTGATCGAGGGCGCCAACGCCGGGATGGCTTCGGCCTTCGTCGCCAACATGTTCGATCTCGGCTTGGGCCAGGGCAGCGGCGAGGACACGCGCTTCCTGCAGATGGTGCTCGACCAGATCGCCGGGCGCCTCGACCACCCCACCCCGTACCAGTCGCCGTGGGGCACGCTCTTCTCCCTGCGCGACCACGCGCCAGACGCGGGCTACTTCCTCTCGGACGACAAGAGCCTGCTCTTCGTGCTCGCGGAGACGCCCGAGAGAGACAAGGGCAGCTTCATGAGCGACCGCCGGGCCATCGAGATCATCCGCGGCGTCATCGCGGACCTCAAGCCGGCTTTCCCCAACGTGCAGGCCGGAGTAACCGGCGGTCCGACCCTGTCCAACGACGAGATGACCGCGGCCTTCCACGACAGCAGCGTGGCGACCGTGCTCGCCTTCGCGCTGACGCTCGTGGTGATGCTGCTGGCCTTCTGGCGCGTGGGCAAGCCGCTCCTGATGCTGGCGGTGCTGGCCGTGACGCTCGCCTGGTCCATGGGCATCATCACGCTGACCGTGGGGCACCTGACCATCTTCTCCGTGATGTTCATCTCGATCGTCATCGGCATCGGCATCGACTACGGCATTTACTTCCTCTTCCGCTACGAGGAGGAGATCTTCCTCGGGCGCAATCTCAAGGAGGCGCTGGAGCTCACCGCGGCCCGGACCGGCCCCGGCATGCTCATCGGCGCGCTCACGGCGGGTGGCACCTTCTACGTGCTCATGCTGACCGATTTCCGCGGCATCCAGGAGCTCGGCTTCATCGCCGGCACGGCCATCCTGATGGCCTGGCTGGGCATGATGACGTTCTTCCCCGCGCTGCTGGTTCTCGTGGACGGCCACCACGCCGCGCGACCCCGCAACCAGGCCCCACGGGCGCATGCCCTCGAGCGCATGCACGTGCCGGTGCTGGACCGGCTGGGACGCTACCCCAAGACGGTGCTCACCGTCGCCGGGGTCGCGACGGCTGCCTCGCTCTTGGCGCTCCCGTACGTAGGCTTCGACTACAACCTGCTGAACCTCCAGCCCAGGGGCACGGAGTCGGTGGTCTGGGAGAAGCGCATCCTCGCCAATACGGGGCGTTCGGGCTTCAACGGGCTGGCCTCGGCGACGACCCTCGACGAGCTCCGCCGGAAGCAGGACGCTTTCGAAAAGCTCCCGTCGGTGTCCGAGGTCGACTCGGTTCTTCGCATCATTCCCGACAACCAGAAGGAGAAGATCGGTATCATCCGGACCTTCGCGCCCGTGGTGGCGCCGGTTCGCGTCGGCCGTTCGAGCCCGGTCGACCTCGACCGGCTGACCCGCGGGCTCAGCGAGCTGAAGCGAAGGCTGGACATCTTCGCCTCGGAGGCGGGGGACAAGCTGCCGGATGATCTCAAGCAGCTACGCAAGCAGACAACTGCCCTGATCAAGACCCTCCAATCGGCCGACCGCGAGGTCTCCGAGCCCGCGCTGACGCACCTGCAGTCCCAGCTCTACCGCGACTTCATCGACAAGTTCTTCAGCCTCCAGCGCAACCTGAACCCGCGCGAGATCGGCCTCGCGGACGTGCCGGACGAGCTCCGGCACAAATTCATCGGGAAACAGGGCGACTTCCTGCTGCAGATCCACCCCGGCGTGGACATCTGGGAGCGCAAGGGGGCGCAGCAGTTCGTGCGCGATCTCAGATCGGTCGACCCGGACGTGACGGGCGCGCCGGTCATCACCTACGAGGCCATCGGCTACATGGAGCGCGCCTACTACCAGGGCACGATCTACGCGTTCCTCCTCGTGGGCCTGCTGTCCTACCTTCTGATGCGCCGGGTGAAGGAAACGCTGCTGGCGCTCCTGCCCCTGGTTCTGGGCCTGCTCTGGACGATCGGCCTGATGCAGGTCTTCGGCGTCCAGTTCAACATGGCCAATGTCTGGGGGCTGCCGCTCATCATCGGCGCCTCAGCGGAATTCGGGCTCAACGTGATGGTGCGCTACCTCGAGGGGCGCGCCCACGGGGGCCCGCTCGTGGCGCGCAGCACCGTGATGGGGGTCGCGCTGAGCGGCATCAGCACGATGGTCGGCTTCGGAAGCCTCATGGTCGCGCGACACCAGGGTATCTACAGCCTGGGACTTCTCCTGACGATTGGAGCGGGCTGCGGTCTCGTCGCAAGCCTCATCGTCCTGCCCGTCATCCTGCGGTTGATCGTCCGCCCCGCCGCCGCGCGCGCGCCCGGCGCCGTGGCCCGCTCCTCAGCCGCCTAGCAGGGCGCCGCCCTGCCGGCGGCTAGAAGGCGTCGGGGGCCGAGGCGATGCGATCGAGATCGGCGTGGGTGTAGGAGCCGAGGCTCCGGAAGTCCAGGTCGGTGTAGTTCCGGATCCAGCGCATCGCGATCTTCGCCGCCTTGCGGTAGCGCTCCGCGGTATCCGCGTCCCTCTTCGGCAGGAGCTTCAGGATGTCCTCGGTCTCCTCGTGGAGGAGCCGCTTGACGAGCGCGAAGTCGTGGACCTTCGACGGGTCGGTCGCGTCCTTGGCGTGGTGCCGGATGCGCTGGGCGATCTGGGCCACCGACATGCGGCCGGTGGCGAGATCTTCCATCAGCGCCGGGTGAACGCCCGGCTTGCCCGCGAGGCTGTCGATGCCCTTGGCGCCGCGGCCCGTCAGCCACCCCTCGACGTACTCGACGACCATGCGCGCGTTGCGCCGCGTCCCCTCGACCGTGATGGGCCCGGCGGGCACCTCGATCCGGACCGGATAGTTGTCGGGATTCGCCATCCTGGCACTCGGCCTCCATCCCGACCCGAGGAGTCGCCTGAACGGGTCGGCCGCCGTCTTCATGTGGAAGATGTGGGCCACCCAGGCGCGGATGAAGCCCTGCTGCGCCTCCCACTCCTTGTCGGCGTGAATCGACTCGCCGGCGACCCTGTTGACCTCGGCGTCGCTGCTCGGCAGCGCGGTCGCCATGCCGCCGATCGGCACCGCGCCACGCTTGAGGCAGATCGCGACCAGCCGCCGGAAGATATCGGCGAGGAAGGGCGTCGTCTTGATGTCCACGCCGAAGCGGTCCGGCCAGACCGATTTCGGGTCGGCCATGATGAACTCGAAGATCGAGGCCTTCAGGTCCCAGCGTGCGGCGTTGAGACCCGCGGCGTAGGGGCCGAGGGCGTAGAGCATCTCCTCCATCAGGTAGACGGCCGGCAGTGACTCGACGAGCGGGATGCCGCGAATGACGGCATCCTCGAGAAACGGGAGATGCTTCCGGCTCGCGTCGAAGAAGTCGCGGTACCACGCGACGTCTTCCGCGCTCTCGACCTTGGGCAGGTAGAAGTAGATGCCCTGCCCGCGGCCCGCCTGGGCGCGACCCGCGTAGAAGAGCGTCAGCGCGGTGCCGAGGATGGCCGCCGGCACAGGCCGGCCGTCCACGCTCACATCGTGCTCGTCGAGGTGAAGGCCCCGCTCGCGGTGCATGAAGAAGGGCAGCTCGCCGGGCGCGATGCGGTACTCTCTGCCACGCGCCTCGTCCGAATAGGTGAGCTCGCGATTGACCGCGGCCAGGCGGTTCAGCGCCGCCCGGACGGTGTCGACCAGCCGGTGGCCGCCCGAGTCCTCGTCGTCGTCGAGGTCGCCTTCGGCACGCTCGCCCTCGGGGCCGGGATTGAGCGCGTTGATGAACATGCTCGTGATCGAGCACGGCCCGGAGATCTCGATACCGGGCCGCTTGAGGTCCTCGGGCACCGGCGGCACTTTCCAGTCGCCCGTGGTGGCAGCGGACGCCGGCTGGGGCCCGGGCAGCGTGCCCTGCTCGAGGGCGCGGCGCAGCACCGCGTCGCGCTGCCGCCTGAGCGCGTGGACGCGCGGCGTGAAGTCGTCGTGGACCTTGCAGAGATACACACAGAAATGCTCGGTGAAGATCTGGGCCGCGCCCTCCACCGGGGCGAAACGGACGCGCACCGTCGCGCTCGCCGGGGCCATCTAGAGCCTGGCGACCTCGACCAGGTTCGAGTGCAGCGCCGGCCCCCCTCCAATGTCGGCCACCCGGTCGTCGGTGATCACGTTGACGCCGCGGGCGCCCGCCTGGTGCTTGGACCACCAGATGCCTTCGATGACGGCGAGGCCGGGGCGGGTGTCTTCGGTGACGGTCGCGGCGAATCTGGCCTGCCCCCGGGCGCTCCGCACCACGACGGCATCGCCGTCGGCGATGCCGCGCGACCGCGCATCCTCCGGGTGGAGGAGCACCGATGGTCCCCGCTGGCGACGCCGCAGCAGATCCGACTGGCTGAAGGAGGAGTTCAGGAAGAAGCGATTCGGCGGCACGATGCACTGGAGCGGATAGCGGCGCGCCAGAATTTCGTTCTCAGGCCCCTCGACAAGTGGCACGTAGGTCGGCAGCGACGGCAGCCCGCCGGTCGCCGTGGACCCGGAGACGAACTCGACCTTGCCCGACGGCGTCGGTGCTCCGTCGGCGAACGGCAGGTAGGGCCGGCCGACGCTCAGGCGCACGGAGCGTTCGTCCTTGAGCCGCTCGTACGTGATACCCGCAACCGATGGATCGCCGGACGCCAGCACCTCCCGCACGAGCTCGGGCTCGTCTTTGTAAAAGTGCGGATCGGAAAGTCCCATGGCCCGCGCGAGCTGCCGCACGACCTGCCAGTTGGAACGCGATTCCCCCACCGGCTCGACCACTGGCTCGGCCAGCTGCACGTAGAGGTGGCCGAAGGACTTGTAGAGATCCACGTGCTCCATCGAGGTCGTGGCGGGCAGCACGATGTCGGCGTAGTCCGTCGTGTCGGTCAGGTGCTGCTCGTGGACGACGGTGAAGAGGTCCTCGCGCGCGAGGCCGCGCAGGACCAGCTCCTGGTTCGGCACGACCGAGGCGGGATTCGAATTGTAGACGTAGAGCGCCTGCACGGGCGGGCTCAGGCCCGGGTCCGTCAGCGCGCGCCCCAGCCGGACCATGTTGATCGTCCGGGGCACGGGCTTGGGCATGAGATCCCGGCGCTCGAGGGCGGCCAGGTCGAGCCCGAAGGAGCGCGTGGAAGACAGGAGCGCCCCGCCAGACGGATGCGCGTAGGCGCCGGTGAGCGCAGGCAGGCACGCGATGGCCCGGCAGGTGCCCCCGCCGTTGTCATGACGCGAGAGCCCGATCCCCACGCGCAGGAACGAGGCCTTCGTCGCCCCGTATCGGCGCGCGAAGTCCACGATGACGTCCGGCGCGAGCCCGGTGATGGCGGCGACGCGCTCCGGGTCGTACTGCTTGACGTGCTGGGCGAGATCCGCGTAGCCGAGCGTGGCGCGCTGGACGTAGTCGTGATCCACCAGCCCCTCGCCGATGAGCACGTGCATCATGCCGAGGGCGAGGGCCCCGTCGGTGCCGGGGCGGGGCTGCAGATAGAGGTCCGCCTTCTTCGCCGTCTGCGTCCGGTATGGATCGATGCACGCGATGAAGGCGCCGCGCTGGCGCGCCTGCTTGACCAGCGACATCAGGTTGATGTGGGTGTAGCTCGCGTTGATGCCCCAGAGCACGACGAGGTCGGAGCCCACCATCTGCTCGGCGTCGTTCCCGGCGACCGTGCCGAGAGTAGCCATCCATCCGGAGTACGCGGTGGTGACACAGATCGTGCGGTCGAGCTGCGAGGCGCCCAGCGCGTGGAAGAGCGGATGCCCGGCCCAGTAGTGGAGAAGCCCGAGGGTGCCTGCGTAGGAAAAGGGCAGGATAGCTTCCCCGCCCCACCGGTCGATGATGCGCCGCCACTGGCGCGCGATCTCCTCGATGGCGGCATCCCAGCCGATGGGCTCGAAGCGCCCTTCGCCCTTGGCCCCGACACGCCGGAGCGGCGTCAGCACCCGCGTCGGGGCGTAGAGACGCTCGGCGTAGTCGTGGACCTTGCCGCAGATCACACCCTGGGTGAACGGGTGCGCAGCGTCTCCGGCGACCTCGGTGACACGTCCGCCGTCCACGGTGACGGTCAGGGCGCATTGCGACGGGCAATCGTGGGGGCAGACGGAGTGCCGGATCTCTCGCATGGAGGCCACAGAGTAGCACACGTTGTATAGTGCTCAAATGCTCGGCCGGCTCGCGGCGCTCTTCCCGTTCCACACGCCGGAAGGAAAGCGGCTCGCCGTGCTCTTCGCCATCGTCTACTTCGCCCAGGGGATGTGGTACCTGCCCGTCCAGGTCGTCACCATTTCGCTGAAGGACCGTGGACTCTCGGCCGGCCAGGTCGCCGACTTCTTCGCGATCACCATCATCCCGTGGCTGATCAAGCCCGCGTACGGCCTGATCTCGGACTTCGTCCCGCTCTTTGGCTACCGCAGGAAGAGCTACCTGTACCTGTCCTCGGGGACGGCTGCACTCGCGGGTCTCGCGCTCGGCCTCTCTGGCGACCAATCCTACTGGCGCATGGCGTACTACTTGACGGCCATGGCGGCCGGGCTTGCCTTCACCGACGTGCTCGTCGATGCCCTGATGGTGGAAAACGGCAAGCCCCTCGGGCTGACCGGAGCCTTTCAGTCCGTCCAGTGGGCCGCCATCATGACGGCCTCCATCCTCGTGGGTGAGCTCGGCGGCTACCTGGCCGAGGGCCGGCTCCTGCGAGCGTCGTTCCTAGTGGCCGCCTGCTTTCCGCTGGTCTCGCTGCTGATGGCCATCTTCGTGGTCCGCGAGGCGCCGGCGCCCGCCGTCGGCAAGGAGTTCCGGGAAACCTGGGCGTCCATCCGCGCCGCGTTGGGGGCCCGCGACGTCTGGGTGGTCGCGGGATTCATCTTCTTCTTCACCTTCAGCCCGTCCTTTGGTCCTGCGCTCCTCTTCTACCAGACCGACGTCTTGCGCTTCTCACAGCAGTTCATCGGCCACTTGCTCGCGCTCTCCGCGGTAGGGGCCGTGCTCGGTGCCATCATGTACGCTCCGATGTCACGACGGATGCCGCTGCGCCGGCTGATCAATCTCTCGATCGGCCTCAGCGTCGCGGGGACCCTGGCGTACCTCGTGTACCGCGACGTGTGGTCGGCGATCGTCATCGACACAGTCTTTGGCTGCGTCGGCATGATCACCCAGCTGGCCTTCCTGGATCTCGCAGCCAAGTCCTGCCCGCGCCACGTCGAGGCGACCTTTTTCGCCCTCCTCGCATCCGTCTTCAATGTCGGCACGCAGGCGTCGCAGAACGTGGGCGGCCGGCTGTACGATCACCTCGGGTACCTGCCCCTCGTCCTGATCTCGACCGGCATGACGGCGGCGACATGGCTGCTGGTGCCCCTCGTGAAGATCGACCGCATCGAAGCCCGGGCGAAACAGGCCGAGGTACCCGCAACCTGATGCGGTGGGTCCGGCTCGGCCTGTTCGTCTGCGGCGCCGCGCTCTTCCTGTGGCTGCTCGCCTCGATCGGCCCCGGCGCCGTCGTCCAGGCCTTCACGGACCTGTCGTGGCGGCTCCTGATCATTCTCGTGTTCCCGTTCGGTCTCACGACACTGCTCGACACGCTCGGGTGGCGTTACGCCTTCCGCCGCGACACGGTGCCCTTTCGCGCGCTTCTCGGAGCACGCCTCGCGGGCGAGGCCTTCAACCTCACCACGCCCACGGCCTCCATGGGGGGCGAGGCCGTCAAGGCCTGGCTCGTGAGGCCCTGGGCCCCTCTCGCCGAGGGCCTGCCTTCCGTCATCATCGCCAAGACGACGATCGTCATCGGACAGGCGCTCTTCCTCGTGGTCGGGCTCGTGGCCGCACATGTTGCGCTACCAGCAGACTCGCTGGTCATCCGCGGCATGCAATGGCTGCTCCTGATCCAGGTGGTGGCCGTCGCCGGCTTCGTGGTCGTGCAGGCAGGCGGGGCGCTCCGCGGTAGCACGCGGTGGCTGCAGAGATTCGGCTGGCTGTCAGATCACCGCCGAGAGCCGCTGACGCAAATCAATGACGAGCTGGCCCATTTCTACCGCCGCGAGCCCAGACGGTTGACCCTGTCCATCCTGTTCCATTTTCTGGCGTGGCTGATCGGCGCGCTCGAGCCCTGGCTCATCCTCCACTGGATGGGGCTGCCGGTCTCGCTCGCCCAAGCCATCGCCATCGAAGCCTTCAGCAGCGGTATCCGCTTCGCCGCCTTCCTCGTGCCCGGCTACCTCGGCGCCCTCGAGGCGGGACACATGGCGATCTTCGTGGCTCTCGGGCTGGGCGCGCCGGCTGGGCTGTCTTTCACGCTGGTCCGCCGCGTGCGCGAGGTGGCGTGGACCGGCGTGGGCTTCCTCGCGCTGACGACGCTCCGCGCCCAAGCGCCGCCCGCAGCCGGGGAGACCTAGGCCGCATACGACGTCCCTCTTCGCGAGCGGAAAGGCTACCCCGGTAAATAAGTGTGGGAAGAACATTCGTCGGCCGATACCGCGAGTCGCAGCGCCGGACGGGGCTCTCTTCCCTTGGCATGACCATTGCTCCTTCTCATGAACAAGGAGGAGCCATCTCATGATTTGCCCGGCATGCAAGCGCGAAATCCCACCTGCGACCCAAGGCAAAGCCAGAAAACCGGAGAAGGCCGATCCATCTGGTCAGAGAAGAACGCCCAAGCCCGAGGACGCCGAGCGGGCGGATGCCCCTCCCGCGCCCTGTCCTCAGTGCGGCTGGAGCACGATGTGGAACGAGTAAGCTGGGGCTAACCTCGGGCTTGACAGTCCCGTCCTCCCCGCTGTATCAGGGGCGAACGTATGCGCCCCATGCAACGCGACGCGCAACAGCATCGATCCATACAAGGAGAGCCGCCCATGACAGCCCTGATGCGCGTGGGTGTGGCCGGAGCGCTGGCGATGATTCTGAGCCTCGGCATCAAGGGCTTCGCGGCATCACCTGCGCAGATGTCGCAACCCGGGGCAGTCAAGCCCAACATGCGATTCATCCAGACGAACGGCATCAGCATGCGGATCGCCGAGATGGGGTCGGGGCCTCTGGTGGTATTGCTCCACGGCTGGCCGGAGTCGTGGTACTCGTGGCGTCACCAGTTGCCGGCGCTGGCGGATGCGGGCTTTCACGTGGTCGCGCCGGACATGCGCGGCTTTGGAAAAACCGATGCGCCCAAGGCGGTGGAAGACTACGACATCCTGAAGCTGACCGCCGACATCGCAGGACTCCTCGACGCGCTCGGCGAGAAGTCCGCGGTGGTCGTGGGGCACGACTGGGGCGCCGTCGTCGCGTGGCACTGTCTGCTGCTCTACCCCGATCGATTCCGCGGATTGGTGGCGATGAGCGTGCCCTACCGCGGGCGCTCGCCCGAGTCACCGATCGAGATCCTGAAGAAGGCCTACGGCGACAACTTCTTCTACATGCTCTATTTCCAGGAGCCGGGCGTCGCCGAGACGGAGTTCGACGCGGACCCGCGCGGCATCCTGAGCGGGCTCTATGTTTCGCCAAACGCCCCGCGCGAGACGCCGGCGGTGACCGATCCCAAGCGCGCCGCAGGCGGCTGGATTCCGCGCCTGGGCGCGCCCAAGGGCGCGCAGTCATGGCTTACCCAAGCCGACCTCGACTACTTCGTCGCCGAATTCAAACAAGCAGGCTTCAGGGGCGGCATCAACTATTACCGCAACATTCATCGGAATTGGGAGACGACGCCGCAACTGGCCAGCGCGCGCGTTGCGCAGCCGGTGCTCTTTCTCGCGGGCGAAAAGGACGTCGTCATCCGCGGTGCCACCGCCGAGCAGCTGACCGCCATGATGGGCCAGTTCGTGCGGGACTTGCGGGGCGTCACCCTCTATCCAGGCGTCGGCCACTGGGTTCAGCAGGAGCGACCCGACGACGTGAACAAGGCGGTGATCGAGTTCTTGAAGTCGGTGCCGAAGTCGTGAGATACGGCGCGGTACGCGCGATCGCTGCCCTCCTGGCGAAGCGTGCCTGAGTACCAGGCGCCATCGCGCGATGTTTAGGACCGTTCGCATCCTCGCCGTGCTCGGACTCGCCCTCGCCGCCGCCGTGACACCGGTTGCCGCGCAGGGACCCCTCGCGAGAACCTATGCCGCGTACGGTTTTCGCGCGCTGGGCTCTGGTGACTTTGGCGGCGCCGTCCGGGAATTCACGGAGGCTCTGGAGCTGTACCCGCTCTACGTCGACGCCTACGTCGGGCGCGCCATGGCGGGCATCGCCCAGGACCGGCTGCTGGAGGCGTGGGCCGACTTGCAAAGGGCCAAGCGCTATGACGACGACCCGACCAGGAAGGTTGCCATCGAGGAGCTCATGCAGGGGGTCGAGGTCACGTCGCGGCTCGCGAGCTACGCGGCGTTTCTTGCCGGAGCCAGGCGCGAGGCCGACGCGGTCCAGGTCGCCGGATGGGCTGACCGGTTTCGCGCCACCCTCTATACCATCCCACCGGAGAGCACGGTCCTCGACTTCGCTCCACACGACGTCCTGAAGAAGTACGCCGCCGAGCTGCGACCGCTAGGCCGGCAAGCCGAGGCGGGCCAGACGGAAGCGCTTGCCGACGCGTACCTCGGCCACCAGATGGAGAGTTGGCGCCGGCAGCGGGAGGAGTACGCGAAGGAAATCTGAGGGAACTACCCGCCGAGGCGCTCGGCGATGACCCGCAGCGCCGTGTCCACCGCGCGCACGCCGATGCCGGGATCCATGCTCGGCTGGTCGAGACCGGAGGCCGCGACCATGGCGGGCGATAGCGGAACGTGCATGAAACCGGCGAGGGCTCGCCTTTTTTCCGTGGAGATGGCGTGGAGGGTCGCATAGAGCGTCTGGTTGCAGAGGTAGGTGCCGGCGGTGTTGGAGAGATAGGCGGGAATGCCTTCGCGTGCGAGCGCCTCGAGCA
>Ga0099827_10000778_pt1 | contig 15401 bp, 10 predicted proteins | sample CZO8metaG_FD_79339 | JGI IMG/M metagenome (GOLD analysis project Ga0099827, IMG submission 79339) | Vadose zone soil microbial communities from the Eel River Critical Zone Observatory, Northern California, USA - CZOApr15con1.8 metaG | ecosystem: Environmental > Terrestrial > Soil > Vadose zone ...
AAGGGACTTGGCGAAAACGAATTCGAGCATCACATTTGTGCCGTGCGCGCGGTCGACAGCGACTTTGCCGCACGCATGGGCGTTGCCGGCAGGACGAATTCTGCGGGCAGTGGGAGGCCGGGCTTTCAGTTTCCTTTGTTCCGTCTTGCAGCCATCATGAAACAATTCCGCCCTCACATCGTCCACACCCGCAATTTTGGCGCGCTAGAAGCAATTCCGGCAGCGCGACTCGCTGGCGTTCCGGCAGCAGTTCACAGCGAACACGGGTACGAACTCGAAATTCTCGACGGGCTGCCTTTGAGGCGACGGATTCTTTGCCGTGCCTTTTACGCAATGGCGGATGCTGTTTTCACCGTCACCTATGACCTCGGCAAGTATCATGCAAAGCAGTCCGGGCTGCCGGTGGAGAAATTCCACGTCCTCTACAACGGGGTGAATACCGACACATTCTTCCCGTGCTTGGAGGCTTCCGCAAGGCTCAAATCGGAATTGGGCATCCCGGTGGATCGGGTCGTAGTCGGCACCGTTGGCCGTTTGGTGCCGATAAAAGATCAGCGGACGCTGTTGCGGGCGGCGGAACTCCTGCTGAAACTGAATCGCAACATGCATGTGATAGTCGTCGGGGCTGGCCCCGAGCTTGCAAAGTTGCAAGCGCAGGTTGCTGCGTCCGAAGAATTGCCCGGGCGCGTAACGTTCTCAGGCGCGTCGGACCGCGTGCCCCATCTGCTGAATGCGATGGACATTTTTGTTCTGCCCTCGATCTGCGAAGGTATGTCGAACACCATCATCGAGGCGATGGCGAGCGGGCTGCCAGTGGTGGCGACGCGTGCGGGCGGCAATCCCGAGCTTGTTAAAGAAGACCGCACCGGATGGCTCTTTAGTCCGGGCGATTTCAGGAATCTGTCGGCGCTGCTCCTGCGTTTCACGGACGACGCAAATTTGCGGAACGAGTTCGGTCATGCCGCGCGGCGTCGGGCCGTTGAGCTGTTCAGTCTGTCCGGCATGATACAACGCTATCGCAGCTTGTACTTTGATCTGGCTGCGCGCCGCGGTGTCCCAGAAGGAGCTTAGGCAGGTTTCTATGTGCGGTATTTGTGGAGTATTCGAGTACGAGCGCCGATCGGACATTCCCCGCGAGATCGTGCACAGAATGAATCAGACGATGATTCATCGGGGCCCGGACGACGGCGGGGTTTTCGTCGGCCCAGGAATCGGTCTGGGCCATCGACGCCTGAGCATCATCGATCTCGCCGGCGGCCATCAGCCGATGTCGAATGAAGACGGGACCGTGTGGGTGCTGCTCAATGGTGAAATCTACAACTATCCAGAACTTCGCGCCGAGCTCGTTCAGCGAGGTCACAAGTTCGCAACGAATTCCGATACGGAAGCCATTGTTCATCTCTATGAGGACTATGGCGAACGCTGCTTTTCGAAGCTGCGCGGCATGTTTTCCATCGCCATCTGGGATTCGCGGAACCGCGAGCTCAGCCTAGCGCGCGATCGCGTCGGAAAAAAACCGCTGTTCTACTCCGCCGATGGCAAACGCATCCTTTTCGGGTCGGAGCTGAAAGCGCTTCTCGCAGGCGATTCCCTGTCGCGGGAGATGGATGACCAGGCACTCTCGGATTATTTTTCCTTTGGATATATTCCGGCGCCGAAAACAATCTATCGCTCGGTGCGTAAGATCCTTCCGGGTCACTACTTGGTGGCCTCAGCAAACGGCATTCGCGAATCGTGCTATTGGGACTTGTCCTTTGCCAATGTTGAGCAGCAGAGCGAAGCAGAGTGGGGCGAACGCTTGCGCCACGAACTGTGCGAAGCGACGCGCGTCAGATTGATGAGCGACGTGCCGCTCGGTGCATTTCTCAGCGGCGGTATCGATTCCTCAGCCGTAGTGGCCATGATGAGCCACCTGATGAAGCAGGCTGTCACCACTTGCTCGATCGGCTTCGAAGAGGAGAAATACAACGAAGCCGAGTATGCTCTTCAGATCTCAAAGCTTTTTTCCAGCGATCATCACGATGAGATCATTCAGCCGAACGCCGTTGAGATCGTGGACAAGCTTGCATGGCATTTTGACGAACCATTCGCGGACTCCTCAGCGATTCCGACCTACTATGTTTCGAAGATCGCGCGCCGCTACGTGACAGTTGCGCTTGGGGGCGACGGCGGCGATGAGAGCTTCGCTGGATACCGACGCTATAAGCTCGACTACTATGAAAACCGCCTGCGACGGCACGTCCCTCCGTCGATGCGGCGGACCTTGTTTGGGCCACTCGGACGCTGGTACCCTGCATTGGCGTGGGCGCCTCGCATCTTGCGCGCCAAATCTACATTCCAAAGTTTGTCACGTTCCCCGCTTGAGGGTTACTTCAACGCGATCTCTTACTTCCGTCCGGACGACAAGGCCCGCCTGTTCACGTCCGATTTCTGCAGCCGTCTTGCAGGATATGATTCGCTTGATGTTCTCCGTCACTACTACGACCGCGCCGATACCGACGACCTTCTCGCGAAGATTCAGTATGTCGACATCAAGACCTACCTCACGGATGACATTCTGACCAAGGTGGATCGCACTAGCATGGCGGTATCACTTGAAGTGCGCGCCCCGATGCTCGATCACAAGTTTCTGGAATGCTCCGCTTCCATTCCGAGTGACTTGAAATTGCACAACGGAACCGGAAAATACATTTTGAAGAAAGCGCTCGAACCCGTGCTCCCGGCGAACATCCTCTATCGCGCGAAACAAGGTTTCGCAATTCCTCTGGACATGTGGTTCAAACGCGAACTCAAGGACATGGCCCACCACGTCATCCTCGAAACTAGCGACGGAATCCTGGACCAGCGTTTCCTGAAGAAAATCTGGGATCAACACCAAAAAGGCTACTACGACAGGTCAGCGCTGCTCTGGGCCACGATGATGTTTCGCAAGTGGCGCCAAACCTTCAGCGCGTAAAAGGGCGGCATGAGCGGCATCTGCGGCATCTACGATCCGGGCAGGGAATTGAGTGCGAGAAGTATTGCGCCGATGCTGGACGCCCTCGCACTGGCTGGCGAGACCGAGCGCGCCACGATGAACGGTCATTCGATCGCATTCGGTGTTGCCCGCCGCTGGAACTTTCAACAGGTTGCGCGGGTCGAGGCCGTTTCTGTCGTTGCCGACGCCGATCTTGTTGATCAGAGGCCACTTGCCGACGCTTTGTCTCTCGAACACACCGCCGCAGCCGCAATGCCCGTGGCCGAGCGGATAGCGAAGCTGTATCTGGCGCGAGGAATAAAGGCCATCGAGTTGTTGCGGGGCGGATTTTCATTCGCCATTTGGGATGAACGCAAGCAGCGATTGATTCTTGCTATCGACCGTCTGGGGATCAAAAGCCTGTACTGGCGGCGCGAAGGCGGCCGTCTGCTGTTCTCTTCCAGGGCGGGAGCAATTCGTGCGGCGCAGAGCGGTGCACCCGAGGTGAATCCAGCGGCAGTGCTCCAGTTTTTGCTCTTTGCGTCGGTTCCGGCGCCGCTGACAAGCGACCACGGCATGGAGAAGCTGCGGCCGGCAACATTTTTGCAGGTGGAAGCAAGTCGCGTGACGGAGCATCAGTATTGGGATCTTGAATTTCCAGAGAGCAATGAGCGCAATGTTTCGCACTGGTCCGGGGAGCTACAGGAAGCCATGCGCGCCGCCGTTCACCGCAACCTCGAGGGCCACGATCAAACCTCCACGGGCTGCTATTTGAGCGGCGGCACCGACAGCAGCTCAGTGGTGGCTTTCGCCAGCGAGGTATTTAAGCCCGCAAAGTCCTTCTCTATTGCCTTCGAGGAAACTGGATTCAGCGAGATTGAATATGCCCGAACCACGGCCTCGCTGTTTGGAACGATTCATTACGAGAAGTTCCTTACGCCGCAGGATGCCAGCGGCGCGATCGACAAAATCATAGCCTACTACGATGAGCCTTTCGCCAATTCCTCAGCAATCGGTTCCTATTATTGCGCCTTGCTGGCTCGGGAAAACGGTGTCAGCACGCTGCTCGCCGGCGACGGCGGTGATGAACTCTTCGGCGGGAATGAGCGGTACGCGGCCGACAAGCGCTTTGCCCTATACCATTCGCTTCCTCGGTGGCTTCGCCGTGGACTGATAGAGCCCGTGATTCGCCTGTTGCCCGACAATGAGAGCAAATTTGGCCTTCCACGGCGTTACGTACGCCGCGCGAATATTCCCAACCCGCGGCGGTTTTTTTCGTATGGGTTCTTCCTCAGCCTGCCGCCGGTGGAAGTTTTTGAGGACAGATTCCTTGATCTTACCGGGACGGAAAACTGGCTCGCGATTCCCGAAAGTCATTTCTCGCGTGCTAAAGCTACAAGCGAGCTTAACCGCATCCTCTACCTCGATCTAAAGATGACTCTTGCCGACAATGATCTTCGCAAAGTCTCCGGCACCGCCGAACTTGCGGGCGTGAATGTCCGTTATCCGCTTCTTGATGACCGGCTCGCGGAGCTCTCAGGACGCATCCCGGCTTCGCTGAAACTGAAGGGATTTGAAAAGCGCTATGTCTTCAAGCAAGCAATGAAAGGAATTTTGCCGGATAGGATTCTATACAAGAAGAAGCATGGCTTCGGTGTTCCGGTGGCGCAATGGCTGCTGCAGAATCCCCGAATGAGCGAACTCATGCGGGACCTAATGCATGATTCCAAGACCCGGCAGCGCGGGTATTTCCGTCCAGCTTTCATCGCCCGGCTGATGGACCTGCACAAGGTACAACCCAACTACTACGGCGAAATTGTCTGGTATCTCGTCGCGCTCGAGCTCTGGCATCGCCAGCACATCGAAAGGATACGTGAAGAGGTCCATGCAAGATAAGTCTTCTGGTGATCCTGCCGCTCCGGACCAAGGCGCGCGCCAAATCCTTGCGAGCCTGTCCTCCCGCGTCAAGGAAACAGGACGGCGCGCGCTCGCGGCAGGCCTCTATCATACGCGTCTGCTGAGCGGAGTGCGGCGGCTCGGAGGTTCACACGATTTCCAGTCTCGGCCCGAATCGAGATGGCCGCGGCTTCGGCGCTTTGCTGGTTCAAAATTTGCCATTCTCTGTTATCACCGCGTGGGAACAGAGGGTGTGCCGCTTTTTTCGCGACTCGATCCTGGTGTATTCGAAGCTCAGATGCGTTACGTTCAGCGGCACTATCGTGTCGTTTCGTTGGGCCAAATGTCCAGCGAACTGCTTTCCGACCGAAAGGTCCAGCCCACTGTCACCATTACGTTTGACGACGGTTATCGAGATCTCTACAGTTGTGCTCTCCCCGTGCTGCAGAAGTACGAGATTCCTGCGACCATATATTTGATCGGCCAAAGCATGGAGACAGGCGAAGCACCTTGGTACGACCGCATCTTTGTTGCGATTGACGCCGCGCCCGGTCCGGTGCTGGAGGTGCATATCGGCGCCACGAGGCGATTCGTTTTGTCTTCTCCCGGAGATCGTGCTGGGGCCGCATGGGAGATCATCTGCTACCTCCGCTCGATCACCGATCTTGGGCGCCGCAAGTGGTGCAGAGAGTTCGAGAAGCAGATCCCGGTTCCCCAACGACGCCTGGAGCGCCGCATGCTGGATTGGGAGCAGGTACGCGCGATGCAGAAGAGCGGCATCTCGTTTGGAGCGCACACAATGACGCATCCTGCGGTCAGCCGGCTCGATGACCCGGCGCTCGAAGAAGAGCTCGGCCGTTCGAAACAGCTCCTGGAGAACGGCCTGGGTGAAGCCGTTGAACACTTTGCGTACCCCTTCGGGAAGCCTTCGGACTGCAGCCTCGCGGCTGAGGAGTGCTTTGTGAAGTATGGTTATCGCTCGGCTGCCACCACGACGGAAGGCTTCAATTTGAAAGGGGACAATCTTTACCGTTTGCGCCGCCTGCAGGTCGGGGACGCCCGTTGCATCAGCTCATTCGCTTTCACGCTCGGCCGGATGTTCCTGGAGACCTCCGCTGCTCCGCAACCAGCCCCGGCCTGCGCGGTTCCTGACGAAGGCTTTGGAACGCAAACTGAGACGAACGAAGGCAGGTTGTAGCGAACCACGATGCGAGACGTCATACTCATCACGATCATCCTCGGGTCCGTACCTGTTTGCCTGGTCAGCCCATACATCGGCGTCATGATGTGGTATTGGGTCTCGTATTTCAATCCGCACCGCTTCACGTGGACCTATGGCTATGACTTCCCCGTGGCGTTGCTCGTCGCCGTGCCGACGCTCATTGGGACCGTTTTCGCTGAAAAGTCTCTGCGCTCGCTGTACATGCGCGAAAGTCTTCTCTTGATAGGCATCTGGGCCTGGTACGCGATCACTTACGTTCATGCTCAGGGAATTCCTTTATTCGCCCTCCACATGCAGGATGCAAAGTACGAAATCAATCACATCAGCAAGATTTTGCTGATGACCTTGGTCATGATCGCCGTCATCACAAGTAGGCACAAACTGCGCGGTGTGATGTTGGTGACCGCTTTGAGCTTGGGGCTCCTCGCTGTGAAAGGCACTCTGTTTGGCTTGCGGACTGGCGGCGAGTCTCGCGTTTGGGGGCCTCCGGATTCGTTTCTGGCTGACAACAACGCCTTCGGGCTCGCACTAAACATGTGTTTGCCATTGCTGTTTTTTCTGGCTAAGGAAGAAAAAAACAAATGGATGAAGCTTTTGCTTAGAGTGTGCTTTGTCGCTTCAATCGTTTCCGTCATGTTGACCTATTCGCGCGGAGGTCTCTTGGGGCTCGGCGTCGTACTGGCGGCCATCACCCTCAAGACCCGTCACAAGGTGATTGGCGGTTTTTTGCTGACTGTTTCGGTTTTTCTTGTGCTCTCTTTTGCCCCCTCCGCATGGATGGACCGCATGAGCCGGTTCATGAGTGGCGACTTGGATGCGTCCGCCAATCAGAGACTCGTTGCTTGGGAAACGGCGTGGCATTTCGCCAAGGATTACCCTGTCACCGGGGGAGGGTTTGACACTCTTCCTGATGTCAACGTGTTTCAGCGCTACCAACTCAAGCCCCTTCCATTGGGCTACACCTCCACGGGCCCCCACAGCATTTACTTTCAGCTTCTGTCAGACCAAGGTTTCGTAGGGTTGGGGCTTTTCTTGCTGCTCATTGCCAGTTGTTTCTGGACGTTGTGGCGAATCAAGCGCACCGCGAGAGTGCTGGGTTCCGCTCAGTGGCTGATGAACTACGCTAACATGGTGGAGATCGCGATTCTCGCATTTATGGTGAGCGGAGCATTCCTGGGATTCCTCTATCTCGATGTGATCTACCAGATGATTGCTATCGTAGTTGTCTTGAAGGCGCTCTTCCAAAAGGAAGTCATGTCTCATTTGGCCGAGCTGGAAGAAAAAGTATCCGCTGAGGTTCTTTCCGAAGCGGATCCGGCGCTCGCTTAGAGTGTTTATGCCCGGTTGAGACTGGGAGGGAGAAATAGATGTCGCTGGTATCGTGGATTGAATGCATGGCGCGCAGGAAGACTTCGCGGCTGGTTCTCGGAGCTTTTCTGCTGCTTCCTGCCTCCGCGCACGCACAGACTTGGAACTGGAAAGTTGAGGACGTGGACCTTGCCGGCATGGGAAGCTCCATCGCCGCAGATCAGGATGGAAATTTGCATGTCAGCTACTATGTCCCCCAGGGAGGGCAAATTAAGTACGGATTCCGCCCCGTGGGAGGCAGCTCAAAGTGGTTCACTATGGTGCTGGAGCACAATCTGGGCGTCCTTGAGACTGGCATCACGCTCGACACTGCAGGCAATCCTCACATCTGCTATACCCCTCGGATTATGATGTATGCACACTGGGACGGACATAAGTGGTCCAAACAGGAAGTTGATCCGGGTAGCGGCCTAATTGCCTACATCTGCTCTATCAAAGTCTCACCCGACGGGAAACCCATGATCACCTGGTATCTGGAGAGTGGGACATTCCTGCGCTATGCAATTCTTCAGGATGGCCTTTGGGTGGCGCGCTCACTTGACGGGGAGTCTCTGCCAGGCAAATGGAGTTCGATGGCTCTTGATGCGAAAGGGAATCCGAAGGTCGCTTACAGTCATTTTCCTCTTGGGCAACTGAAGTTGGCCTCTTTTGATGGGAAGAACTGGTCGACCCAGATGGTCGACGCTTTCGACCCTATGCCCAACACCGGAGGACAAAAGGGCATGGGAAATTCGCTTGTCCTCGACGCCCACGGCAACCCCATTATCAGTTACTACGATGAAGAATCTCTCAAATTGGCTCGGTACGTCGATGGAAAGTGGAAGAAAGAAGTTGTTGAATCACTTCCTCCCTTCGGCAAGTGGGGCTGGAAAAGTTTTCGCAGTTCGCTTGTCCTCGACAGCAAAGGAAACCCGCACGTTGGCTTCGAGAGTTTGCAGGGACTTGAACATGCCTGGTGGGACGGAAAGCAGTGGCGGACGCAGATCCTTGCTCGCGCTCTCGGAATTACTTACTTCGATAACTCCATGACCATCGACAAGGACGATACGCTCTATATGACCTATCGTGACCCTGCCGACGGTTCCCTGAGACTTGCCGTGGGGCGCACTGCGCCTGCTGCCGAGACGGCTCAGGCAGACAAATTGAAGAGCTCGCACTAGGCATACTGCTCGCAGGGACGTGCCGATGTGTGAGCTTTTGCTGAACCAATAGATCAATAAGTCGTGCGAGAAACTATTCTCCAAGTTCTTTTCGCTGCATCAGCGCTACTGGTGGCGTACATCTACTTTGGTTATCCCCTGCTCATCGCTTTTCTGGCCCGCTTCTTTCCTCGCCGGACTGCTTCCGCGGAAACAGCCGACTTTCCATTTGTGACACTTATCGTGTCCGCCTACAATGAACAAGCCGTCATCTCCGAGAAGCTTGAGAACTCTCTTGCGCTCGCGTATCCGCCGGATCGGTTGCAGATATTGGTCGTTTCCGATTGCTCAACCGATGGCACGGACGAGATTGTCCTGAGTTTCGCGGAGCGCGGGGTTCGCTTGGTCCGCCAACCCGAACGCCTTGGCAAGAGCGCCGGGTTGAACCTGGGAGTTCAGGTGGCCGGCGGCGAGGTTCTCATTTTCTCGGACGCCAACGCAATCTATCAGTCGGACGCGATTCGCCATTTGGTGAAGCATTTCTCTGACGAGAATGTCGGTTACGTTGTTGGAAACGCACGCTATGTCGAAAGTTCGGCTCTTGTTTCGTCCGCACAATCGGAAGGGCTCTACTGGAGGTTTGAGACCTGGTTGAAGAAGAAAGAGTCGGAATTTGGTTCGGTCGTTGGCGGAGATGGGGCCATCTATGCAATCCGCCGTGCACTTTTCTTTCCGCTCGGTGCCTCGGACATCAACGACCTCTTGAATCCTCTGCAGATCATCGCGCACGGGTACATCGGAGTATTCGAGCCTGCTGCGGTTTGCTATGAAGAAGCAGGAGACAGTTTCGAAAAGGAATTTCGACGCAAAGTGCGGATCATCGGCCGTAGTCTCGGCGCAGTATGCCGCGTATGGACTGTGCTGCTACCCCGGACCCAGCCTCGTCATTGGTATGCGCTCGTTTCCCACAAACTGCTGCGTTGGTTTTCTCCTTTCTTTCTTATCCTGTTGCTCGCCTCTAGTTTGCTGCTGTGGGCTTCTGTTTTTTATCGGGTGGCTGCCGTCCTGCAACTGGGATTTTATGCCCTCGCGGTCGCAGGATGGTGGTTAGAATCCCGCAGGCGCTCGCTGCGGGTCTTTTATTTGCCGTTCTACTTTTGTGTGGTGAATCTGGCTTCGTTGTTCGGCATCGTCAACTCACTGCGCGGCTCGCTTTCCCCCACGTGGCAGACGGTTCGGCAGCAGAACCATGTTCAGCAAGATCCGGCGGCTGGCTTGGCGCGGAGAAAATCCTGAGCCATGGGAAGTCTCCGCGAGAAACTTTTCAAGTTCTACTATCGCATTGAAGCCATCCTGACGCCGGGTTTGCGCAACGCGCAGTTTGCCTATTTCGATGTTCTCAAACAGAGACTCGGTCCTGAAACCCAGTGGCTGGATATCGGCTGTGGACGGCGGCTGTTTCCCGATTGGATGCCTCATTGGAAAGAAGAGCAATCTTCCCTGCGCGATCGGCTGAAAGGTATTTATGGTCTGGACCCGGATTTTTCCAGCTTGCGCGACAATCGTTTTGTCCGCTTCCCGGTTTCTGGCGATTCCAGCATCCTGCCGTTCGTGAACGCCTCGTTTGATCTCTTGACCGCTAACATGGTGGTGGAGCACGTTGCAAAACCGGAAGCGTTGCTCGCGGAAGCCTTGCGCGTGCTCAAGCCGAACGGCGTGTTTGTATTTCACACCCCGAATACCTTGAGCTACGCAACACTCCTGGCGCGGCTCGTTCCAGAGGGACTCAAAACGCCGTTGGTAGGATTTTTCGAGGGCCGCAAGGAAGAGGACGTCTTCCCCGCCTTATATCGTATGAACACTCCCGCGAAGATCGAGCAATTGTCCCGGGAGGCCGGTCTCTGTCTTGCCGAGTTGCTGCGTGTTGAATCGTCGGCACAAACGGTGATGCTCGGTCCATTGGTCATCTTGGAATTGAGTTGGATTCGCCTTCTGCGTCTCTCAATGCTCCGAAACTTTCGAAGCAATCTCATAGTCATCTTGCAAAAGCCAGCGTGAGAACCGCTCAATGACCTCTACTATGGGATTCTGCCCAACGTTCTTGTCCGGAGGACGGAAACGAAGGAATTGCATCTCTGGCGGTCGAATCGCATGACCTATCGCATTCTTCATGTTCTGGATCATTCGTGGCCCGTGCTCGATGGATACAGCCAGCGCAGCTAGAGCATCGTCACCGCGCAGCTTAAGTTGGGAATGGCACCGGTCGTCGTGACAAGTCCCCTCCATCAGTTGGACGACCCGAACGCGTCGGAGACAAGCCTCAATGGTTGTCAGTATTTTCGATCTGCCCTTCAGACCGGTCTTGCTGGGCGAGCTATTCGAGAGCGCTGGCCTCTCATCAGGGAGGTCAGCGTCGTTCGCCTTCTTCGGCGCCGCATTGAATCGCTTTTGGACACTTGCGCATTCGATGTCGTGCACGCGCATTCGCCGGCTCTCTGTGGTCTCGCCGCGTTGCAGGCGGCTCGATGCTGCGGTTTGCCGTTTGTCTACGAGATCCGTTCGTTCTGGGAAGACTCTGCGATCGATCAAGAGAGGACATTCCGCGCTTCGATCCGTTACGCGCTCGCCAGGCACCTGGAGACTTACGTTGTCCGCCGTGCGGATTCGCTCGTTGGGATAGCTAATTCGATTCTGCGGGAACTTGCAAGCCGAAAGGTCCCTGCGGACAGGCTGTTCCACGTTCCGAACGGCGTCGACGTGGCCCGGTTCTCCCCGCGCCCGCGCGACGCCACCCTCGCTCGTGAACTTGGGATTCACGAGACACCAACTCTCGGCTACGTTGGCACGCTCTTTCTTTGGGAGGGTGTTTCCTGGCTCGTGCGAGCCGCTGCAGAACTCCACAAGAGCGGCGCTGTGTTTCAGCTGCTGATTGTGGGCGACGGTCCGGACGCCAATAATGTGCGGAAAGTTATAGAAGAAACCGGTGCGGCCGGTTTTGTCCGTTACATAGGCCGCGTTCCTCATTCGGAGATCGAGCGATATTACTCCGTGATGGACGTCCTCGTCTATCCGCGCCGTAGCATGCGGCTAACTGAGTTGGTGACCCCGCTCAAGCCGTTGGAAGCCATGGCCCTCAAAAAAGCTACGCTTGGGAGTTCGGTTGGCGGGCTGCGTGAACTGATTGAATCCGAGAATACCGGCATGCTATTCGAGCCCGGCAACGTCGCGGAATTCTGCCGGCAGGCGGCTCGCTTGCTGCAGCAACCGGACCTCCGGCGCGTTCTCGGTGAAAACGCCCGCAAGAATATCGCCGCTCAGAAGGACTGGAAGGTACTCGCTAGCCGGTATGAAGAAGTTTACGCGGCCGCCGTTCGAAACGCTCGGGCGCGGACCTGACGCGTTTCTCACTTCAGCGTGCGTGGCGCTGCCATTGGTGCTTTGAACGATTGCGGTCTTCTTGACATACCCGCCTCGATGGCGTTGTGTTTGAATGGTGATGGATCCGAATGTTTTTTCTCGGGCGCCTATTCCAGTTTCGCAGCCAAGTGTTGAAGCGTTTTTGATGGGTGACGCAAAATGGATTCCCAGCGTGTTCTATTGACCGGCGGTGCAGGCTTTATCGGATCGCATCTCGCCGAAGCTCTCATCCAAAAGGGCCACCAATTGACCATCGTCGACAATCTGGACGATTTCTATTCGCCTGAGCGCAAGCAACGCAATCTGGATGAGATTCGCCGCTCGGGCTCTTACGAATTCATCCCCGCGGATATTTGCGATGTTCAAAGAATGCGTGAACTCATCGGGCGGCTGCGTCCGGACAGCATTATCCACTTGGCCGCGCGTGCTGGTGTTCGGCCCTCCATCGAGCAACCATTGCTCTACGACCGGGTCAACGTTTCGGGAACCGTCAACCTCCTGGAACTCTCCCGGGAACTTGGCGTCGCAAGATTCCTTTTCGGTTCATCCAGCTCCGTCTACGGCGCTACGAGCAAAGCTCCGTTCTCCGAGGATCAGGTTGAATGCCGCCCCATTTCTCCGTACGCAGCGACGAAACTCGCCGACGAGCTTTTTTGTTACACCTACGCGCATCTCTTTGGCGTTTCCATCGTTTGCTTGAGATTCTTCACTGTCTATGGCCCCCGCCAGCGTCCTGACTTGGCCATTCACAAGTTCACTGCAGAGATCGAAGCCGGAAATCCAATTCCCGTGTTCGGAGATGGCTCCACCGGCCGCGACTATACTCACGTGCAGGACATCGTTACCGGAATTCTCGCGGCTCTTGCATTTCAGCCGAAACTAACCGGAGGAGCGCGGTTCGAAATTTTCAATTTGGGCAATTCCAGTCCCGTCAAGCTCATTGAGCTTCTAGACTTGCTCGAGCGCGTCATCGGTCGCAAAGCCATTCGGCAACAAATGCCACTGCAACCCGGCGACGTCCCACTTACGTGGGCCGATATCTCCAAAGCCACCCGCATGCTCGGCTATCGTCCCAAAATCAGTCTTGAGGAAGGACTTCGCGGATTCGTGGATTGGTATCGCTCGGAGAATATGGCTCGCCGCTCTTAGCCGGAACCCGCAAGATTCATCCGCTGTGCCGTTCTCGCGGGTCACCATTCCGGGCTCGAGAAATCATTGCCGCTTGTGAGGAGAATCAGTTGCGCATTTTGACGTTCACGAGCCTGTTTCCCAATGGCGTGCGGCCGGTGCTCGGTGTCTTTGTCTTTCAAAGGCTTTCTCACCTTTCCCGGCGCCCAGGAAATGAAGTTGAGGTCATTGCGCCCGTGCCGTATTTTCCCCGCTGGCTTCGATTCTCCCGCTGGCAGAAGGAAGGCCAGGTGCCACGCGAGGAACGCATGGGGGGCTTGACCGTCCATCACCCACGCTACCTCTTGCTACCCAAGGTCTCAATGCCAATGCACGGGTTGTTGATGTTCCTGGGCAGCTGGCGCTTGGCCCGCAAGCTCCATCGAGAAAACCCGATCGACTGCATTGACGGCCACTTCATCTATCCCGATTGCTTTGCCGCAGTGCTTCTCGGGAAGCTCCTAAAAGTGCCAGTCGTTGTATCCGCTCGCGGAACGGACATCAATCTCTATCCTTCGTTTCGGTTGATTCGCCCCATGGTGCGCTGGACGCTTTCAAATGCTGCCGGCGTGATCTCCGTTTCCAGATCTCTCGGGAGGGCCATCGCGGGCCTTGGCTTTCCGCAAGATCGAGTCCGAGTCATCGGCAACGGAATCGATCCGACGCGTTTCAACCCCGTCGATCCGCGGGAAGCTCGAACCCGGTTGAATCTTCCGCAGACTGGACCAATTGTCGTCAGCGTTGGCGGCCTGATTCCGCGGAAAGGTTTTCATTTCCTGATTCCAGCCCTCGCGCAAATTGCTCCTCAATTCCCTGGATTGCGCCTCTACATTCTCGGGGAAGGGGAATACCGCGCGAAGCTGGAGTCGCTGGCGCGCGAGTTCGGAATTCAGGACCACGTTTTTCTCCCGGGAAATATCCCCAATGAAGAGTTGCGATACTGGTTCAGCGCCTCCACCGTCAGTTGCCTGGTGAGTTCACGTGAAGGCTGGCCCAACGTATTGCAGGAGTCGCTTGCTTGTGGAACTCCTGTCGTGGCTACCAATCTTTGGGGAGCGCCGGAAGTGATCGTGTCACCTGATCTCGGCTTGCTTGTCGAGCAGAACGTCGAAGCCATTGCCGCCGCTCTCCATGTTGCTCTCAACAAAACATGGGACCGTACTGGCATCGCACGCCACGCCGGCCAGCGAACATGGGAGGTTGTGGCGGATGAGCTGGGGGATTATCTATCGTCGATTATCTCGGAATGGCATGGTGGTTCACAAGCCGCAAGCTCGCAAGGCTCCCCAGTTCCGCAGGATCGTGAGGGTTGAGGTCGGATTTCTCGCGTCCTTTTCATGTAAAATAGCGGCTCAGAACCTCCGTTCGCGGGAAGTGGAAAGAGAAAGCCGCGTGTGGTTTGCGCTGTCTCCTTTTTCTTGGGCGACCCTGCCGATTCCACTAAACCATTTGTTATCTGTAGTTTATGGCTATCGAAGGGTCAACGCGCTGCAATGCTGGCGACCCTCGTGCTACGGAGTTCCGCGCGCCCTGGCTTCAGTAGTTGGCTCCGGCAGCATCGGGTTAGGTTCCCAAAATTGTTCTGGCGAAGTAACATAAAGATGTCCATGAAGAACGCACTCACCATTGATGTCGAGGACTACTACCACGTCAGCGCTTTTAGCCATCAAATGCCAGTCGATCAATGGAGTTCCCGGCAAAGCCGTGTCGAAGGAAACATCGACCTGCTTCTCGATTTGCTAGATCATGCCGGCTGCAAAGCCACCTTTTTTACACTCGGATGGGTTGCCGAACAGCAACCCCACGTTGTAAAGCGCGTCGCGGGCCGCGGTCACGAAGTCGCCTGCCATAGCTGGCGTCATCGCACCGTTTTTGAGATGACGCGAGAAGAGTTCCGCGACGATACTCTTCGGGCAAAGCGGCTGCTCGAGGATTGCAGCGGAACCCCCGTCCTTGGCTACCGGGCGCCAAGCTTCTCGATCACTTCCGCTTCTCTCTGGGCTCTCGAAGTTCTCGCGGAGCTCGGGTTTACGTTTGATTCTAGCATTTTCCCGGTCAAACATCCGAACTACGGCATACCCAATTCTTCACGCGCCCCGTATCGGCTCCAGACCCCCGGCGGCTCCATCGTAGAATTTCCCCTGTCAACTCTCGAGTTCGCGGGACTTCGTTCGCCGTTCGGTGGTGGCGCCTATCTGCGATTTTTGCCCTATTGGTACACCCGCTGGGGTATTCG
>Ga0099827_10000783_pt1 | contig 15385 bp, 16 predicted proteins | sample CZO8metaG_FD_79339 | JGI IMG/M metagenome (GOLD analysis project Ga0099827, IMG submission 79339) | Vadose zone soil microbial communities from the Eel River Critical Zone Observatory, Northern California, USA - CZOApr15con1.8 metaG | ecosystem: Environmental > Terrestrial > Soil > Vadose zone ...
CGCGACTTCGTGAAGACCCCGGAACCCGCGCAGCCGCCCACACGACGGGCCGGCCCTCCCGTTTTACGTCATCACCTCTGCCCTGCCAGTCGGCGGGTCCGGGTGGCGGATCTGGGGCATCAATCCGTGGGATCGGACGAACGTAAGGAATCAGCCTCCGCAGGAGGTGGCTCTCAAAGCGCTGCTTCCCACAGGCGGGCATAGTTTCGATGCTCGGGGCTCTCCCGATCAGCGCATAGCAATCTTCCCGCCCTTAACTAAACTTCGTCGGTGCGTACCATCTCAGCCACGACCGCGCGGCGGCTGACAATCACGCGCCAGCGCTTAGCCGGACCGAGGGGCAAGCCGAACGCCGATGGGATCCTCGATGTCGTCCGCGATCTAGGCTGCCTGCAACTCGACCCGATCAGCGCGGTGGCGCCGAGCCACCAACTCGTCGTCTTCAGCCGGGTTGGGCCGTATCAACGCAAGCACCTGGACACATTGCTCTGGGAGGAGCGTCGCCTCTTCGAAGCCTGGGCACACGCGGCGTCAATCGTGGTCACAGAGCACCTCCCGATTCACCGCTGGATCATGCGTCGCTACGCCGCGGGCAGGTGGTCGTATTCGACGCGCGCCCTCGCTTGGATGAAGGCCAATGATCCGCTGCGCCGCGCAATTCTGCGTCAGATTCGGAAAGAAGGCCCGCTACCCTCGCGTGCGTTTGAAGGTCCGTCGAGCGTCGGGTGGCGGACGACGGGTTGGAACAACGGGCGGAATGTGGGCATGATGCTGTTCTTCCTCGCGCGATCCGGGCAACTCATGGTGGCTGGCCGCCAGGGTGGTCAGAAGTTGTGGGATTTCGCTGAACGGTGTATTCCGGACTGGACACGGCAGACGAGACTTTCCGAACCGGCGATCGTCAGCTGGGCCGCTGAAATCTCGCTGCGCGCGCTCGGGGTCGCACCGGCTCGGAACATCAATAACCACTTCGTCGGGGGGAAGTATCCGAATCTCACCTCAGCCCTCCTCACGCTCGAGAAGAAGGGGCGGATCATGCCACTGCGAGTCAAAGACACCGATCGATCATGGCCGGGAACCTGGTATGTGCACAGCGACGACCTCGCACTGATCGACCGCATCGAGGCGGGCGAGTGGAGCCCGCGGACCACGCTGCTGTCGCCATTCGACAACCTGATCCGCGACCGAGCCAGGACCCGGCTGATGTTCGGGCTCGATTTCAAACTGGAGATCTATGTGCCGGCGCTCGACCGGCAATATGGCTACTACGTCATGCCGGTGTTGCATGAGGACCGTCTGGTGGCGCGCGTGGACCCGGCCTTCGACCGCAAGTCGAAACGGTTGTCGATTCGAGCGATCAGCGTTGAGCCCGGATACGAGGACGCCAGCGTAGCAGCCTCCACTAAAGAGGCGATCGCGCAGTTGGCTACCTTCGTTGGCGCCAGCGCCATCAACTTCGACGGCCGCCTGCCGCCACGCTGGCGCCGTACGCTCAGCGCCTAACCGTCCTCACGGCACGGCGGATGTGGCGAGGCTGGGGCCAGCACGTCGTTGCGGGAGTGGCGCGAGCCAGAGAGAAGGGTATAGCGTGAAATTGTTATGGCAGTAAGGGTAACGACCGTGAAGCTCAACCGCAGCGGATTCGACCACGCGAAGCGACTCGTCGATCAAGGCAAAGTCGTGCGCGATGACCGAGATTTATGGAGCGAGCATCAGCCGTCAACCCAGGATGAGAATCGCTTCATCGAAGAGCACGGGTTTGCCGAGTACGGCCAGTGGCACCTCGGCATCGACACGGACGCGAACGTCAACACCAAAGGGCACTACAAGTTTCCGTACGGCGACTTCAAGAAGATCCATCGGTGTGGCGTGCTGTCGGCCGAGGTCCGAGCCGGGCAGCGCAAGTACGCCGACATCGAGGCCGCGGCGGCGCACTTGCACGACATGATCGACGAGCAAAAGTAAAGACTCGGCCAACCGTTGTACCTGGGTGGAGCGAGGTGGGGACCGCGCGCCTATGGCGGCGGGAACGGGGATGGTCTTCGATCTCATCTGTCGAGGCTGTGGCGCCTGCGCGCAGCGGATCTGGGACCCAACCGAGGCAATCAGCGCCACGAGCTGCCCCGATTGCGAAGCGGCGATGTCTGTCATCGGGATCGATTTCCCGGCGGGGCGCAAAGAAGTCGGGCTGACCCGCGTGCTCGAGGTCATTCAGGGCGCCGGCATCATGCCGGTGGCCGTCGAACGTCGAGCGCGCGGGCGTTTCCAGGCCGAAGCCGCCTAAACAGACACGTACCGTAGGCCGTAGAATGGCCGCGGATGACGGCGTTCTGGTTCTGGATCATCGTCGCCGTTGCCTTTGCGATCGCCGAGGTCATGACGGTCGCCTTCTTCGCGGTTTTTCTTAGCCTTGGGGCGCTGGCGGCCGCAGTCGTCAGCCTGCTCGGGTTCGGTCTCCTGGTGCAGGCCATCGTGCTGGGCGTGATCGGGGTCGTGGGTATCTTCGCCGCCCGCCCGTTCCTGGTCGAGCGCCTGCAGGTCGGCCGCCGACGACTCGAGTCCGGGGCGCAGAACATGGTCGGCCAGCGGGCCGTGCTCACCGACCCGATCCTCGCGTCAGGCCAACCCGGGCACGTCAAGATCGCCGGCGAGCTCTGGCCCGCCATCACCGAAGACGGCAGCCCGTTGCCGGCCACGACGCCGGTCATCGTCACCGACCTGCGCAGCACCGTCCTTGTTGTCCGCGCGGCGTCGTTGCCGCCCGCGTCGTCCCCGTCAATACCGTCCGGCTGAGAAGAGGTGGAGAGATGTCAGCACCGCTAATCGTCGTCGCCGTTCTCGTTCTGCTCGCCTTCGTCATCATTGCCCGCACCGTCAACATCATCCAGCAGGGTTACGTGGGGATCGTCAAGCGTCTCGGCGAATTCCATTCAGTGCGGCAGCCGGGCGTGACGTTCCTCGTTCCCCTGGTTGACTCGATGGTCACGGTTGACATTCGAGAAACCCCTCGCACGGGTGATAAGCAAGACGTGATCACGCGCGACAACGTCACCGTCAGCGTGAATGCCACCATCTTCAGCCAGGTCGTGGACCCCAAGCTGGCGCTCTTCAGTGTCAGCAATTACTTTGTCGCGATCGACCAGCTGTCGCGCACGACACTGCGCGCCATCTTCGGCGGGATGAGCCTGGACGACGCCCTCAGTCAGCGAGAACGGATCAATGCGCAGCTGCAGGCCCAGATGGAGTCGGTGACCGACAAGTGGGGCATCCGGATCAACCGGATCGAGATCGTCGACATCACCCCGCCACAGATGATCCTCAACGCTCTGGCCCTGCAGAAGACGGCAGATCAGGAGAAGCGTGCCTTCATCCTGAAGTCGGAAGGTCAGCAGCAATCGCAGATCAACATTGCGGATGGCCAGAAGCAGGGCCAGATCAAGACCGCTGAAGGCGACAAGCAGTCGGCCATCCTGCGCGCTGAAGGCCTCCGGCAGGCGACCATCCTGGAGGCGGAGGGCCGCGCGCAGGCGATCGCCACCGTCTATCAAGCGATCAAGGCCGCCGCCCCGGACCCGACGCTCGTTTCCATCCTGCAACTCGACACGCTGTCCAAGTTCGCGGACAGCGAGAATACCAAGATCGTCGTGCCCGTGGAGACCGCGGCCCTGCTGGGCGCCGTCCAGGCGATCCGCGGCGTGCTCGATGCTGCGCCCGCGGGCGGGAAGACATAGACCTGCCCGCCGCGACCGATATCTCGATCGGCGTTCTCGATCCCGCCGAGCATGACCTGGTTCGCCCATTGCTGCGCGAGCTCATGCTTGATGAACAACGCCACTACGACCATCCGCAGCTGACCGAGGATGAGGTCGAGCATGATATCGCGAGCGCGCCCGGCCCGCGGTTCACTGGCGAGAACATCATTCTGGCGGCCCGGGCGGCGGGAAAGGTGGTGGGGCTCTGCTGGTGTGTGCTCTTCAACCCGGGCACCGGTCTCGAGGCCGAGGTCGCCGAGGTTTACGTCGATGCCGCCTTCCGATCCCAGGGGATCGGTGGGCGCCTCCTTCGGCACGCTGTGCAACTGTTTCGTGAACGAAACGTCACCTTCGCCGCCGTGTGGACGCGTGAGAACAATCCGCAGGCGGTGCGTCTCTACGAGGAGGCAGGATTCCGACGGACCGAGCAGTTGGTCCTTACGTGGCTTCCGCTGCCCGGTCGCTGAAAGATTCGAGCGTAGAATTGAGCTGAGTTCGATGGCCAGCGAACCTCAATTTTTCCCACCTACGCCCGACCCGGCGCCCCTATCGCCCATGCCGGTCGAGAAGCCTGCGCGCCCGCGCCGCCGGACGGGCATAGTCGCGATCGTTCTGGCCAGTGCGATCATTGGCGGCCTGGTGGGATCGGCGGCGACGATTCTGCTAGCGCCTCGGTTGATCAAGGTGACGCCCTCGGGCACCACCGTAGTGGCGCCGCTGGCACCCATCACCAATAACCTGACCGAGGAATCGGCCGTCATCAGTGTCGCCGCGCAGGCTGGAAAGGCCGTCGTCGAGATCAAGACCACGATTACCGTGCCAGACATCATCCAGCAAGAGCAGCATGGCATCGGGTCCGGGTTCATCGTCCGCTCGGATGGGTACATCGTCACCAACAACCACGTGGTCGAAAATGCGCGCCAGCTGCAGGTCATCCTGCGCGACCAGGCGAAGAAGTACGACGCGCGCGTCGTCGGCACCAGTGCCGAAGATGACGTCGCTGTCCTCAAGATCGATGCGCAGGACTTGCCCACCCTCAACTGGGCCGACTCGAGCGCGCTCAAGGTGGGGCAGCTCGCGATCGCCATCGGAAGCCCGCTCGGTCAGCAGAACAGCGTGACCAAGGGGGTCATCAGTGCGCTGCACCGGTCGATCTCGGTGCCCGACTCGAGCACCGGCCAGGTCGAAAACATCCTCAACGCCATCCAGACGGACGCCCAGATCAACCCGGGTAACAGCGGCGGCCCCTTGCTGAACTCGGCCGGGCAGGTGGTGGGGGTGAACTTCGCGATCGAGCAGGCGCAGGCAGGTCCAGGCCTCGGTTTCGCGCTGGACGGCAACGCCGCCCGCGATATCGCGAACCAGCTGATTCAAACCGGTCACGTCAACCGGCCGTTCCTGGGCGTCACCTACAACATGCTCGACGAGACCTCCGCCGCGGCGAACGGGCTGGTGGTGGGGGCCGTCGTCACCGCGGTCACGCCCGGATCGCCGGCGGACCAGGCAGGAATCAAAGTCCACGACGTGATCACCAAGGTGAACGACCAGACGATCGACGATCAGCATCCACTGAAGGACGTCCTGCGCCAGTACGCGCCGGGCACCAAGGTCACGGTGGCGGTCTACCGCGGCGGAAAAACCCAGACGCTCCAGGTCACGCTCGGAACGCACCCCTGATCGCGTCACCGCCCAGGTCTCCGTCGTCGATCATCGATGAGGCGGTCCGGCAGGCCGTCGCGTCGATCAGTGGCTGGCCGGCCGGGACGACCTTGCCGGCGGTCTTGGTTGAGCGAGCCCAGAACCCGGCCCACGGCGATTACTCGGTCACCCTGCCCCTGAAGCTCGCCCGGACGCTCCATCGGCCGCCGATGGCGATCGCGACCGAGCTGTCAACCGCGATGGCCCTGGCCCCGTCGCTCGGCCGCGTCGCCCTGGCGGCGCCGGGATTCATCAACATCACCCTGGAGCCAGCCTGGCTGCAGGCGCAGCTGGCGCCCATCGCCGAGGCGCGCGAACGGTGGGGGAGGAGTGACGTCGGGCAAAGAACCCGCGTGCAGGTGGAGTTCGTGAGCTCCAATCCAACCGGACCGATGCTGTTCAGTCACGCGCGCGGCGCCGTCGTCGGCGATGTCGTCGCCCGGGTATTGGATGCGGCGGGCTTTGGCGTCCAGCGCGAGTACTACATCAACGACAAGGGTCGACAGGTGCGTCTGTTTGGCGAGTCGATCGCCGCGCGCATGCAGGACCTGCCCGTCCCTGAGGGCGGATACAGCGGCAGCTACATCGACGAGCTTGCCCGCGAGGCCGCCACCAAAGGCCTAACCGCGGAACCGACGGCCCTGGCCGAGTTCGGCATGACATGGGTTCAACAGCGCATCACCGACGACCTCTCGCGGCTCTCGGTCCGTCACGACAACTTCTTCTCGGAGAGCAGCCTCTACACCGGTTGGGACCAGGACACGATGCGCAAGCTGCGTGACCTCGGACGCATCGAGGAGAAGGACGGCGCGATTTGGTTCAAAACGGATGGCGAGAAAAACGAGGTCTTGATCAAGCGCGACGGGTATCCAACCTACTTCTGGTCGGACATCCTCTATCACCGCGACAAGTTCTTAAAGCGCGGCTTCGATCGCGTCGTTGATGTCTGGGGCGCCGATCACCAGGGTCAGGTCGGACGCGTCAAGGAAGCGCTCGCCGTGCTCGGCATCGATCCGGCCCGGCTATCGGTCTTGCTGGTCCAACTCGTCTCGGTGAAGCGCGGCGAGGAAACGGTGCGGATGTCGCGCCGCGCGGGCGTCGGCATCTCCCTGAAGGAAATGCTCGACGAGGTCGGCCCCGATGCGGTGCGCTACTTCTTTCTCCTGCGCTCGGCCGACGCCCAGATGGAATTCGACATCGAGCTGGCACGGCGGCAGTCGAGTGAGAACCCCGTCTATTACGCCCAGTACGCCCATGCCCGGCTGGCCAATGTCCTCAAGCTCGGCGGGGAGGTCGTGGGCCCGATCGCGCTCGAGCGGCTGAGCTCGCCGTGGGAGCTGGAGTTGATGCGGGTCATGCTGCGCTGGCCGGACGTGGTCCGCGAGTCGGCGGAGGCGTTCGAGCCGCATCGCCTGGCGTTCTTCACCGATGAGCTGGCGGCCGCCATCCATCGCTTCTACAAGAACTGCCGGGTAGTGACCGACGATGCGCCGCTCACCGCGGCCCGGTTGCTGCTGTCGCGTGCCGCCCGCGTCACGATCGCCAACGCGCTCGGGCTGATGGGCGTTTCGGCGCCCGACCGCATGTAGACTACGGGCCGATGGAAATCACCTATTTCGGCCTGAATGCGGTGCGGCTCCGCGGCCGCGAGGCCACCGTGATGATCGACCCCTACGAGCCCAAGCTGGGCCTCTCGCCGGTCCGGCTGAACTTGCAAATCGTCATCTTCACCCACGATGATCCGACCCACTTCAGCCTCCAGGGCCTGTCCGGCGAGCCCCACGTCGTGACAGGTGCCGGCGAGTTCGAGATCAAAGGGGTGGCGATGACCGGCACGCAGACGTACCACGATGCCAAGAAGGGGGCCGAGCGGGGAAAGAATTTCGCGTACACCGTCGAGGTCGATGACGTTCGCATCTGCCACCTCGGTCATCTCGGGCACGGCCTCAGCGAAGAACAACTGGAGGGGATCGGCAGCAAGATCGATGTGCTGTTCGTGCCGATTGGCGGCGGCAATCATATCAACTCCGCGCAAGCCACGGAGATCGTCAACCAGATCGAGCCGAAACTGGTGATCCCGATCTCTTACAAGTTGCCCGGCCTCACGCTGCTCGCGCAGAACCTCGAAGGGCTCGACAAGTTCGCGAAAGAGATGGGCGCGACCGACCTGACGCCGCAGCCCAAGCTGCAAATCTCAACCTCGCCATCGGTCGAAGAGACCAAGCTCGTCATCCTCGAGCCACGCGGCGCTACAGCGAACGCCGCAGTCGATTAGCTAACCGGCAGCTTCCTGCGGCTGCCGAGCCTGCGCTTCTGACGGTTGCGCCGCGCGGGCCCGCTCCAGGCGCACCGCGCTGTCGATCAGGCCGAGGTGGCTATATGCCTGCGGGAAGTTGCCCCGCGGCGCGCCGGACGCAGGGTCGTTGCCTTCGGCTAGCAAGCCCAGCGGTGACGAGAGCGCGATGAGCTCACCCAGCTGGCGCTCCGCGGCGTCCAGGTGGTTCATGCCGATCAGGCCGTCCACATACCAGAAGCTGCAGAGCAAGAAGGCCGCGCTCAGGTAGCCCTGATCGTCCTTGCAGTCGTAGCGGCGGACGTAGGGCCCATTCAGCAGCCGCTGGCTCAGGGTTTCGATGGTGGCGCGCATCCGTGGATCGGTCGCGGGCAAGAAGCCAAGCACCGGCATCTGCAACACGGCGGCGTCAAGGCATTCGTCGTCATAGGCCTGCGTAAAGGCGCCGATCTTGGGATTCCAGGCACGGACTTCGATCTCGGTCCGCAGATCCTCGGCCTGCCGCTCCCAAATGGCGAGGTGCTCCGTGTTGCCGGTGCCCTTCGCCAGCGTGATCGCCCGGTCCAAGGCCACCCAGCACCAGAGCTTGCTGTGGGTGTGATGCTTGCGCTCGCCCTGGAATTCCCAGATCCCATTGTCGGGCTCGCGGCTCAAATCCCAGATGCCGTCCGCCAGGCGTTCGATCACGTGCCAGAGCTTGGTGGAGATGTAGCCGCCCTTGCGCTGATAGACCGCCATGCAGTCGATCACGGCGCCAAAGACGTCGAGCTGCCGTTGGCCGGCGGCGCGGTTGCCGATGCGAACCGGGCGCGCGCCTTCGTAACCCGCCAGGTGTTCGAGGTATTGCTCGGGCAGGTGCGGATCGCCATCCACGCGATAAAGGATCTGCATCGCAAAGTCGTGGTCGTAGGCACGGTCGCGGATCCAGTTGATGAAGTCCACGGCCTCTTGTTCGAAGCCAGTGCGAAAAAGCGCCGCGATGCCGTAGGACGCATCACGCAGCCAGCAATAGCGGTAGTCCCAGTTACGATCGCCACCCGGATCTTCCGGGATGGAGGTCGTCGGTGCGGCGCACAGCGCACCGGTTGGTGCGTAGGTCAGCAACTTGATCACGAGTGCCGAGCGCCGGACGGCGTCTTGAAACGGTCCCTGGTAGAGGCACTGCTCGAGCCATCCGAGCCAGAAGGCGCGGGTCCGCTCGGCGAGCTCGGTGGCATCGCTGCTGCTGGGAAACTTGCGGCCGAGGGCAAAGTAGCGCTCGCCGAACCCCAGCGTCAGCCAGACTTGCGGGCCGGGCTCGATCGTGAAGTGGAAGACGTAGCGGGGTCGGCCATCGATCACCTCCACGTTGCCGTGCAGCGGAACGGTGGAGGAGAGGATCACCTCTTGCGATCCGCCGGAGGCGATCACGATGCCCTCGCGCTCGGCGAAACTGGTGCGTGCGCGACCGTAGGCCGGCGCCGGGTCGAGGACGCATTCGACCTCCACGGGACCGCCGCGGGCCTCGAGGCCGCGGCAGATCCGCTTCAGGGAGAGGAAGCGCTCGCCTTCGTTGAAGCAGGGCATGAAATCGGTCACGACCAGCGTTCCTTCGGCGCGATGGAAGGTGGTGGTCAGGATGTTGGTGTCGCGGACGTAGGCCTGCTCGCCGGTCGGGACGGGATTGACCGGAGCAATGCGGAAACTACCGCCGCGTTGCCGGTCGAGGATCGCCGCGAAGATCGAGGGCGAGTCGAAACGGGGGTAGCAGAACCAGTCGATGGCGCCGCTGGTCGAGACCAGGGCGGCGGTTTCACAATTACCGATCAGTCCGTAGGGATACACTGCTTGACCTTATGAGCTTAGAGCCAACGAGTCAAACCTCTGGTGTCTAAGCAAACCAACGGCGGGTGGCGTCAAAAACTGGCTCGCGCAAGGCGTCGCTCCGGCGTAGAATAGAGTCCCGGTGCCGAAGTACGTCTTCGTGACCGGTGGCGTGGTTTCCTCGATCGGCAAGGGGATCACGGCGGCGTCGATAGGGACCATCCTGAAGGCGCGTGGCCTGAACGTCTCCCTCCAAAAGCTGGATCCCTACATCAACATCGATCCCGGCACGATGTCGCCTTACCAGCACGGCGAGGTTTTCGTGACCGACGACGGGGCCGAGACCGATCTCGACCTGGGCCATTACGAGCGGTTCATCGACGCCAACCTCAGCAAGGCGAGCAACGTCACCACCGGCAAGATCTACGCCGAGGTCATCGCCAAAGAGCGTCGCGGCGATTACCTGGGCGGCACGGTGCAGGTCATCCCGCACGTGACCAATGAGATCAAGGAGCGGATCACGCGCGTGACCTGGGAGGACAATCCGGACGTCGTCATCGTCGAGGTTGGTGGCACGGTTGGCGACATCGAATCGCTGCCCTTCCTGGAAGCGATCCGGCAATTGAAGAATGACCTTGGCCGCAAGAACGTCTTCTACGTGCACCTGACGTTGGTGCCCTTCATCGAAGCCTCGGAGGAGTTCAAGAGCAAGCCCACCCAGCACAGTGTCGCCGCCCTGCGCAGCATCGGCATCCAGCCCGACGCCATCGTCTGCCGCTCCGCGAGAGAGATCAGCGTTGCGCTCAAAGACAAGATCGCCCTGTTCTGCGACGTCGACCGCCGCGCCGTGATCTCGGTTCCCGATGCGGACTCGATCTACGAAGTCCCGCTCATGCTCGAAGAGTCCGGGCTGGGAAACGTGATCGTCGAGGCGCTGGACGCGCCGGCGTCGCCGCCCGACCTCAGCGACTGGAAAGAGCTGGTGCATCGCATTCAGCATCCGGGGGGCAGCGTCCGTATCGGAGTGGTGGGAAAGTACCTGCCGGCGCCCGATGCCTACATCAGCGTCACCGAAGCACTGCGGCACGCGGGTGTCCATCACAACCTGCGCGTTGACATCAAGTGGATCGCCTCCGAAACCCTGGAAGCCGGCGATCTGCGGGCACTCGACGACGTCGACGGCGTCGTGGTTCCGGGTGGCTTCGGTCATCGCGGCATCGAGGGCAAGATCGCCGCCGCTCGGTTCGCTCGGACCTCGTTGACGCCCTACCTCGGGCTCTGCCTCGGGATGCAATGCGCCGTCATCGAGTTCGGCCGCGACAAGCTCGGTGACCCGGACGCCAACAGCACCGAGTTCAACGCGTTTACCAGCCATCCGGTGATCGATCTCCTCCCCGAGCAGCGCGACGTGGCCGACAAGGGCGGCACGATGCGGCTCGGCCTCTACCCCTGCAAGCTGCAACCCGGCACCCTGGCGGCCGAGGCCTACGCCGAGCCAATCGTCTACGAACGCCACCGGCACCGCTTCGAGTTCAACAATGCCTACCGTGAGGCGATGTGGGAGGCGGGGATGATCTTCTCCGGGACCTCGCCCAATGACCGGCTGGTGGAAATCATCGAGCTGCGCGACCACCCCTGGTTCGTGGCCTCGCAGTTCCACCCGGAATTCCGCTCCCGGCCGAACCGTCCGCATCCGCTTTTCCGGGACTTCGTCGCGGCCGCCGCGGTCAAGGCGGGTGTGTTGCCGGCAGCCGACACGGTGGCGAAGCCGGCGGTCTCAACGGATAAGACGTCCCAGACCGCGTGAGATCTGACGTCTCGACGCCCTCCTCGGGCGGCATCGCTGCGCCGCGAACGGTCCAACCGAACCTCGGGCTCGAGCTGGTACGCGCCACCGAGGCGGCGGCCCTCTCGGCGGGGCGCTGGATGGGCAACCTCGACCGCGAGGGCATCCGGGCAACCGCCGGGAAGGCGATGCGCGAGGCGCTCCAGGGGGTGCACATGAAGGGGACGATCGTCATCGGGGAAGAGCCGGCGTCGGCGCCCCTGGCCGTCGGCCAACCGGCAGGCGACGGTATCGGTGACCCCTGCGATGTGGCGCTCAAGCCGATCGATGGCTCAACGCTGGTGGCGAAAGGCCTGCCCAACGCGGTCTCCGTGATCGCCACCGCCGAGCGCGGCTCGCTGATGCGCGCGCCGGTCGGTATGTATGCGGAGAAGATCGCGGTCGGCCCCGACGCCCGAGGCTCCGTCGACGTGACGGACTCGGTGGAGAACAACCTGCAGCGGGTCGCGTTCGCCAAGAAGGTGCAGGTCTCAGATCTAACCATCGTCATGCTCGACCGCCCGCGCCACGAAGCCCTGATGGACCAGGTGCGGCAGGTCGGTGCCCGTATCACCCTGCTCAGTGACGGCGACATCGCCGCGGCGATCATGGCGACGCTCGAAGGCACGGGGATCGACGTGATGCTGGGTGTGGGTGGCCTGCCGGAAGCGGTGCTGGCCGCCTGTGCCCTGAAGTGTCTTGGCGGTGACCTGCAGTGCCGGCTCTGGCTTCGCTCTCGGGATGACGAGGAGAAGGCGCGCGCTACAGGTTTCGAGGACCTGCGGCGGGTCTACGGCGTCGACGACATCGTGCGGGGGGACGACGTCGCCTTTGCGGCAACCGGTGTAACCGACGGCGAGTTCCTGCACGGGGTCATCTACCACCACTTCTGGGCCGAGACCGAGTCGATGGTCTTCCGCAGCAAGAGCGGCACCGTTCGCCATCTCAATACCAAGCACCATTACGCGCTGAAGTCGGTCGAGGGCGCCCACCGGAAAGTTCGCTAGGCGTTTCGAGGAAGTGTGCAAATGGTGGTGTTTGAGTTGACGCCCAGACCAAAAGTCGGTTAGACTGCCCGAGTTTTGGCAAGGGGAATCCCAAGACTAGCCGCCCATGGCTGGGCGCTCGCCCTGGCGTGCCTTGTCCTTCTGCTGGCGCCACTGGCGTTCAAGCATCCGATTGCTGAGGTCCATGCCACCGCCGGCAGCGCCCCGGTCGTGATGACCACGCAGGGCGAGTCGGCGCTTCGCTACCCGGCAACCGCCGCGCAGGCGATTTCGCCCTTTGCGCCGGCGCATCATCAGGGCGGCGCCCAGGAGGACCTGGCGGCGCAAGGGAACAACAGTGTCGACGTTCTGACGCAGCCCGCGAGCGCGTCGGATCCCGGGGGGAGGCGTCAGCACGTCATCCGGTTTGTCTGGCCGACCCAGGGCGTTATCACCCAGCCCTACTGGCAGTACCACCCCGGGGTCGATATCGCGAACGCTGTGGGGACGCCGGAAGTCGCCGCCGACGGGGGAACGGTGGTGTTTGCCGGCTGGGGCTCGTATGGGATCTACGTCGAGATCGACCACGGCGACGGTTTCCATTCGATCTACGGCCACATGTCCGCGGTGCTGGTCAAGACCGGCGACACGGTGACCCAGGGCCAGCTCATCGGATTGATGGGCGCGACCGGACGCGCCAGCGGCCCTCATCTCCACTTCGAAATTCGCTACGAGGGCGTCCCGCAAAACCCGATCGACCTCCTCCCATAGATTTCTCACCGCAGCCGGATAAGCGCGCTCCGGTGTGGGAAAGCCGCGCGAGTCGATAAGGTAAAGGGCGTGCAACGCCTCCTCTATGCGTCCGCTCACGGACGGGTACGGGTGCATCGCTCGCTCGAGCCGGTCGCGCGAAGTGGCTGGGAGATCGGTGCAGCCGATCGGCTGATTCCGATGCCGGCCGGGACCACCCTGATGCATCTGCCAGGTCGGTTCGCCCTGGGACGGACGGCCGCCGGGTCAACGGTCCGCCTCGAAGAGGAGGGCGCGCTGGCCGTAGCTGCGGTTCTGCCTCCCGGCTACCTGCGGACCTGGCTGCCCGCCTACGAAGATGATGGTCGGCCACCGGTGCTGCCCCTCTTCGGATACGCGGCGGTCGCCGCGATCGATGGCGAGCCGCATGTCGCCGCCATGCGAACCGATCGCTGGAGCGTGTGGGACCCGCAGGCCGAGGACCGACAGCACGTCGACCGGGAGATTCGCGCCGGACTTCGGGCCCTCCCTGACAGCAAGCTGCTACGCCACCTGGAGACCTGCGCCACCGACTATCGGTGCCTGACCGCCCAGAACGTTTTCCTGCGCCAGGGTGAAGGGGCGATCCCGGTTTCGCCTGCGTGCAACGCGGCCTGCCTTGGCTGCATCTCCGAGCAGTGGGGCGACGTTGCCTCGCCGCAGACGCGCCTCGGCTTCGCGCCCACCGCCGCCGACATCGCCGAGCTCGCCGCCTGGCATCTGAGCGCGGGCAAAGCGAACTTCGTGAGCTTCGGCCAGGGCTGCGAGGGCGAGCCCTTGACCCGAGGCGCCGCCCTGGTGGACGCGACCCGCCGCATCCGCTCAGCCTGGCCGCACGCCACTATCCACATCAACACCAATGGGTCGCGGCCTGCTGTGCTGCGCCGCCTGGTCGATGCCGGATTGCACTCGGTCAGGATCAGCATCTTCAGCCTCGACGACAAGCGATTCCGCGCCTACTATCGGCCGGTGGGGTACGGGCTGGAGCAGCTCGCGCATTGCGCGGAGCTGGTGGCCGCGGCCGGCGGCCAGGTCACGATCAACCTCTTGACTTTTCCCGGGATCAGCGACGCGCCGTCAGAGCTCGAGGCGCTGGTCGGATTCGTCCGGGAGCAGGGCGTGCACCAGGTGCAGCTGCGGAGCCTGAACGTCGATCCGCACTGGCTGCTGGGCCAGATCCCGAATCCGACGCGGGGCATGGGCATGCGAGCCTTTGTCCGGGAGCTCACGGCGCGCTGCCCCGGCTTGGCGCTCGGGAATTTCACCCGACCGTGGCCGGTTCGGGAGGGTCGGGGCTGGTTAAAACCCGCCTCTGCTGGGCATGCTTTCAGCTAGTGGCTGACCTCTATTCGCCGAACGATCCCCACATGGGTACCGCGGACTACGGCCATGGCACCGATCGGCCGGTGCAGGCCGATATCCCGGCACAGACCGGCAGCAATCGAGGCCGCCGGAATGGGGCGGTGGCGGGCATCCTCGCCTTCCTCGGCCTGGTCCTCAGCAAGCTGTCCTACGTGGGGCTGCTGGTCCTCAAGTTCAAGGGTTTGTGGTTTACCGTCATCTCGACCGGAGTGACGGCCTTGATCTATGCCCAGCTCTTCGGTTGGGCGTTCGGCGTTGGGATCGTCCTTCTCATCTTGATTCATGAAAGCGGTCACGTCGTGGTGGCCCGCATCATGGGCCTGCCAGTGACCCTTCCGGTCATGATCCCGTTCCTCGGCGCCTTCGTTAGCATGAAGCAACAGCCGCGCTCCGTCGCCCAGGAATCCATCATGGCGATCGGCGGCCCAGTGCTGGGGTCGATCGCCGCGGGTCTCTGCTACCTCGGCTACCTGTCGATGCCCACCTCGACCACCGGTCAGCTGCTTCGGGCATTGGCGTACTTTGGCTTTCTGATCAACCTCTTCAACCTTATCCCGCTGACGCCGCTCGACGGCGGGCGCGTGACGTCGTTGCTCTCGAAATGGTTCAACGTGGCCGGGCTTTTGATCGCCGCCGCGCTGCTGCTCTTCGAGATGCAGGTGGGGACCACGGTCAGCCCGGTGCTCTTCCTGGTCTTGATCTTCGGAGCCTTCGCCACCTGGCAGCGGTTTCGGTCGACCGCTTTGAACCCGGCGTATTACGCGGTCGACGCCCAGACCAAGGTCATCGTCGGGTCGCTTTACCTTGCGTTGCTCTTCGCCCTGGGTCTGGGGATGCTCCAGACCGCGGCGATCTTGAGATAGAATAAGGGGCCCCA
>Ga0099827_10000787_pt1 | contig 15347 bp, 16 predicted proteins | sample CZO8metaG_FD_79339 | JGI IMG/M metagenome (GOLD analysis project Ga0099827, IMG submission 79339) | Vadose zone soil microbial communities from the Eel River Critical Zone Observatory, Northern California, USA - CZOApr15con1.8 metaG | ecosystem: Environmental > Terrestrial > Soil > Vadose zone ...
AATCGATTGCATCACCGGCAAGCTGCAGCTCGACGTCATGGCGCCTTCGTAGCGCCATCCGGCGGAGTGGTTGCCGGTGCCGAGCACGAACACGCCGAGACGCATCTGGCGCTTGGATGCAGATGTCGATGCAGCCATGAGGTTGACCTCCTCTTGCGGTGCGGCGCTCCGCCTGCTGCAGGGGTGCGCCGGGGCCGATCACTGATCGAGGCGGATGCCTTTCTCGCGCACGATGCTGGCCCACTTCTGGATTTCGGTTTGCACCCTTTGGGCGAGAACGTCCGGGCTGCCGCCGACCGTCTCGACGCCGAGCTTCTCGAAGCTTTCCTTCGTCCGCCCGGAAGCCAAGACCGCGTTCGCCTTGCGGTTCACCAGTTCCACGACCGATTTGGATGTCCCTGTTGGAGCGAACAAGCCGGTCCAAACCACGATATCGAAACCCGGAAGGCCCGCTTCCGAGATTGTCGGCTGGTCCGGAATAATCGGCGACCGACCAGGGCCGGCGACGCCCAACAAGCGAATGGAGCCGGCTTGGACATAGCCGAGCGACGACCCGATGCCGTCGAACGCGTAATGCAGCCGGCCGGCGATCAAATCGGTCAGAACCGGCGCCGAGCCGCGATAAGGAATATGGTTCGCCTGGATCTTCGCCATCGCGTTGAACAGCTCGCCCCCGAGATGGTTGATGCTGCCGGTGCCGTATGATCCGAAGCTGAGCTCGCCCGGCTTGCTGCGCGCCAATGCGATCAGCTCGACCACGGATTTTGCCGGCAGCGAGGGAGGAACGACCAGGAGCAGCGGCTGCGCCGTAACCTGCACGACCGCTACGAAGTCGCGCACCGGGTCGTAGCCGAGCTTGGAATAGACGCTCGAGTTCGTCCCATGTGTGCTGCCGGTTCCAAGGAGCAGCGTGTAGCCATCGGGCGGCGACTGCGCCACCGCGGCAGCGCCGAGCATGCCGCCCGCCCCGCCGCGGTTTTCGATGATCACCGGTTGCCCCAACTCTTCGCTCAGCCGTGGCGCAATGATGCGGGCGACGATGTCGACGCCGCCACCGGCCACGAACGGCACGACGATCTTGACCGTCTGATTGGGATAGTCCTGCGCCTGCGCGGGCGCAGCGCCGCCGATTGCGAGCAGCAGCGCGGCAACCACAACCAAATGAACCCATTGAGCCGAACGAAGCGTCGTCATTCTGCCCACCTGTACATTCAACGGCACGGCGCAGAGGCTGCGAACCGACATGCCAGTTGAGTCCCAGCCCCAGTGTCAGGCTAGCCATTACGGCTTGCTGCGGCAATGCGCGTTGCGGCAAAGACCCATGACCTGCTAACGGTTTTGCGAGGCATCGGGCGCGTTTGCGCCGTTCGCCGGGCGCAGGAGGCCTAAAACGATGGATGTGCGAACGAGCCCGGCGAGCGCCGAGGCCGACGCTTTCGACCCGGTCACGCTCGAGATCTTCTGGAGCCGCCTGATCTCGATCGCCGACGAGGCCGCGGTCGGTCTCTTACGCACGGCATTCTCGACGATCGTGCGCGAGTCGAACGACTACGCCACCGTGTTGATGGACCGCGACGGCAATTCGGTATCGGAGAACACCGGCGGCATCGCGTCGTTCTCCTGCATCCTGCCGCGCACCACCAAGACGTTTCTCGAGCGCTTTCCGCCCGAGAGCTGGCGGCCGGGCGATTGCGTCATCACCAACGATCCCTGGCTCGCCACCGGCCATCTTCCGGATTTCACCTTCGTCAGCCCGATCTTCCACCGCGGCGCGCTCGTCGGCTTCGCCGGCTCGATCGCCCATTCCCCCGACGTCGGCGGCGCGCTGTGGTCGGCCGACTGCCGCGAGCTGTTCGAGGAGGGAATACGCATCCCGCCCGCACGCTTCCTGCGCGAGGGCGTGCGCAACGACGAGCTGATCGAGCTCATCCTTGCCAATGTGCGGGTGCCGCGCCAGGTGCTCGGCGATTTCGAGGCGCAGGTGACGGCGAACGAAGTCTGCGTCCGGCGGGTGCAGGAATTCCTCACCGACGTGGGGCTCGCCGACCTGCAGCTGCTCGCGCGCACCGTGCACGCGAGGGCCGACATCGCCATGCGACGAGCCATCGCGGCGGTTCCCGACGGCATCTACCGGGCGACGCTCGAGGCCGACGGTTTCGACGAGCAGCTGACCCGCCTCGCCTGCGCGGTGACCGTGGCCGGCGACACCATGCATATCGACTATGCCGGGACCTCGCCGCAGATCGATCGCGGGATCAATTGCGTGCTCAACTACACGCATGCCTATTCGGTCTATCCGATCAAATGCTCGCTCGACCCGTTCACGCCGCGCAACGAAGGCTCATATCGGGCGATCACCGTGGCGGCACCTGAACGCAGCATCCTCAACCCGGAGTTTCCGGCTCCGGTCGGCGCCCGACAGCTGACCGGCCATCTGCTTGCCGGCGTCATCTACCGCGCGCTCGCGGACGTGATCCCCGATCGCGTCATCGCCGAATGCGGCGGTGCGCCCTCGATGCGGGCGCTGTTCAGCGGCGTCGACCGCAATGGCGACCGCTTCAGCCAAGTCCTGTTCGCCACAGGCGGGATGGGCGCCTCCCCGCACCGTGACGGTCTCTCCACCACGTCGTTTCCCACCAATGTCGGCGCCGGCAGCATCGAGGCGTTCGAGAGCGTCTCGCCGCTGGTGGTTTGGCGAAAGCAGCTGCGCCCGGATTCGGGCGGTCCCGGCCGCTTCCGCGGCGGCCTCGGGCAGGAGGCGGAGATCGAGGTCCACTCGCCGGCGCCGGTGCGCCTCTCGCTCCTGTCCGATCGCCGCGACCACCCGGCGCTCGGCTTGCTCGGCGGCGGCGACGGCGCGCCGGCCGTGATCGAGCTCGCCGACGGCACTCGCCCGCACCCGAAATCCCGCACCACCGTCGCACCCGGCACGCGGCTGCGCATGGTCTATGCCGGCGGCGGCGGCTACGGCGATCCGAAGGCGCGCGACCCTACGGCCGTGCAAAACGACCTGCGCGACGGCTACATCACCGCGGCCGCGGCGCGCGCGCATTACGGGCTGGACTGAGCTGATGACCGCACCGTCGGCGCGTCTCGGGGTCGACGTCGGCGGCACGTTCACCGATCTCGTGCTGCACGACCCCGGACGCCATCTCGTTCATACCGGCAAGCTGTTGACGACGCCCGACGATCCGAGCGAGGCGATCGTCAACGGCACCCGGCGGCTGCTGGGCGAGGCCGGTCTGACCCCGGCGGATTTGCACAGCGTCGTGCACGGCACCACGCTCGTGGCCAACACCGTGATCGAGCGCACCGGAGCCACCGTCGGCCTGATCACGACGCAAGGCTTCCGCGACGTCATCGAGGTCGGAAAAGAGATCCGCTACGACCTCTATGACCTCTTTCTCGAAGCGCCGCCGACCTTGGTGCCGCGCCATCGCCGGCTCGAAGTGCCCGAGCGGATCGACGTCGACGGTCAGGTGCTGGTGCCGCTCGATGAAACCGCGATCGCGGCCACGACCCGCTATCTGGTCGAAGCTCACGGCGTCGAGGCGATCGCGATCGCGTTCTTGCACGCCTACCGCAATCCGCAGCACGAGCGGCGTGCGGCCGAGATCGTCCGCGGCGCCTATCCCGAGCTGCCGCTGACCCTCTCTTCGCAGGTGGCGCCCGAGATCCGTGAATTCGAGCGCACCAGCACGGCCTGCGCCAATGCCTATGTGCAGCCGCTGATGCGTCGCTACCTCGACCGGCTGGAGGAAAGGCTCGCCGCGATCGACTTCGCCGGCCGCCTCTACGTCATGCTCTCGGGCGGCGGCATCGCCGCCGTGCAGGAAGCCAAGGACTTCCCGATCCGCATGATCGAGTCGGGCCCGGCGGCCGGCGCCATGGCGGCTTCGTTTCTCGCCGGGCTTGCCGGCCTCGATCGGGTGGTCTCGTTCGACATGGGCGGCACCACCGCGAAAATGTGCCTGGTCGAGAACGGCGCGCCCGACCACAAGTTCGACTTCGAGGCCGGTCGCGTGCGTCGCTTCGTCAAGGGCTCCGGCATGCCGCTCAAGGTTTCGGTCGTCGACATGATCGAGATCGGCGCCGGCGGCGGATCGATTGCGCGCGTGGAGCCGGGCTCCGGCTTGATGAAAGTGGGACCACGCAGCGCCGGGGCCAAGCCCGGCCCGGTCTGCTACGGCCTGGGCGGCAGCGAGCCGACGGTGACCGATGCCGACCTGGTGCTTGGCCGGCTCAATCCCGACTACTTCCTGGGCGGCGAGATGCACCTCGAGCTCGATCGCGTGCGGGGTGCTTTCGAGCAAGGCGTGGCGCGCGAGCTGAAACTACCGATGTTGGAGACGGCGCTCGGCGTCCAGCGCATCGTGGACGAGACCATGGCGGCGGCGACCCGCATGCATCTCGCCGAGAAGGGCCGCGACCCGCGCCGCTACACCTTGGTGGCATTCGGCGGCGCCGGACCCGTGCACGCCTATAACCTCGCGCGCCTGCTCAAGATGCGGCGCGTGATCGTACCGTTCGGCGCCGGCGTCGCCTCCGCGCTCGGTTTCCTGGTGGCGCCGCCGGCGACCGACATGGTGCGAAGCTACGTGGCGCGGCTCGAGCGGCTCGACTGGGAGGTGGTCAACGCGCTGTTCGCCGAGATGGCGAAAGAAGGCCGCCAGCTGCTCATCGAGGCCGGCGCCGATACGGCCGCGATCACGCTGCGGCCGAGCGCCGACATGCGCCACGTCGGCCAGGGCTTCGAGATCCCGGTTCCGCTGCCGAGCCTCACGTTGCGCGCCGGCGATCTTGCGACGATCCGCGAGGCCTTCTTCGCGAGCTATCGCGAGCGCTTCGGCCGCATCGTGAAGGACTCTCCCGTCGAGGCGTTGAGCTGGCGGCTCGCCTGCGTCGCGCCCGGCGAGGACATCCGCATCGGCGGAAAGACGACGCCGGCAGGCGCGGCCGGCTCCGCCGATGCGGCGCGCCGCGGCACGCGCGAGGTCGTGTTCGAAGGTGCGGGCGCCCTGCCCTGCGCGGTCTACGACCGCTACGCGCTTGCTCCAGGCACGAGCTTTGCGGGACCGGCGCTGGTCGAGGAGCGGGAATCGACTTGCTACATCGGCCCCGATGCACAGGTCAGCGTGGACGCGTTCCTCAACCTGGTGATCGAGCTGCCGTGACGATAGCGAGCGCGATCGAGCTACTGCTGGACCTTGATGCCGCGCGAGCGGATGACGTCGCGCCACTTGCTCGACTCTTGCGCGATGTAGGTCTTGAACTCGTCCGGCGAGCCGCCGACGATGATCGCGCCCTGCTTCAGCATCGGATCGCGGACCTCGGCAGATTTCAGCGCGCTGACCAGCGCCTGGTGCAGCTTGCGGATGATCGGGTCCGGCGTCCCCGCCGGCGCGAACAGCGCGAGATCGGTCGAGGACTGGAAGCCCGCGACCCCCGATGCAGCGATGGTCTGGATCTCCGGCGCCAACGGGATTTTTTCGGCTGTGCTCACCGCCATCATGCGGATCTTATCCGAGCCCGTGAACGGCAGTGCGATGACCGCGTCCACGAAACCGACATTGACCTCGCCCGCGACGAGCGCCTGCAGCGCCGGCCCGCCGCCGCGGTAGGGCACATGCAGCATGCGAAAGCCCGCCATCGACATGAGCAGTTCGGCCGCGAGATGGCTCGAGCTGCCGGGCCCGGCCGATTCGAAGGTCACGCCGTCGGGCTGGCGGGCGCGCACATAGTCGAGGAAGCCGTTGAAATCTTTGAACGGCATCGATGCATGCGCGCACCAGATCTGCGGGCTGCGTGCGACCAGCGATATCGGCATGAAAGCCTTGTCGCCGTCGTAGGGCAGCCGCTCGAACAGGTGGGGCGCGATCGCATAGGTGCTGTTGGTGCCGAGCAGCAGCGTGTAACCGTCGGGCGCCGATTGCGCCACGGCGGCGTGCCCGATCGTGCCGGCGGCGCCTTGCCGGTTCTCCACGATCATGGTCTGGCCGAGCTCGGTCGAAAGCTTCTGGGCGAGCAGACGTCCGGTGACGTCGGTGACGCCGCCCGGCGGCCAGGGCACCACGAGCTTGATCACGCGACTCGGATAGGCGTCCTGCGCGCGAGCGCCGCGCACGCCGGCGATCATCGGCGCGGTGACGGCCGCGATACCGGCGCCAAGCATGGTACGGCGAGACAGGCGGATCATTGCACCCTCGCGACGATTGGCTTGCAGGACGACCCTTCATGGACATAATCGCGTCTGTTGCCGCCCCGCCGTCAAGAGCAAAACATCATCATGCCCAAGCCACTGACTGATCGTTTTCTCGGCCTGAAGCCGTCCGCGACGGTCGAGATGACGGAACGCGTGCGCAATGCGCGGTTGTCCGGACGCAAGATCATCGGCCTCTCCAGCGGCGATCCCAATATCGACACCGATCCCCGCATCATCGCGGCCGCCGAGCGCGCGATGCGGCAGGGCGACACCCGCTACGGACCGCCGGCCGGAATTCCGGCGCTGCGCGAGGCGATCGTCAAGCGCGAAAGAGACCGATCGGGCGTGATCTACGACCCGGCCGACGTGATCGTGACGCCGGGCGGCAAGTTCGCGCTGCTCACGGCACTGATGGCGGTCGCCCAAAACGGCGACGAGGTGCTGGTGCCGGAGCCTGGCTGGGTGAGCTACGGACCCTGCGTCAGGCTCGCCGGCGGCACTCCGGTCGGCATTTCGATGCTCGATCGCATCGACGAGGCGATGTTGGAGCGCGTGGTCACGCCGCGCACCAAGGCGATCATCGTCAACTCGCCGGTCAATCCGACCGGCCGGGTGTTCTCGGCCGACGAGATCGCGAGCGTGCTCGCGTTCGCCGAGCGCCACGACCTCTGGATCCTGTTCGACCAGGTGTATTGCGACCTCCTCTACACGGGGGAATTTCCCAACCCGCAGCGCCTGCCCGGCGGCGGCGAGCGCGTGCTGGTGATCGACAGCCTGTCCAAGACGTTCGGAATGACCGGCTGGCGCCTTGGCTACCTCGCGTTGCCGCCCGGCCTGTCGAAGACCATCCTCAAGTTCATTCAGCACTCGATCTACTGCGTGCCGAACTTCGTGCAACTCGCCGGCGTCACCGCGCTGTCGCTGTCCGACGAGTTGGTCCCGGCCTATCGAGAGATGTTCCGCGCCCGGCTCGAGACCGCGGCGACGAGGCTCTCGTCGGTGCCCGGCATCAGCTGCGAGCTGCCGCCCGCCACGTTCTATCTGTTCCCGTCGGTCGCGGCGCCGGACACCGACGTCGCGCGGCGCTGGCTCGATGAGATCAGCGTGGCCACGGTGCCGGGCTCCTCTTTCGGCCGCGGCGGCGTCGGGCATCTGCGGATGTCGCTCACCTGCTCGGAGAGCGAGCTCGACGACGCGCTCGACCGCATCGCGCGCGTTGGAATCGCAGCTTGAATGAGATTTCACAGTAGTCGGGTTGAGGTACAAAAATGATGATCGCGTCCTTCCGTTTCCTTCCCACCCTTCTTGCGCTCGCCGCGACCTTGGCGACGGGCTTCACCGCCGCCGCGCAGGCGCCGCCGGGATCGATCGCCAAGATCAAGGAACGCGGCAAGCTTCTCGCTGGCGTCAAGCTCGACACCCCGCCGTTCGGCTTCCTCAACGACAAGAACGAGCCCGCCGGCTTCGACATCGACCTGGTCCACAAGATCGGCGAACGCATCGGCGTCCCGGTGGAGCTCGCCAAGGTGACATCGCCCACCCGCATCCCGCTGCTGGTGAGCGGCAACGTCGACTTGGTCGCCGCCTCGATGACGCATACCCGCGAGCGCGACAAGGCGATCGATTTCAGCATCACCTATTACACCGGCGGGCAGTCGCTGCTGGTGCCGAAGGCGAGCCCGATCGGCGGCGTCAAGGACCTTGGCGGCAAGCAGGTGGCGGTGCAGCAGGGCACCACGCTGGAAAAGAACATTGCGGCGGCCGCGCCGACCGCCAAGGTGGTGGCGTTTCGCGACTATACCGCCGCGTGGCTCGCGCTGGCGCAGGGTCGCGTCGATGCGCTCACCGGCAGCCTGCACGTGCTGCAGGGCTTCATGAAGGACAATCCGAATTTCAAGATCGTCGGCGAGCTGTTCAGCGTCGAGCCGTTCGGGGTCGGGGTGCGGCAAGGCGACTCCGAGCTGCGCGACGAGGTCAATTTCGCCATCCAGGATCTCTGGACCTCGGGCGAATACGCCACGCTCTATCGCAAGTGGTTCGGCTCCGACCCCACCATCCCGATCGAAGTCTGGCCGTGAGCACGTTCAAGCTCGACTGGGCGCCGATCTGGGACAATCGCGATCTGCTCGTCGAAGGCTTCATCACGACCATCGTACTGTCGGCGCTCGGCTTGCTGCTCGCGCTCATCATCGGCGTAATCGTCGGAACCGCCGGCACCTCGAAGGCGCGCCTGCTGCGCTCGGGCGCCGCCGCCTACGTGGAGCTGATGCGCAACATCCCGCTGTTGGTGCACATGTACTTCTGGTACATGGGCTTGGCCTTCCTGCAACTGCCGCCGTTTGCCTGCGCGGTCGCCGCGCTGGCGCTCTATTCCGGCGCCTATGTGGCCGAGATCGTGCGCTCGGGCATCGGAGCGGTGCCGCAGGGCCAGCGCCTGGCGGCGCTCGCCACCGGCCTCACGCCGCTGCAAGCCTTCCTGCTGGTCATCTATCCGCAGGCCTTGCGCATCATCACGCCGTCGCTCGCGAGCATCTTCTCGCAGCTGATCAAGGATTCCTCGCTGGCTTCCGTGATCACGGTCGCCGAGCTCACCTACCAGGCGAGCTCGATCGAGGGACAGACGTTCCGCACCTTCGAGGTCTACATCACGATCTCGCTCCTCTACCTGCTGCTGGTCTCGGTCGTGACTTACGGGTTGCTACTGGTTCCGGGCGCGCGTGACGACGTCGCGCAGAGGGTGAGCGATGCCTGAGGTCATCCTCAAGAACCTGCCGTTCCTGCTGAGCGGGCTCCGTCTCACCGCTGAGATCGCACTGTGGTCGATCCTGGGCGGCACCGCTCTCGGCCTCGTCATCGGGGTGGTGCGCCACCTGCGCGTGCCGGTGCTGGCGCAGCTGTTCGCGCTCTACATCGGCTTCGTGCGCGGTACGCCGCTGCTGGTGATGCTGTTCATCTGCTATTTCGGCCTGCCGGCGCTGCTCGCCTACAAGACCAGCGCCTACGGCGCCGCGGTGGTGGGCTTCACCCTGTTCATCGCCGCCTATCTGGCGGAGGACATCCGCACGGGACTGCGCTCGGTGCGGCCCGGCCTCGCACAGGCCGCGCTCGCCACCGGCCTCACCCGGGCGCAGGCGCTGCGCTTGGTGGTCGTCCCGATTGCGCTGCGTAACGTGATCCCGACGCTGTTCAACCAGTATGTCCGGCTGTTCAAGTTCACCTCGGTGGCGTCCGTGATCGGCGTCAACGAGTTCACCGGCAGCGCCATGCTGGTCAACGGCCGCGAGTTCGCGCCGATCACGATCATCGGCTTCGTCGCGCTGACCTATCTGGTGCTGTGCTTCGCGATCTCATCGGTTGGGCGGCTGCTTTACGCCCGGCTGGCGGTGAGAACGTGAGCGCCGCAGGGGCTGCCCGTTGAGCGACGAGCCGATGATCGCGCTGGACCAGGTCTGCAAGTCGTACGGCTCGACCCCGGTGCTGCGCGGCTGCACGACCGCGATCGGGCGCGGCGAGGTGGTGGTGATCTGCGGACCCTCGGGCTCCGGCAAGAGCACCTTGATCAAATGCATCAACGGTCTCGAGCCCTATCAATCGGGCAGCATCCGCGTCGACGGCGTCGAGGTCGGCGCCCGCACCACCGACCTGCCGAAGATGCGCACCCGGGTCGGCATGGTGTTCCAGCATTTCGAGCTCTATCCGCACATGTCGGCGCTCGACAATATCGTGCTGGCGCAGGTGCACGCCTTGAAGCGCAAGCGGAGCGAGGCGGAGGCTCGCGCGCAGGCGCTGCTCGCCCGCGTCGACCTCGCCGAGAAAGCCGACGCCTACCCGATCGACCTCTCCGGCGGCCAGCAGCAGCGTGTCGCCATCGCGCGCGCGCTCGCGCTCGACCCCGAGGCGATGCTGTTCGACGAGCCGACCTCGGCGCTCGATCCGGAGATGATCAGCGAAGTGCTCGACGTGATGATCGACCTCGCCGGCGACGGCATGACCATGGCGGTCGTCACCCACGAGATGGGATTCGCGCGCCGGGTCGCCGACCGGGTCATCTTCATGGACCGCGGCGAGATCGTCGAGGACGCGCCCAAGGAGCAGTTCTTCTCCGCGCCCAAGAGCCAGCGCGCGCGGGAGTTTCTGTCGAAGATCCTCGCGCACTGAGGCCGGCTGCCACCGGCGCGGTGTCGCCGACAGCGCCCTCCTCGCGCCGCTGCCGAAAGCTCAAAACGACCGGGGCTCGTCGAGCGAAACGATTGCCGCGGTCCCCAGCCGGACATCAGCGGAGCCCGTACTGCCGCTGGAATCGGCCGAATGATCCTGCGCGGGTCGTCCCGGATTCATCGTCTCGTGCTGCATACCTTCCAGGTATTCCCAATTGTGGGCCACGCGGGTCCACGAGTCGCGCAGCGTCAGGAACAAGAAGCGAGCGCGTTCGTCGAAGGCTTCTTCAGCGCGTGCGGCGTACTCGGCCGCCTTCGCCCAAGCGACGGTCGATTGCATGAGGGCCTCTCCGGTAGATCGGGCGCCGTTCGGCGTGCCGCGTATTCAATAGCGGGGGAAACGAGTTGTTCCGTACAGCTCGTGCCCAGGTGTGAAATTTCATCGTCCGTCACGCGCCGTCCCCGTCGGCATCGCGCAGGACGATCGTGAGAGAATTTCAAGTCACCTTCGCGTGCCCTCGCGGGGCGTTTCGCAGGTTTGCCCGGGTATAGGCGATGATAGCCCCGTCGCGTAGCCGGGCCTGCTCCCGCTCGCCTTGCTTGGCCGCCTCGATGATGTGCTTTGCGATGACTGCGCGAGCGGTTTCGGCGTGGCTCTCGGTGTCGAATTTGGCGCCGCTTGCCCGGATCGACTCCCAAGCCTTGTCAAATGCGTTGGTCAAAATCCGCAGCTCGTCAGGAGCGAATGCCGCCGGATTTGCCTCGAGATATGGGAACATGACCGCCCTTCAAACGAAACGCACGAGCGACCTCGATAGCGGCAGGGCCGGGTGACCACGCCGGCTCCCGGTCGCTCAACCACGCGTCGTGCGTCCGCCAGGAGTGCTCGACTCCACAATGCGGGCAGCGCGCGAGCGACGGAACGTCCGGAAGCTTGTCGAAGGTGGCCCGGTCGGTTTCGATGCCGGTGGAGATCGGCTTGCCGGTGTTCGGGCATTCGACCATCATGGTGCACATGGCACGCCGTCGCCTTCGTCCTGCCTCATTCAATTTAGCCATAAGGGCTCGGGCGAACCATACGATTCTTGGTACGGTACCGTGCAGTTCTGCGTCTGTCGGGCAGCCGACCAAACAATAGGACTCGCGCGGCCGACGAGAATGATGCAGGTCTATCGCATCACCGACCGGCTTCGTGCCACAGGCGTCGGTGGCTGAGAGACCATTGCGCTCCCGCCTGAAAAAGACGAGGGAGCGCATCATGGCCGGCAACAGCCACAACAATTTGCTTTCATCGCTCTCGTCGGCTGAGTTCGGCTTGCTGGAGCCGCACCTCGAACCGGTGGTGCTCGAAGTTCGAAAGCATCTCGAAAAGGCCAACAAGCGGATCGACGCGGTGTACTTCCCCGAGTGCGGCTTCGCTTCCGTCGTCGCAGTGCAGGCCGACGGCAGGGAGGTCGAAGTGGGATTGATAGGCCGGGAGGGTATGACCGGAGCGCCAATCCTGCTCGGCAATCACCGCTCGCCGCACGCCGTCTACATGCAGGCCGCCGGGAAGGGTCAGTGCATGCGGGCGGCCGAATTGCGCAAGGCGATGCAGGCGAGCCCGTCGCTGCACGGCCAGTTGTTGAAGTTCGTGCAGGCCTTCGTCGTCCAAACCGCCCAGACCGCAATCAGCAACGCGCGGGCCAAGCTGGAGACGCGGTTGGCGCGCTGGCTGCTGATGGCGCACGACCGCCTCGACGGCGACAACTTGCCGCTGACGCACGAATTTCTCTCGCTGATGCTCGGTGTCAGACGCGCCGGTGTCACGGACGTGCTCAATACACTCGAAAGCCGGGGACTGATAAGGCGCGCGCGGGGACAAATCGTCGTGCAGGACCGGAAAGGCATCGAGCGAAGCGCAGGCAAATCCTACGGTCTTCCAGAGGCGGAATATCGCCGGCTGATCAAGCGCGGTTGAGAAAGCTGCCCGGGCAGCAGGACGCAGAGGGCAAAATGCCCTCCCCCAAGTGGGCACGCCTGATCACTGATTACGGTTGTTCTGGCTACTATGATAGGCCAAGTTCGCTCAGCACCTTCTTGCGCAAGACGATTGGATCAGCTTCGCCGCTCCGTGCCAGCTGAATTATTCTAGTCGCGATCATCTCTTTAGTGACATCCGAGCGACCTGAGACGTCAAGCGTCTTGCAGACGTCTTCGAATGCGGTGCTCATGATCGAATTAATTTCGGGATCGAAAACTGCTTCCTTGAGAAATTGTCTTATAGGCACAACATGCTCCTTGCTCTTGAGGGCTCCCATCGACCTCTCGGCCGTCATGATTGTGCACAAGGTGGGGGATGGCGTCGGTAATGTACATTACCAAATCGTACAATGTTTTACTTTTCATGAGTATGTTTTGGGGAGGTGAAAAGCCAGGCGCGCCCGGACCAACTAACATTCACAAGACGCCTGCGCGAGGGCTTGCCGATCAAGGATCCGGCGTAATAGATGTTTTGGAGGGTGTCATGAAAGAGGTCATCAAGTTTCTTGGGATGCAGACCCCGGTGACGTTGGGGTCAGCGGCCTTGTCTGTACGGTACCCGACGTAGCGGCTGGGGGCGCGCCTGAGCCTTTCGCAAACAGTCCTGGGTCAGAGTCACGACCGCATGGTTTGGATTTTTGCTCAGCCACGCGGAGCCCCGCGGCAGCCATGCGTCAGCCCCCCAATAAGACTCGCGTTTCTGCCTGGAACGGCGCAGATTGTTCCCCATCACCGGCCGAGGCTCTGCCACAGGCGTCGGTGGCTGAGAGACCTGTCGAGCTCCCGCCTGCAAGACCAGGGAGCGCGCCATGGCCAGCAACAGCCGCAACAATTTACTTTCGTCCCTCTCGTCGGCTGAGTTCGGCTTATTGGAGCCGCACCTGCAACCCGTGCTCCTCACGCTTCGAAAGCATCTCGAGAAGGCAAACAAGCGGATCGACGCGGTCTACTTCCCGGAGCGCGGCTTCGCGTCGGTCGTGGCGGTGCAGGCCGACGGCAAGGAGGTCGAGGTGGGATTGATCGGGCGAGAAGGCATGACCGGAACGCCTATCGTGCTCGGCGATCATCGTTCGCCTCACGCCGTCTACATGCAGGCCGCCGGGGAGGGTCAGTGCATGCGGGCGGCCGAACTGCGCAAGGCGATGCAGGCGAGCCCGTCGCTGCACGGCCGGTTGTTGAAGTTCGTGCAAGCCTTCGTCGTCCAAACCGCCCAGACCGCGATCAGCAACGCGCGGGCCAAGCTGGAGACACGGTTGGCGCGATGGCTGCTGATGGCGCACGACCGCCTCGAGGGCGACAACTTGCCGCTGACGCACGAATTTCTCTCGCTGATGCTCGGGGTCAGACGGGCCGGTGTCACGGAAGTGCTCTGCACGCTCGAAAGCCAGGGACTGATAGGGCGCACACGGGGACAAATCATCGTGCAGGACCGAAAAGGCATCGAGCGAAGGGCAGGCAAATCCTACGGCGTTCCCGAGGCGGAATATCGCCGGCTGATGGGCTGAACGCTCTCAACACAAACCCGCCGGGGGAAAAGCGGACCTGGGATTATGCATCCACACATTTGCTGCGCGAGGTCCTGGGGGAGGATGGACCTCGTGCGCTTCGACTAACGCGAACTCCAAACACCATTGTCGCGTCCTCGGAGTCAAAAAGACCCCGGCCGCGACTGGTCCGGGGTCTTCGACTAGAGCAGAGCGCGGTCGCGATCGCGGGTGTGTGCTCCAGTTAACTACCAACGCAATTGCAGTTCCAGAGTTCCAGCCGCTCGCAAAGGGCAATGCGTCCGAATTTCGGAATTTCGGCGCGGTTCTTCGACCTCCTCACGGAGCTACCATCCTGCGGCCCGGCTCAGGGCAGCGAGCGCGTCCTGCGTGGCCCGGTCGCCGACAGATCGGCCGGGGATCATGCAAGCACGCCTTCCCGTGCTCAGCTGACGACCGGTCGCGCTCAGAGCGACGTCCACCACACCCAAGCCAACTTGCCGACGGCGAAGGCCACAACGCATCCAATGAGGACCAGAAAGATCGAAACTGCCAGGTTGGCCTGCTTCTTGAATTCCTTGAGTCCCTCGCTGATCCGCGTCGTTCGTCGGAAAAAAATCGAGCGCACGAACAGGAAAATCGGGATAGCGGCGGCGACGAAGGCGATGATCTTGAAAATCATTGTCTACCGTCAGTCCTGCTGCACCGAGGGCAACCCGTTCTAACACACATTTCGTAGCGAGGTCCTGTGGCGTGATGTTGCCGATCGCACGCACTCATGGCGGTGGAACTCGCAAGACATCATGGCAAACGTTCGCGCCCGCCGGCGCCCCGCCGCGCGGGTTTTTTGCTGTCGGGCGTCCGCCCGACGTCGTGGTTGCGTCCTAACTCAGGAATTCCGCAATGATCCCCGCCGATTCACGGGCGCTTTCTTGAGGCTGCATTGCCTCTCGAGCGGGATGAAAAAGTCGATCACCGGTCAGAAGCGCGGACTGCGCGCGGGGCCGCCTCTTCCTGGGGCCCCTGCGACCACCCGGGGCTTCATTGGCAGCAGGCCCTCGCGCTGCAATTTCTTGCGCGCGAGCTTGCGGGCGCGGCGGACGGCCTCCGCCTTCTCTCGGACTCTCCTTTCGGAGGGTTTCTCGTAGTGGGCGCGGAGCTTCATCTCGCGGAAAACGCCCTCGCGCTGCATTTTCTTCTTCAGCACCTTGAGGGCCTGGTCGACATTGTTGTCACGGACGAGAACCTGCACGTGTCGTTCCTCTTCAATTGAGCAGTTGATGGGCTCGGCGGCACCAGCGATGCCACCAAGATCAATTTTCAGAGTGTTTTCGTGCCTGCCGACCGGCACAAGAGCTGCCAATCGGAGGTAGCGGAGACTTTTTTGGAAAGCTCACCGACAAGGCGGTCCTTGCCGTGTATGCCAGATGGTGGTGCCGGAGGTAAAGAACAATAGGAGTCGAGCAGTTACTTGCCGGCTCG
>Ga0099827_10000790_pt1 | contig 15340 bp, 13 predicted proteins | sample CZO8metaG_FD_79339 | JGI IMG/M metagenome (GOLD analysis project Ga0099827, IMG submission 79339) | Vadose zone soil microbial communities from the Eel River Critical Zone Observatory, Northern California, USA - CZOApr15con1.8 metaG | ecosystem: Environmental > Terrestrial > Soil > Vadose zone ...
GCCATCGCCGATGCCATCGCAGCGAACCAGCGCCCCGCGAGCATGGCAAAGGACGAGGAGACCGTCTACGACTTCGTCTCGGAACTGCTGGCGACGGGCAGCGTCTCGGACCCGACGTTCCAGCGCGTCAACGACACCTTCGGCGAGCGCGGCGTCGTCGATCTCGTCGGTGCCGTCGGCTACTACAGCCTGGTGTCGATGACGCTGAACGTCGCGCAGGTGCCACTGCCCGCCGGAGTCACGCCGCTCCTGAAGTAGGGCGGGGAGCTCACGATGGGTCAAGCCATCGAAGAACTCGCGCACTTCATCGCCGGTACGCCGTGGGAAGCGATCCCCAAGTCCGTCCGCGAGCATGCGAAGCTGGTATTGCTCGACACGGTCGGTGTGATTCTCGCGGGCTCAGTCCAACCCGAAGTCGCGGGCGTCCGTGCGCGACTGACCGCGACCGGCGGCCATGGCGCAACGATCCTGGCACCGGGAGCGCCGACGTCAGATCCGCGCACGGCGGCGTTTCTCAACGGGCTGGCCGGACGCTCCATCGAGCTGTGCGAAGGCCATCGCTACGTCTCCTGTCAGGGCGCCGTGCAGGCGTTGCCGACGGCGTTGGCCTGCGCCGAATGGCTGCAACGATCCGGCCGGGACACTCTGGCCGGGCTCATCTTCGGGTACGAGGTCGCGGCCCGACTGGGCGCCGGACTGACGGCGCGTCCCCTCGCTCACCAGAATGGCCAGGCGCCCTTGCTTGGCGCGGTGGGCGCCGGCGCTCGGGCGCGCGGATTGAACGGCGACCAGACGAGCCTGGCGCTCAGGCTTGGCGCGGTCCTGATCCTCACCCCGGGCTACACGAACGCCGTCGCCGGTGCCACCGCACTGAACGTCGCAGGGGGCATGAGCGGCTTCGCGGGAGCATTGGCGCCGGAGCTGGCGCTGGCCGGCGTCGCCGCGCAGCGGAACGCGATCGAAGAGGCGTTTGGCCAGCTGGTCGGCGATGGCTTCCGCCCCGAGGCTGTGACGGAAGAGCTCGGCCAGCGATGGGAGATCACGCGGAACTATTTCCGACTGCGCGCTTGCTGCAATCCGATCTATTCCGCGCTCGACGCGCTCGAGGACATCCTCACCGAGTACAAGCCGCTTCCCGAGCACATTGCACGCGTCGACGTCGCGACGTATCGGTTCGCCGCCAACATGCGGGAGCCCGACCCGATCAACTACTTCGCGGCGAAGTACTCGCTCCCGCACGCGGCGGCGGCGCTGATTCTCCGAGGGAACGCGGGGTATCACGCGTTCACCGAAGAGGCGGTTCGAGATCCCGCGATCGCGGCGATCCGCCGGAGAGTCGGTGTTCGCGAGGATCCTGCGCTCAACGCCAGCGTGCCGCGACTCAAGCCAGCACGGGTGACCGTCACGCTCACCGATGGGCGTCAGGTCACACGGCTGCGAGAAAGCGCACGCGGCGACTTCCAGGAGCCCTATCGAGAAGACGAAGTTCGGGCGAAGTTTCGAGAGCTGGCCGGTGTGGTGCTCAGCCCCGGCGCCGTCACTCGCGTGGAGGAGCTCGTCGAGCAACTCGATGAGCTGCCGCGCCTCTCCGATCTCGTCGTCGCGCTGACGCTCTGAGCCAGTCGGCCGGCTCAGAGCAGCTTGCCGCAGGACCAGCGGCAGGACCAGGAGTACCAAGCGCTCCCATGACCCACCAGGAGAACCAATTCCTGGGTGAAGGCTGGGTAAAGCGAAGGGGTTAGCGGCTGCTGCGTCCGCTAACCCCTCGTTGTCGATGGCTGCGCGGGCTGGATTTGAACCAGCGACCTTTGGGTTATGAGTTGCCTCGGGGGCATGTCGGTAACTCTCTGATCGTTCGGAGAAACGCCGTCGGCACCGAGAGTTACACGTTCGGTCTCGCTGCGTCATGGTTCGGCGTTTTTGACGAGCCGCGTTCACCTCACGGACGACCCATTCCATGTCAACCGGGACGCTTTCCTTCTTCAGCCACTTGGCGATGGCCATGGCCTTCGCCAACTCTCGGAGCCGTGCAAACTCGGGCGCTTCGCGTGCGATCTGGTCGTACCGCTCCGAGAAGAGTGCCGCCCATCTCGTCTCGATGCCGTCTCCAGGTGTATCGACATCGCGCAAGCCGGTCGGGCTCCGAGGATCAACCACTTGGCGGCGAGCCTTGCGCCGGGCACGCCCTTCGCTCAGGATTACTCGCTCACGGAGGAGTCACCCCCCGTAAGGGCGTGGCGTGTGGTGCTGTGGTCGAACCGGGCCTTGACCTCGTAAGCGCCCCTCAATAGACTCCCGTCAACTAGTCGACCCGGAGATCCCCAATCTGCGACGATCCGCAGTGCCCCCGAGGGAGGAAGCGATGGCCAAGCCAAAGAGTCCGACCAACCCGTCCCGTCGCAGAGTGATCGTGGGTGCCGCCGCCGGTGCTGCCCTCCTCGGCGCGCCGGCGATTGTGCGCTCGCAGCAACCGAGGCGATTCCTGCGCCCGCTCGTCGCGGGGCTGAACGCCAAGGAAGGCGATCCGAGCTACGAGTCGATCTCCCGCATTCCAAAGATCCTGCGCGAGAAATACAATGTCCAGCTCGACATCCAGGTTCATCCGAGCTCGGTGCTCGGCACCGACATCCAGCAGATCGAGTCGGTGCAGACCGGCTTCATCGACATTGCTTCGAACGTCACCGCGCAGTGGGCCAGCTTTTCCGACGCGTTCACCTTCGTCGACCTGCCGTACGCGATCACGAGCTGGGAGATGTTCCTCAGACTCGCGAAGTCGGATCTCTGGCGCCAGCAGGCGGCGAAGTTCGAGGCAAAGACGCCCCTCAAGGTGCTGCCGCCGGTCGGCTCGGGCGGCTACCGGCTGCTCTGGAACAGAGCGCGGCCGACGCCGACGCCGGCGGCCGTCAAGGGGATCAAGTACCGCACGACCACCTCGAAGCTGGAGATCGAGCTGGTGCGCGCGTGGGGCGGCAACCCGACCCCGATGGCGTGGACCGAGACCTACAACGCGCTGTCGAGCGGCGTGGTCGAAGGCATTCACGTGCAGCCGATCTGGACCTTCCGGTTCAACATGCACGAGGTTCTCAAGTACGCGACCGAAGTCGATGCCATCTTCGCGGTCCAGTTCCAGGTGCTGAACAAGAACACCTGGAACCTGATGCCGCCCGATATCCAGACGGCATTCATGGCCGCGGCCCAGGAGGCCGCCGACCAGGGCAATCAGATCGACCGCGAAGGCGAGGTCACCTTCAAGCAGAAGCTGAAGGACGCCAAGATGGACATCTACGTGCCGAGCCGAGCCGAGAAAGCGCAGTGGCAAAAGATCGGCGAAGCAGTCTGGGAAACGCAAGGCAAGGGGATCGATCCCGCCGTCATCAAGTCGATGATCGCGCTGCGCTGATGCCTCGATGAAGCAGTTGGACCGGCTGCTCGAGGTACTCGACGCTCTGGCGCGCTGGGTAGCGATGGCGCTCGCCACCATCATCATCGCCATCCTGTTCGTGCAGATCTTCTACCGCTACGTCCTCAATACCTCGATCGTCTGGTCCGAGGAGGTGGCGACCTGGTGCCTGGTGTGGCTGGTGTTCCTGGGATCGGCCGCGATCATGCGGCGCTGGGAGCATGTCCACATCCCGATGCTGATCCGGCGGCTGCCGCTTGGCGCGCGGCCCGGTGTCATCATCTTCGCCAAGCTCGCGACCTGCCTCGCCGTGACGCTCGTCGCCTATTACGGATTGCGATGGGTGCTCGGGCCGGGCCATATCAGCTCGCAGACGAGCGGCATCAGCACGCACTGGATCAAGCTCGCGGTGCCGATCGGCGCGGGATTGATGGCGCTCTTCGCGCTGCGCGGCGCGCTCGAGGACGTCGGACGTTGGCGCAGGGGAGAAATGGAGTATTTCCGCACCTACGGAGACCTCGAGCTGGGAGACGCGGACGCGCAAGCTGGCGTCCGCGCCGCGGCGCCGGGCACCTAGGGCCTGCGGTGGACCTGGTCGCGTTCTACCTGCTCCTGCCGTTCCTGCTGCTGCTCGCGCTGGGCGTGCCGATCGCGTTCAGCATCTCGCTCGCCTGCGCCCTGTTCCTCCTGTTCTCCGGGACGCGGATCCCGACGACGGTGCTCGCGAGCGAGATGTACGGCGCGGTCGATTCCTTCACGCTGCTCGCGCTGCCGACCTTCGTGCTCGCCGGCGAGCTGCTCAACCGCTGCGAGCTCACCGACAAGCTGATCGAGTTCTGCCAGCGGCTCGTGGGCTGGATCCGCGGCGGGCTGGCGCACGTCACTGTCACCGCCAGCATGCTGCTGTCCGGAATCACCGGCTCGACGCTGTCGGATGCCGCGACCATCGCGCCGATCATGATCCCGAGCATGATCAAGGAGAAGTACCCGCGCGAGTTCGCCGGCGCGCTCGTCGCCTCGGCGTCGGTCATCGGCGCGATCATCCCGCCGTCGATACCCCTCGTGATCATCGGCGCGCAACTCGGCATTTCGATCGGCGGGCTGCTGCTCGGCGGCGTCCTTCCCGGAATCGTCGTCGGAATCACCCTGATGATCGCCTCCTACGTCGCTGCGCGCCTGGGCGGATTCGGAGCAATCCGCCGCTTCGAAGGGTTTCGCCCGCTCGCTCGCAGCACCTGGATCGCGCTGCCGGTGCTGGTGATCCCGGTATTGCTGCTCGGCGGAATGATGTCGGGAATCTTCTCCCCGACGGAAGCCGGGACTGTCACCGTCCTCTATACCATCGTCGCCGGCATGTTCTTCTACCGAACGCTCTCGGTCACGAAGCTCGTCGATTCGCTCAAGGCGACTGCCTGGGTCAGCGCCTCGGCGTTGATCATCGTCGCCGCCGCCGTCGTGCTGGGCCGCATCATGACCTTCCATCGCGTGCCGCAGGCCCTGGTCGAGCTGATGGTCGCCATCACGCAGCACAAGCTCGCGCTGCTGCTCCTGGTGATCCTGCTGTTCATCATCGTCGGCATGTTCATGGACGCGGTGGCCAACATGGTGATCCTCGGCCCGTTGCTCTACCCGCTATGCGTGCAGGTGCTCGGGATGCATCCGATCCAGTACGGCATGTTCCTCATGGTCGGCCTGCTGCTCGGCGTGCTGACGCCGCCGGTGGGGCTGGTGCTGTTCATCGTGGCGCCGATTGCGCGGTTGACGCTCGAGCGCATATCCTTGGCTGTGCTGCCGTACCTCGCGCTCGAGTTCGTGATCCTGTTCGTCATCGCGACGGTCCCGGAGCTCACGCTCGCGCTGCCGCGTCTCGCTGGATACGTTACATAGAGGAAACATGGATCTCGGACTCGCCGGCAAGCGAACGCTCATCACGGGCGCATCCCGCGGCATCGGCAAGACGATTGCCGTGCACTTTGCCGAGCAGGGCTGCGACCTCTACCTGACTGCGCGCTCGCGCGAGGCGCTGGAGGCGGTCCGCGACGAGATCCGCGCCCGTCATTCCCGCGACATCGCGATCCACGCCTGCGACATGATGGAGCGCGGCTCGGTTGCGGCGCTGGCCGAACGCTTCGCCGACGCCGAGATCCTGGTCAACAACGCCGGCGCGACGCCGACCGGGCCGATCGAGGAGGCGACCGAGGACAAGTGGCGCGAGGGGCTGGAGCTGAAGGTGATCGCGACAGCCCTCCTCACCCGCGAGCTCTACCTCCGCATGTGCGCGCGCAAGCGCGGCGTCATCGTCAACGTGATCGGCAACTGCGGCGAGCGCCCCGACCCTGAGATCATCGTCGCGACCATCACCAATTCCGGGCTGATGGCGTTCACCCGTGCGCTCGGCTCTGTCAGCCCCGACAAGGGCGTGCGCGTGCTCGGCGTGAATCCCGGGCCGACGCTGACCGCGCGCCTCGAAATGCTGATGAAGAAGAAGGCGCAGGACCGCACCGGCGATGCTGGGCGCTGGACCGAGCTCGTCGCGCCGCTGCCCTTCGGCCGCGCGGCGACTCCGGAGGAAGTCGCCGATCTCGTTGTCTTCGCCGCCTCCCCCCGCGCGTCTTACGTGTCCGGCACCGTGCTCACGGTGGACGGCGGCGTCAGCGCGCGCGGCCACCTGTTCTAGCGCATGGCACGGGTCGGGGTGGATGTCGGCGGCACGCATATCGACTTCGTGCTGATCGACGACAAGCGCGGCGAGATGGTCGTGCACAAGGTGCCGACCCCGGCGCGCGACCCCTCGACAGGCGCAATGGAAGGTCTGCTCGAGCTGTGCCGGCAGGCCGCCATTGCGCCCGGCGAGATCGACTATTTCATGCACGGCACCACCATCGCCACCAACATCGTCCTGGAACACAACGGCGCGAAATGCGGCCTGATCACGACCGAAGGCTTCCGCGACGTGCTGCACATCGCCCGCCACAAGCGGCCGCACAATTTCAGCCTGCAGCTCGATCTGCCGTGGCAGAAGCACGAGTTGGTGCCGCGCCGCGCCCGCAAGACCGTGCGCGAGCGCATCGCGGGCGGCGACAGCGCCGTGCTGGTACCGCTCGACGAGGACGCGGTGCGCCGCGCCGCGCGCGAGCTGCGCGCGGCCGGCGTCGAGTCGATCGCGGTCTGTTTCCTGTTCTCGTTCCTGAACCCGGCCCACGAACGGCGCGCGGCCGAGATCATCGCCGAGGAAGCCCCGGGGATCGCGCTCTCGCTCAGCCACGAGGTCGTCCCGCTGTACCGCGAGTACGAGCGATTCTCGACCACCTGCCTCAATGCCTACGTCGGACCCAAGAGCGTGCGCTACCTCGAAAACTTCGACCGGGCGCTGCGCGACGTGGGCATGACCGCCGGGCTGCACCTCATGCAGTCGAGCGGCGGCTGCGCCACGCTGGACGCCGCGAAGCGCCGGGTGGTGACCTTGCTCATGTCCGGGCCGGTTGGCGGCCTGCTCGGCGGCATCTGGGTCGGCGCAAGCGCCGGATTCCCCAGCGTGATCAGCCTCGACGTGGGCGGCACTTCGGCCGATATCGGGGTCGCGCCCGGCGGCGAGATCCGTTTCAAGCATCTGCTCGACACGCGCATCGGCGCCTATCACGCCATGGTGCCGATGGCCGAGGTCGACACGATGGGCGCCGGCGGCGGCTCGATCGCCTACGTCGATTCGGGCGGGCAATTCCAGGTCGGTCCGCGCAGCGCCGGCGCGGATCCCGGGCCCTGCTGCTACGGCAAGGGCGGCGGGGAGCCCACCGCGACCGATTGCGAGTTGGTCCTCGGTCGCATCGACCCGGCCGGATTCCTCGGCGGGCGCCTGAAGCTCGACGCTGCGCTCGCGCACCGCGCGGTCGAAGCGAAGCTCGCGCGCCCCCTCGGCATGAGCGTCGAGGAAGCGGCGCTCGCGGCTATCCGGATCCTCACCCACGGCATGGTGCAGGCGATCGAGTTAAACAGCGTGCGCCGAGGCTACGACCCGCGCGAGTTCGCGCTGGTCGCCTTCGGCGGCGCGGGGCCCCTCTTCGGCTGCGACATCGCGCGGGAGCTCTCGATCCCGGTGGTGATCGTGCCGCCCGCTCCGGGACTGACCTCGGCTCTCGGGCTGCTCACCTGCGATATCGCGTATGACTTTAGCGCGACCCAGATCCAGAATCTCTCGCACCCCGACTTCGAGCGGCTTGCTGCCACGGTCTCGGAGCTCGAGGCGCGGGCACTCGAGCAGCTCGAGCGCGATGGCATTCGCGGCGAGCGTGTCACGCTGGTGCGTCACGCCGAGTGCCGCTATGCCGGCCAGGGATACGAGCTGCGCGCCGCCGCGCCGGGCGGCGCGGTGGACGCCGGCTTCGCCGAGGCGCTGAAGAGCTCGTTCCATGCCGCGCATCAGCGCGAGTACGGGCGGCATTTCACGGAGAAGGAGGTCGAGCTGGTGAACCTCAGGGTGGTCGGTGTCGGCCGGATCCCCACCGTCACGCCGAAGACGCTCCCGGAGGGAAGCGAAACGCCCGACGCTCCGGCACGCACCGGAGCCCGCCGTGTCGTTTTCGAGGTCGACGGTAAGCCCGTTCCGCTCGAGGCGAGCGTCTACCTGCGGGCGGCGCTCAAGGCGGGAAACCGGCTTGCCGGACCGGCGGTCGTGCAGCAGATGGATACAACGACCCTGATTCCGCCGCAGGTCGTGGCAACTGTCGACCGGCACGGAAACCTGATCGTACGGCTCTAGGAGGAAGCGCGATGGGCAACGCATGGCCTTACGAAGCAATCGACCGCGTGACGCTACGCGTCATCGGCGGCGCTTTCAGCGCGATCGCGCGCGAGATGGCGCAAGTGCTCTATCGCATGTCCAACTCGAGCATCATCCGCGAGTCGGAGGACCTGGGCTGCGGGCTCTACGACGCCCACGGCAACGAGCTCTGCGAGAGCGAATCCTCCCCTATGCACATCGGGTCGCTGCCGGCTTACATCCGCGGGTTCATGCGCAAGCTCGCCGGGCAGATCTACGAAGGCGACATCATCATCCATAACCATCCCTACCACGGCGCCTCGCACTCGCCCGACATGGGCGTGATTGCGCCCATCTTCCGTCGCGGCGAGCTGGTCGGCTTCGCCGCGGCAACCGCTCACCTGATCGACGTCGGCGCGGCGGCTCCGGGGCTGAACGTCGACCTGATCGACGTGTTCGCCGAGGGCACGCTCTACGACAGCGTCAAGCTGTACGAGCGCGGCCGGCGGAACGACGCGGTCTGGTCGATCCTGCGCGACAGCGTCCGAACCCCGGATTCCAACGCCGCCGACATCGAAGCAATGATCGCCGCAGTGCGCACGGGAGCCGACCGGTTCCTCAAGCTCGTCGACCGGCATGACCTCGGCACGGTGATGGGCGCGGCGAACTACTGGATGGACTACTCGGAGCGGCGCCTGCGCGCTGAAATCGCCAGAATCCCGGATGGCGACTACCACGCCGAGAGCTGGCTGGACGACGACGGACGCAACTGGGGCAAGCCGCTCAAGGTCAACGTTACCGTAAGGAAGCGCGGCGATTCCATCCTGATAGACCTCACCGGTTCGGCCGACGAAGTAGAGACGGGCTGTAACGTGCCGTTCGAGGGCTCGCTCCAGGTCGCCTGCTTCTACATCGTCCGCACGCTGCTGCTCGACGAGGTGATGACCGAGGAGTTCATCCCGCAGAACTCCGGCATGTTCCGCCCCGTCGGCGTGCATGCGCCGAAAGGCTGCATCTTCAACCCGAACTTTCCCCGCGCGTGCGTCTCGCGCATGGCGCAGGTGCAGCGCGTGCTCGACTGCGTGATCCAGGCGCTCGCGCCGGTGCTTCGGGAGCAGGCGACCGCGGGAAATTCGGCGCACGTCATGAGCGTCTCTTACAGCGGCTACAGCCCGGCGCAGCAGCAGTACTGGGTCTGCGTGGAGGTGAACGAGGGGAGCTATGGCGCTCGCCGCACCAAAGACGGCCTCGACGCGGTGGACAACCTGATGGCGAACACGCGCAACGTCCCGTGCGAGGAGATCGAGATGCGCTTCCCGTTGCGGGTCGAGCGCTACGAGCTGCGGCCGGAGGCGCCGGGCGCCGGCGAGTGGCGCGGCGGCATCGGCGCGGTGCGCGACGTGCGCTTTCTCGTCGACGGCTTCCTGTCATGCAACGGCGACCGCACGCTCGAAGCGCCGAAGGGCATTTTCGGCGGCGGTGACGGCCTGCCCGCGCAGATCGTCAAGAATCCCGGCCGTGCCGACGAGCAGGTGCTGCCGTCGAAATCCACCGGCCGCAAGCTCAAGTCGGGCGACGTCATCCGCGTGGTCGGGCCCAACGCCGGCGGTTACGGCGAGCCGCGCCGCAGAGAGGCCGGGCGCGTGGCCGCCGACGTTGCCGACGGCCTGATCAGCGTAGAAGCGGCGCGCGAGGTGTACCGCGTCGTGCTCGACCCGGCAACCGGGGCGATCGATCGCGCGGCGACCGACCGACTGCGAGCGACATGAGCTGCGAATTTCTGATTCGCGCAAGCCTGACGCGCATCGACGCGCGCGAACGCGAGGTCGGCGCCTGGGCTTATGTCGACCGCGACGCCGCGCTCGCACGCGCGCGTGCGCTCGACAGCGGTGACCAGACTGGTCTGCGCAGCGGTCTCCTCCACGGTCTGGCAGTCGGCGTGAAGGACATCATCGATACCGCCGACATGCCGACCGAGTACGGCTCACCGATCTACGCCGGAAACCGCCCGCGGCAGGACGCGGCCTGTGTCCAGCGGCTCAAGGCCGCCGGGGCGATCATCCTCGGCAAAACGGTCACCACCGAGTTCGCGTTCGTCCAGCCGGGCGGCACCCGCAACCCGCACGATCTTGCGTGCACGCCGGGCGGCTCGTCGAGCGGCTCGGCGGCGGCGGTCGCCGACGGCATGGTGCCGGTCGCGCTCGCTACTCAGACCGGCGGCTCGACGATCCGGCCGGCGGCCTTCTGCGGCATCTTCGGCTACAAGCCCACGTTCGACCGCTTTCCGGGCGCGGGGATGAAGCCGCTCGCGCCGTCGCTCGATACGATCGGCGTCATCGCCGCTACCGTGGACGACATCACCCGCGTCTCGGCGGTCCTTGCCGGCGAATCTCCGGCCGCGGCCCAAGTGCCGGATCATCCGGGCTTCGCACTGTGCCGCACGCCCTACGCGGCGCAGGCCGAACCGCAGACGCTCGAGCGTCTCGCCATGGTCGCGCGCACGCTGGAAGACGCCGGGGGGCATGTCCGTGAGCTCGAGTTGCCGGCACCGTTCAGCGAGCTGAACGACCTGCACCGCGTAATCATGGCGCACGAGACCGCCCGCGCGATGGCCCACGAATGGCGGACGGCGCGGCAGCGGCTGAGCCCGAGCATGGCCTCGTTCATCGAACGGGGGTTGTCCGTTTCCGCGGAAGCCGTTGCAGCGGCGCGCGCGCACGTCGAAGCCTGCATGCGAGCGCTGCCCGCGCTTCTCGGTAAAGGCGAGCTGATCCTCACCTTGTCCGCCGCTGGCGAAGCGCCGGTCGGACTCGCGTCGACAGGCAATGCGGTGTTCTCGCGCCTCTGGACGCTGCTTGGCTTGGCTTGCTTCGCGCTGCCCGCCGGCCGCGGGATGCGCGGCCTGCCGCTCGGCGTGCAACTCGTCGGCGGTCCGGAGGCTTTGCTCTTCGCGGCCGCGAGCTGGAGCGCCCGGCGTTTGTATGAAGCCACACTAGGAGAACGCGCATGACCCCCACGATGGACGCTACCACTCGCCGGCTCGTCGACTTCGCGCTCGCTTACCGCTTCGAGGACCTGCCCGCTTCCACGGTCCACGCGGCGAAGGCGCGCCTGCTCGATTCTGCCGCGGTCGGGCTGGCCGCCTACGCCGCGCCCCCGGTGCGTATTCTTCGCAAGTGCGCGCCGCGTGTCGAAGGGCCCTGGGCAGCCACGCTTTGGGGCACGCGCGACAAGACGACTCCGGACCATGCCGCGCTCGTGAACGGCACGATGGTGCGGTATCTCGACCTCAACGACGCGTATCGCACGCTGGACGCCTCGCACCCGTCCGACAACCTGCCGGGGCTGGTCGCGGCGGCCCAAGCGCTAGGCAGCTCCGGCCGCGAGTTGATCCTCGCGCTTTTCATCTCCTATGAGATCCAGTGCCGCTTCACCGACACGGTGCCGTTCAACGCGGCGGGCTGGGACCAGCCGGTGGTCGGTGCGCAAGCCGCCGCGCTCGCCGTCGGCCGCATGATGGGGCTCGACGCAGAGCAGCTCGCGCACGCGCTCTCGCTGTCGGTCGTACCGCACCTGTGCACCTATCAGACGCGCTCGGGCGAGCTGTCGATGTGGAAAGGCTGCGCCGGCCCCAACGGCGCCCGCCACGGTGTCTTCGCGGCGCAACTGGCGCGCGAGGGGCTCACCGGGCCCTACAGCGCTTACGAGGGAATATTCGGGATCTGGAAGCAGACGCTCGGCAAGCCCGGCGAGTTCAAGCTGCCGGCGGGCAGGCTCGCCGCGCCGCTCGGCCTGAACCAGACCAACATCAAGAAATACCCGGTGCGCGACTCGTGCCAGCTGCCGATCGACACGGCGCTCGAGCTGCGCAAGAAGCTGGCCGGCCGGCAGCCGAAGAGCCTCAAGGTGGACACGTACAAGTCGGCCCACCTGGGCGCGGTCGCCGATCCGGAGCTCTGGGCGCCGAAGACGCGCGAGACCGCCGATCATTCGATGCCGTTCTCGATCGCCGCGGCGCTGGCCGATGGCGAGGTGACCAGCGACACCTTCGAGAACCATCGCTTCCTGGACACCGATGTCCTGGGCCTGATCGCCAGAATGAAAGTCGAGATCAACGCCGATTTCTCGCGCCAGACACCCGGTCTGCGCCACTGCCGCATCGAAGCGCGCCTCGAGAGCGACGAGGCAATGGTCGCGCAATGCTCGCTCGCGCTGGCCGACATTGAAAAAGGGACGCCCGACGAGGTCCTGAACGCCAAGTTCCACGCGCTCACCCGGCGTTTCCTGCCCGAACCTGCGCGTAACGAGCTTGCCGCCGCCATATGGCGGCTCGAGACGTCCGAGCGCCTCGATCCGCTCATCGACCTGATGCGGATCTGAGCCCATGACCACCCGCGATGTGAAGTCCGACGCCGCCCGCCTGCTCAACACCGTTGCGCAGGGCGGGGTGGGAATCTTCGCCACCGATGTCGGCTACGCCATCATCGGCAACGGCGAAGCCGCGATCGCGCGCATTTTCGCCTGCAAGCAGCGCAACTTCGACAAGGCCTGCGGCATGTTCAGCAACTGGGACATGTTCGATGCTCTCGCGCAGGTCGGGGAACGCGAGCGCAAGATCGTCGACACCGTGATCCACGAGCACGGCCTGCCGCTCTCGGTGGTGACGCCGTACAAGATCGGCCATCCGTTCTTCTCGCGGCTCACGCCGCTCACCCGCGAGCGCTCCTCACGCGGCGATACGATAGACATGTTGCTGAACGCCGGCGCGCTGCACGACGAAATCGCGCGCCTCGCCTGGTCTCGCGGCGTCCCGCTGCTCGGCTCCTCAGCGAACCAGTCCCTCTCGGGTAGCAAGTACAAGCTCGCCGACGTGGAGCAGGCAGTGCGCGACGAAGCAGACCTAGTCATCGATTACGGAGACACGAAGTACTCGCACCCCGCCGGCATGGGAAGCTCGATCATCGCCCTGCCCTCGCTGAAGCCGATCCGCAAGGGCATCAAGTTCGACGAAATCTGCAGCCTGATCGCGCAGCGCTTCGGCACCGATCCGCGCGCCGTGACGTAAGCCGGGGGCCCCCGGCCGCCGAACGCGCGCCCGCACTTCATGCCCTTGCTTGAAACCCACGGGCCGGGAGGCGACCTCCCACTCGCCATCCGCATCGGTGAACCGATCGCCGACGCGGAGCTGGTTCGGGAAGACCGAGAGCGTCGGCTCCCAACGTGAGCGCCGTGGCACCGCCATTAGTTCATCCAGCCCACCCGCCGGATCTTCTCCTTCTCGCGGAGTGACTCGACCAGCGTCAGCTGCATCACCCGACGCACTTCGCGATCCCAGCGCACCTCGCGGATCGATCGGATAAGGCGCTCGATCCGGAGCGAGGGATGCCACAGGGCGCGGTCGGTCACTGGATCACTTGATCCGCTCGCAGGAGGAGCGACTGAGGAATCGTCAGCCCGAGCGCGTTGGCGGTCTTGGGTTGAATAATCAGTTGGAACGTGGCGGGCTGCTCGAAGGGTCCGACAGGAACCCTTGAGCTTCGGTTTGAGATCTGCTTTTCTTCGGCAGCCCATCGAAATGCCGAGGAGGGTATCCATGTCCACACCATTGTCGGCCGACGCCAAGGCGCTCATCGACCGCCCCAATTTCGCACATCTCGCCACTCTAATGGCGGACGGCTCGCCCCACAGCGTGCCCGTCTGGGTTGGGCGAGAGGGCGACCGACTCTTGGTGTGCACGAGTGAAGCGTCGCTGAAGGGGCGTAATACGCGTCGAGATCCCCGGGTCGCGCTATCCATCGTGGACTTCCATGATCCCTACGAGGAGGTACAGCTCCGCGGCCGCGTGGTGGAGCGGCGTCCCGATCCCGATCTCAAGATCATGGATCCCGTATCGCACAAGTACACCGGAAAGGCGTTCCCGATGAGGAGCCACGAGGGCCGCGTGGCGCTGGTGATCGAGATCGAGAAGGTGCGTTACACCAAGCTGCCGTTCGCGCACACGCCGCCCCCGCAATAGCGCACACGGGACGAGCGCGCTGTATCCTCGCGACATGAGCCTCGGGGGATGGCTCCAGGAGCAGCTCTTCGAGCGACGCATCGTGGTCGTCACCGGTCAGCTCGATGACGATGCGGCGACGAAGGCAGCGGCCGCGCTCCTGGCGCTAGACGCCCGGGGGGACGGGCCCATCGAGCTCCACCTGGACAGCCCCGACGGCGCGCTCGGGGCGGTCTTCGTCCTGATCGACACGAGCGACACGCTGCGCTCGGCGCTGCGCCTCCTTTGCCGGAGTCAAATCTGCGGCCCAGCCATCGGTGTGGTCACGGCTGCCGATCACTGCGCCGCCGTGCCGCACGCGCGGTTCCACCTCTCCCAGCCTACGGCGCGGTTTGCCGGCACCCCGGAGGAGATCGCCGCGCAGAGTCGCCAGCAGCAGGAGTTGCTGTGGAAGCTCTACGGGCGCCTCGCCCGGCGTACGGGCCGGCCCGCCGAAGAGATCGCGGAGGACACGCGGCGTGGGCGCTATCTCGACGCGCGCGAGGCGCTCGACTACGGCCTCATCGACGAGATCACGGCCGGCCGGTAGCCCCGAGGGAGAGAATCGTTCGGCGCTCGCCTATCGGTTCGTCGGCCGGTGACGATTAGACCCCTCACTCACTTTCCTTGAGCTACGGAGGGCCGGGACGTTCGCGACTACCCGGTCGCCCGGTCCCGGTCCTCGCCGTTCTGAGGAATCATTCCCAGAGAATCGGGCAGTCCTTCCCGCCTCATCGTTTCGCAGGGGCATTAACACGATCCGCTCGAGCGCCCGGGCCTTCGGCTCCCATCGGCCTTTGTCGGGCCGGTCCTTGACGATGAATACGTGCTCACGAAGGTGCTTCCGCAACTTCGGCGAGTCCTCGGTCGACGCCCGCAGGTAGACCTGCACATCGGATGCTGTCGGTGGCTCTGTCGGGTGATATCGCCACACCTCGATCCGCTCAGTGTGGACCGCATGCTCGGCGGCGAGCGACGCGATCGCTGACGCGGCCTCTCCGACATCGCCTGCAGGCGCCCGCTCGAGATCGACCTCGACGAGCTTTCCCTCCTGGGCTCTCAACCGCTCCCACTCGGGGCGAGTCATCGTGAAGACCCTGCGCGCCTCGACGCTCGCGACGTGGGCCCGACATCTCGGCGCATCGCGCGC
>Ga0099827_10000791_pt1 | contig 15327 bp, 17 predicted proteins | sample CZO8metaG_FD_79339 | JGI IMG/M metagenome (GOLD analysis project Ga0099827, IMG submission 79339) | Vadose zone soil microbial communities from the Eel River Critical Zone Observatory, Northern California, USA - CZOApr15con1.8 metaG | ecosystem: Environmental > Terrestrial > Soil > Vadose zone ...
AGCTCGAATTCCTCAAGGATCGGCTGTGGTCGGTGATCGCGGCGGCGGCGGGCGCGGGGGCGCTGGCGCTGCTCGCCCCGAGGCGCTGGACGCAGCGTGTCTGGCCCGGCTGGGTATGGGTCGTCCCGATCGGGTCGCTGGCGGTCCTGGGCTACTATCTCACCCCCTACTTTGCGAGGTAAGATATTCTCAGTGGCTGCGGCGCAGGGATGCGCCGCAACGTTGTTTGACGGGAGGACTGGATGAAATTCCCGGTTCGGCGTCCGCGACGGATCGCGGCAGTGGCCGTCGCACTGACGTGCGCGTTTTCGATGGCGGCCTTTGCGGGCGGCGCCGGGTTCGGGGACGACGACGACAACAGCGAAGAGGAAGGGCCGTCCTATTTCGGCTTCGTGCGCGACGCCAACGGCGCCACCGTTCCCGACGCCAAGGTCACCGTCGGGGTCAAGAATCGCGGCGGCGTCGTTACGCGCACTGATCTCCTCGGGACTTACAAGGTCCCCGGCTTCGGCAAGGAGGTCGACCCCAAGGACGTCGAGGTCACCTGCGACAAGCAGGGCTACAAGCAGCTCCGGGTGATCCGCCGTTCGACGCCGAGCACCGATCCGAAAATCCCGATCGAGACCGAGTGCACGCTGCAGCGCATCTAAGGGTGGCTCCATGCGACTGAGCGCTCTCATCGTCGCCATCGCGACGGCGGCGAGCGCGGGCCTAGGCGCCCACCCCGCCGCGGCGCAAACCGCCGCCGACCTGCAGCTCGTGCTCGCGGTCGATGCCTCCGGTAGCGTCGATCAATATCGCTTCGAGCTGCAGAAGCGCGGCTATGTCGCGGCGTTCCGCCACGCGCGCGTGCTGCAGGCCATCCGCTCCGGCCCCAACCAGGCGATCGCGGTCACGATGATTCAGTGGACCGGGCCGATGCTGCAGGTGCAGGTGGTGGGATGGTCGCTGGTCGGCGACGAGGAGAGCGCGGCCACTTTCGCCGCCGCGATCGAGCGCGCCCCGCGTCAGCTGTTCGGCGGCGGCACCTCGATCAGCGGCGCCATCGACTATGCGACCACACTGTTTCCCAAGAGCCCGTTTCGGGCGTCGCGGCGGGTGATCGATGTGTCCGGCGACGGCTCCAACAATCGAGGCCGTCCAGTGACGCTCGCACGCGACGAGGCGGTTGCCGCCGGCATCGGCATCAACGGCTTGCCGATCCTCGCGCTCGAGCCCGATCTCGACCGCTACTACTACGACAGCGTGATCGGCGGCCCCGGCGCCTTCATGGTCCCCGCCAAGGACTACGAGACGTTCGGCGAGGCCATCCTCAAGAAGCTGATCACCGAGATCGCGTCGAACGAGCGGTAACAGGGGACGCCGCATCCACACGGAGCTCGGCAAGCGAGCTTCCGGGCCGATTGCCATTTGCAAACGCGCGCTCTAGACCGATCGCGGGTCGGGGACGCCGATGTCGGGCATCAGCCAAAAGCTTTCGTCGCTTGGAGGGTTCGCGCTCGCGTGCCTCGGGTTCGCGGCCGCGGCACAAGTCGTTGCCGGGCGGTGGGAGCTGATCGACTACGATCAAGCCCACCCGACCGGCAAAAGCCAGATTGCCCTCTGGCTGCAAGGGAGCATTCGGGTCAAGAACCCGGCGCCGACGAACGCATACGATGCCCAGGCCCTGCCTCTGCTCAGTATTCAATGCGTGGAGGGGCAGTCCAAGTTCTTCATCAATCTCAATTTCGAGGTGCCGACGGCCGCGGTCGCGGTGATCTATCGCCTCGACGAGGGTAACCCCGTCGACGCGACATGGAAAAGTGGAGGCATCGTAATCTCACCTGACGACAAGGTCGCCTTCGTACAATCCCTGCGTGGCAGGCGGAAGTTGTCACTGACAATGACGTTCCCCGGCGCGGAGCCGACCAGCACCGTTTTCGAAATCGCCGGGCTCGATACCGCATTGCAGGCGCTGCGGCCGCACTGCTCCTGGTGAGGCGATGGTGACGCGCGGTCCGTTGTGCTGCCCGCTCGTCGAACTGTTGGCAAAGGCCTTTCGGAAGGATCGATCATGGGCGCGTGGGGGCTCGGCGTATTCGAGAACGACGATGCGATGGATTGGGCCGTCGACTTCGAGCATGCTCCGTCCGAGCAGTCGCTGCGCGAAGCATTCGAGGCGGCGGTGGCAGTCGAGGATTACCTCGAGCGCGATCTGGGCAGCTACGCCCTCGCCGCGGCCGAAGTTCTCGCGGCGGCGCGAGGTCAGCCGTGCCGGGACATTCCGCCGGCGCTGCGCCATTGGGCGGCGGCGAACACCGGCATTGCAGCCCCGGAGCTGCTCGCTCAGGCGCGCGCGGCAATCGAACGGGTGACGATCGTGGATTCTTCGGAGGTCGCGGAGTTATGGGCTACCACCGCCGCTCCCGGGGACGCCGCCGGATGGTCAACCCAGATCGAGCAATTGAAGCGTCGCCTGAGCTGACAAGATGCGCGACTAGCTTTCTTACGTTTGTCGCATTTTCGGACGGAAAACCGGTTCCCACTTTTCCTGAAAATGCTCTAATGATCGCTCCCGACGAATTGGGCCGATTGGCGAAAGTTGTCAAAGAACAGGATGTAGCCGTTGGCGTTGTAGCTCGCCTTCACGAAGATAACCTCGGACCGGCCGTCACGGTCGTAGTCCCCCGCGTCGATCAGGTCGAGCTCGCTGCCAAGGAACCTGATCGAATCCGCATTGTCCGCGACGAACCAGTGCAGGCTCCAGGCCGCACTCGGCACTTCGTCGGCTGGCGACTTCCTGCCGCGGATGGCGAGGGCGAACAGCACCTTGCCCGCCTTCGACCGATAGGCCTTGACCGGCTGCACATCGCGATCCTCGAAACCGAGGCTCGCATCCTCCGTCTTGACCTGCGTCCGGAAATGCGCGCGCCCCCGCCGAAGGTCGGGGTCGTCCAACTTGGCCCGGCGCCATTGCTCCGGATCGCGCACATCGCCTTGCGAGGCGAGAACCAGCGGCCGATTTCCGAGGCGAGGAACCTTGCCGGCGGACGTAATCACCTGGATACCGATGTCGCGATAGGCCAGCCATCGATTCGGCGAGGCGCTCTCGAGCTGGCCGCGCGGCTTGCCGTCGAAGGTAATCGTCCAGGCGACTTTACGCGGAAAGTCCTGGGACGCCGTCTCGAGCTGATCGAGATCGCCGACGTCGCTCTTGAAGGCCTCCCAGCGACCGGCCCGCTTCGCAAATGCGACCCGAACGTCGGCCGCCGCGCCGCTGCCATACGAGCGTCGCAGCCCCGTTGCCCGTTCCGGCGACAGGTTCTCCAGGATGCCGACAACGACATCTTCGTCGGCCGCGACGGCGGAAGTCGCGAAAGTAGGCGCCAGCAGCAGCGCGACAGCGGCGATACGGATCCACATGCGATCCTCCCGTTGCGGAGACTACCATGCGCAGCACGAATGCGCCGTTCACAACATCGCGCGCCGAGGCGACGCACGTGGCGTCACGGATTTGACACAGCACATGCACCATCATGATGGTGCGGATGATCGCGCTTGCAGCACGGAACGCACGTCATGGCACTACCGGCTTCAGAGCGGGCGTTCATCGAGGACGCCATCGACGAGGCCGGCCTGGCCGCGGCCAAGGATTTCATACTTGCCAGCGCCACGACGTGTTTCCGCATCCTAGCCGACGGCGATGCGAAGGACGCGCCCCCGGGCGCCACGCGGTTCGGAGGCGTGCCGGACCTTCCCAACGACGTGACGTGGCCGCGCGACGAAGACGGCCGCATCGGCAATTTCTTCGCGCAGCTCGACTTCGCCGATCTGGCGCAGCGGATCGACGCACCGGATTTGCCGCGCGAGGGTGTTTTGTCGGTCTTCACCACGTATCTCTTCACCGCGGCGGAACCCGTCGGCGTCAAGACGCTGCTGGCCCCCGCCGGAGAGCGGCTGATGCGTGCCAAACCACCCGCGGCGGATGCGCTCGCCTTTCCCGACATCGGATTGACCAATCCGGTCTTCATCCGGTTCGAAGCGAGCGTCAGCCTGCCGCTCCATTCGCGGCAGTTCAGGCGCGCGGTCGCGGAAATCGCGCCCGACGGCGATATCAGCGAGCTCGCGTGCATCCTTGCGGAGCGCGGAAGCGACGACGAGATCGGCCAGCTCTTCGGTTTTGCCGCCCCTTACAACGACACGGATTTCTACCGCAAGCTCTACTTCCACCGCGTCGGCCGCGGCGGATACGAATATCAGGACTATTGGGACAGCATGGAGGAATACCACGCCGTGCTGGCGCGCTCTCACCCCAGCCTTGCCGCGGAGCGCCGCAAGACCATCGACGAGGCAAAGCTGCGCTGGCTGTTCGACCATCGCGAGGAGATCAGCGCCGAGGCGGCCCGATGGCGGCTGCTGTTGCGCATCGACTCGAATCGGGCGATGAACTTCAATATTGCCGATTCCGATTCCATCTATTTTTTCATATCCTCCGACGCGCTCGCCGAACGCGACTTTTCCCGCGTGGAGGCGGGGTTCACACAAGGGTAGATCATTTTTCCGAGGAGACGAGTCCGTGATCTCGACCCGAGACCTCTCGCCCCTCCCCGGGATCGAGGAGCTGAAGAAGCTCGCGCAAGCGCTGGCGATGCTCGACGCGATCCTCTCGCCGGAGTGGGAGTACCGGACCTACTCGTTCAACAGCAGATGGGATGCGGGCGAGCAGATGGCATCGATGCGGGACGGGTCGGGCGATGGCTGGTTCTGCGTGTTCGGCGCGCCCGGATCGTTCTTCAAAGGCTTCGCCCACGAGAGCCCGATGTCGCCGTGGCGCACGCGGCCGTCCAAGATTTGGCCGGGCATCTTGGAGAGCGTCCCCGCCTCGTTCGCTGCATTCCTGACGGAGCCGGCGTTCGTGATGGCCGAGACGACCTTCTGCATTTGGCGCGAACGCGGCGACAGCGCTTGGCGGCGCGGGACGATCTCGTTCCCGGACACGCCGGACCCCGACGGCTCGGCCAAGCTCCTTGCGATGCTGGACGGCAATCCTCGAACCTATCAGGCATGGGCGGAGACGAACTATGAACGGACCATGGATCCCGCGGCGATCGCGAGCGTCTACGCCCATGACCCTCTGACCAATGATCTCGTGCAAGCGATCAACGACACCGTCGACTTGGCCGATCTCGCGGAGGACATCGAGGAGATTGGCTATCCCCGGTGATCGGCGTGCGGTCAATCTCTAAGCACATCTGGAAGGAGCGCAGAATTGAGCACCGAGGATCCCGTCATTCCGGTTTTCATACCCGCGCTTGTTGCACTGTTGCTCAACGCGGAGAAACTGAAAGGCTCCCCACTCACGCGCGACCAGGTCATCGCCATCAGGGATAACGCGGTCTGCATGATGCTGCGGGCCTCGGTGAAGGCCGCGATGGAGGAAAAGCGCGGCTACCGGGACGTCGACCCGGAGCAATGCTGGGAAGAATGGCTGCAATTCCGAGCGGGGATGTCAGCGGGCGACACCGACACATGAGGCGCTTTGCGCCGCCAGCAACTCTATGATTCCAGTGCCCCTTTGAACCCGAAGCTCGCGATCGCATTTCCGCACAAGGTGCGCGAGCTTCGGGTTCGGGGCGCTACGACGCCCGCCGAGAAAATCGGTAATCCGCCACCGTAAATGCCGCTCCGTGCCCTGCGGCGCAGCGAAATGTGAACTAGCTCACATGCCGCGTCGCTGCAATGCGATATAACAATCCCATCGCTCGTAGCGGCCATAGTTGCGAGCGCCCCTCACAACCAGCGTCGGACACGGCTTCAGGTCAACTGGAGAACGGGAGAGGTGCATTCGCTCGCAACGGCCGGCAGATCAAACCCAAGATCGGAGAACACCCATGACCAATCACAAGCGGACCGTTCTCATCACCGGCGGAACCGGAGCCGGTCGAAGTCGCCCGGCACGCCTCCGGCAAATGGGATCCTGCTCGAGCGGAGCCTTGGGCTCACACGCACCTAGCCTCAGTCACCTCGGTTTGTTTTCCAAGACCTGCCGCCAGAGTAGAATGTCGGACTTGAGCAGTTTGCCAGCAAGCTCAGCGGATCCCCCTACTGGCTCAATATTCTGGTCGGCAAAACGGGCGAGCAGCGCGGGAGATTGCAATGATTTTGCGAACGCGGCATTGAGCTTTTCCGAGGCAACCGCTGGGGTCCGCTGTGGCGCGAACAGCGAGAGCCAACCCAGGTACGAATAGTCGGGCACGCCGGCTTGCGCGAAGGTCGGAACATTCGGAAGAGCAATCGCGCGCTTGTCGGACGTCACGCCGAGCGCCTTCAGCTTTCCGTCGCGCACGAATGGCAGCGACTCAGGCAGCCCCATCACCATGGCGTCCACGCGTCCCGACAAGATGTCCGGCATCGCGGCGGACGACCCGCGATAGGGCACATCGACAATGTCGATCTGCGCTTTGACCCTCAGGAGCATCGCGGAAAGGTGGGAGGACGAGCCGGGACCCGAGGAAGCCATGGACACCTTGCCCGGGTTTGCCCGCGCAAACGCAACGAGCTCCGCGAGCGTGGTTGCTGAAACGCCGGGACCTGCGACGAGTATATTTGGAACGTATCCGAGCACAATGACCGGCGCCACGTCGGCGTCCGGATCGAAACCGGTGTTCCCGAGAAGAAACTGGTTTGCGGCGCAGCTGACATTGCACAGCAGCAGGGTGTAGCCGTCGGCGGGGGCGCGCGCCGCGGCAGCTGCGCCGACGCTACCACCCGCGCCCGTGATGTTCTCGACATAAATCCGCCAGCCCTGATCCGCTGCCACCTGATCGGCTGCAATGCGGGCGATGATGTCGGCCGTGCCGCCAGGCGCAAATGGGACGACGATGCGGATGGGACGGTCGGGGTAGCCGCTCTGCGCGCCGGTCTGGACCACCGCGCCGACGGCGACGGCGAGCGCCAGTGCAAGGACGACAGGCTTGTGTCTCATCTCCCCTCCCCGCCTCTTAGAGCGCATCCCGATTGGGTTGAATCGGGATGCGCTCTAACTTCTTTGAGTGGGCGCATGTCCTTATCGGAAAACCGGTTTCCACCCCGCATCAAGTGCGGGGCAGGCTTTTTCCGGGACGTGCGCTAGCTATTTCCCATCGAAGAGCGGCGACTTGGGCCAATAGCTGCGGCTGTAGTTCAGCTTGAGGCTGACCAACATCGCCGCGAGCCTGATCGGCGCACCGATGCCTTCCACGACCGGGACCCCGAGCTCCTTCATCAGCCAGTCGGGCTTGATGTGAACGGGACACTGGGTGATTCCCATCGGCAGGATCACATCCGCTCCGAGCTTCACGAGCTCGCGCGCCTTGTCGACGAAGGTGCCGACCACCTTCTCGCGGTTGGCGATGATGTCGGGGAGCTCGAACCCGCAGGTACGCCAGCCCACGACCTTGGGCATCATGTTGAAGCGTTCAACCATGCGATAGCCGAGCGGCAGGACGAAATCATCGTACATCAATATTCCGAACCGTCGTCCCAGCATCGAGGCGATGTGCAGCATGGACTCGCTCGGGCCGACCACGGGGATGTCGACCACGCAGCGTCCGGCATCGACGCCGAGATCGAGCGTTCCGAGCGGAACAACGGCGTCGTAGCCCTGCTTCTGTGCCTCGCGGAAAGCGTCGAGGAACGGTGGGACCGCGATCCCGAGGAGATCCGGGGCGTTGCCGATGTAATAGGGGCTCGCCTTGACCGAGACGATGCCGACCTCCACCTCCGCGGACGAATAGGCGAGCGCGGCATCCTCGCGGCGCTTGCGCTCGTCGGGAGGGTACTCTCCGACAACGAAGGCGACGCGGATCTTACGCATCTGATCGGTCATTTGGGCCTTCCTTGATAAGTGATCGACGGGCTTCTTTACAGGTCGGAACCAGCGCGCAGCGCAAGATCGATTCGACGATCAACGTTGCGCGCGAGCCTCGAGAGCGGATCATGTCTTGGTGATGGTCTCGTGCCCTTGCAGGCCGGGCTTGAATCGCCCCTTCACGAAATCACCCACGCCTTCTTCCTTCCAGCCGATGCGCTGGCGATTTTGCAGCTCCTCTTCCTTGGCCATGGCGAAGTTCATCGCGGCCTCCCATGGCATCTCGAGCGAGAAGCGGTAGGCCTCCTTGGTCGTGCGTAGCGCCGCCGGGTCTTTGGCGGCGATTTCACGCGCAAGCTTCAGCGTCTCGTCGCGCAGCCGAGCGGCGGGGACGGCAAAATTGACGAGCCCGATGCCGGCCGCGGTCTTGCCATCGAAGCGGCGACCGGTCATGGCATAGAGCAGAGCGTCACGCGAGCGCAGCAGGTTGGCCAGCGACTTGCTGACGCTCCCGCCGGGAAATCCCTTGAAGTTGATTTCGGAGAGACCAAACGTCGCCTCTTCCGCGGCGACCGCAAGGTCGCAGCCTTCCACGATCGAGAAGGCACCGCCGAAGCAATAGCCGTTCACCATCGCGATCGTCGGCTTGGGGAAATGCCGGAGCGTTCGCCCGCGCCATTCGGTCGCGAGCCGGATCACCCGGTCGTAACGGGCCGGCTGATCCTTCAGGGCGTGAAACACCTCCTTGAGGTCCATGCCGGCGCAAAACGTGTCACCGGCGCCGGTAATGACGATGACGCGCGCCTCCTCATCGTAGCGCAACTCCTCGAGCGCCGCCGTCATGTCCTCGTGCAGCTGCGGGTTCATCGCGTTCTTCTTGTCGGGCCGGTTCAACGTCACGACCGCGACCCCTTCGGACTTCTCGATCAGCAGTGTCTGGTAGCTCATGTCCTTGGTCCTCATCTGACGGATCTCGGGTGCTTGCGCCGACCTCAGACCGCGCGCTCGCGCCCGGCCCAGAGCGGCGCCCGCAACTTGAATTTCTCGATCTTACCGTTCGGGAGCTTCGGCAGCGCGTCGATGAAACGCACGTCGCGCGGGCGCTTGTAGGCGGCAATCCGCTCCCGGCAGTGCGCGATCAGCGCATCCGCGCCGACGTCATGGCCGGGGCGTCGGACCACAAAGGCGACCACTGCCTCGCCCCAGCGCTCATCCGGCGCGCCGATGACCGCCGCCTCGAGGACACCGGGATGGCTCGTCATTGCCTCTTCCACCTCGCGCGAATAGACGTTCTCGCCGCCGGATACGATCATGTCCTTGAGCCGGTCGACCACGAAGACGAAGCCCTCGTCGTCCCGCTCGCCGACGTCGCCGGTGTGCAGGTATCCGCCCCGCGTCGCCTCCAAGGTCGCCGGATTGTTGTTCCAATAGCCGCGCATCAAGGCGGGGCTGCGGATGACGATCTCGCCCGGCTCGCCGAGCGCGCACTCGTTTCCGTCGAGCCTGGTCACGCGCACGTCGCAACCGACCATCGGCTGGCCTGCCGAGCGCAGACGGCGAACCACCTTCGGCGGCCCGTCGAGCACATGCTGGTGCGCATGCAGGGTGCAGCCGGGGCCGCCGCATTCGGTCATGCCATAGATCTGCGCCAGGATCGGACCGAATGCAGCCATGCTTCGGCGCAGCAGCGCCTCCGACATTGGCGCGGCGGAATAGAAGATCTTCTGCAAGGCCGGCAGCGTCTCGCGGTCGCAGCGCTCGGCCTCCAGCAGATCATTGAGCATGGTGGGCGCGAGCAGCGTCACGGTCGCGGCGTGCTCGCGCAGCGATCCGAAGAACGCGGACGGGCGAAATGCGCGATGCAGGACAATGGGGCAGCCGTAGAGCGAGTGGGAGAGCCACTGGTTCTTTGCCCCGACATGATAGAGCGGCATCGCGAGAGCGAGGCGGTCGGTCGGTCGCACCTGCGCTTCCAAGGCCGAGATCAGCGCCGACTGCATCTGCCCGCGATGACTGAGCATCACGCCCTTGGGCTTGCCGGTCGTCCCGCTGGTATAGATCAGATGTGCTGTGTCCTCCGGCTCGACGGCAACTCGGGGTCTCGACGCCTCGCCGCGACTGAGGAGCTCCTCATAGGCGAGGTCGGGACCCGGGCCGCCGAAGGTGAGCACATGTTGCACGCCGGCCGAGGCGGCACTGGCCAAGCGGTCGACGAATTGCGCCTCCACGATCACGCATTTCGGTCGACTATCGGCGAGGATGTAGGCGACCTCGGCCGCCGTCAGGCGAAAGTTGATCGTGACCGTGGTCCAGCCGCCGAGCTCGCCTGCTGCATAGGACTCCATGTATTCGGGACAATTCTGCGCCAGGATCGCGACGCGGTCGCCGCGTTGGATCCCCAGCCGGATCAGGGCGTTCGCCAGGCGAAAGGCCCGGCCACAGAATTCCGCGTGGGTGATCGTGCGCCCCTCGAAGATAACCGCCGGCGCGGCGGGCCTCAGCTCAAGGTTTCGCGCCGTGAGGTCGCCAAGGTTCATTACAGCTTGGCTCCAGCGTCCTCGACGATCTGCTTCCAACGCGGGATTTCCTTGCGTAGAAAGACCGCGAATTCGTCCGGCGTGCTCCCGATCGGGTCGATGCCGATGATCGACAGCTGGCGCACGAACTCGGGATCCTTGAGCGCTCGCCCAACCTCGAGATTGAGCTTCTGCACGATTTCCTTGGGTGTTCCCTTCGGGGCGACAAGGCCGACCCACGCCGTGATGTTGAAACCCCGCAGTCCCGATGCATCGAGGGTCGGAATTTCGGGGGCAACCGCCGCCCGCCGCAAGCCGGTCATCGCAAGCCCGTTCAATTTCTTGTCGAGCACGAGGGGGGCGGCCGGAACAATATCGCTGAACACGAGCTCCACCTCTCCGGCGACCGCCGCGGTGAGGCTGGGGCCGCCGCCGCGATAAGGGACGTGCGTGATCGAGACTCCCGCCATTTTGCTGAAGGCCGCGAGCGACAGGTGCGCCGTCGAGCCGTTGCCCGAGGTCGCGGCATTGAGCTCGCCCGGCTTGCTCTTGGCGAGCGCGATCAGGTCCGCGACGGTCTTCACTGGCAGCTTCGGGTTGACCGCCAGGACGAGCGAGTTCTCACCGGCGAGGATCACGGGCTCGAAATCGCGCAACGGCTCATATCCCAGCGATGAGTAGAGCGCGAGATTCGTCGTCAGGGGCGAGTTGGTCGATAGAAAAAGCGTGTAGCCATCCGGCGCAGACTTGGCCGCGGCTTCGGCCCCAAGGCTGCCGCCCGCGCCGGGGCGGTTGACCACGACGACGGGCTGGCCCCATGCGGCGGTCAGCCGGGCGCCCAGGGCGCGGGCAAGAATATCGACGGTTCCTCCGGGCGTGTAGGGGACGATGATCTGAATGGCACGATCGGGATATTCGGCGAATGAAGGCGTGGCGCTTGCGGAGATCAGAAGCGCGGCGACTGCAATGCGGAAAGTGTGCATCATCGTCCTCCCTAGGCGACTTACGTGCGCTGCTTCAACCAGGCTCGTGCGTCCGCGAGCACCTTTTCGGCAGCACTTTCGACGACGCTCGGGCCGGCAAATTTCCTGGTGGCGGCGGCTGATTTCTTGCGATAGAGCGCCGCGGTCTCGTGCAGCATCGGCAGGTCGAACGTCGTCGGCGACAGCCGCTTTCCCAGCACGATATCCATGATCTCCTGCTGGTCGACGTCGATCTCGCGGCCGGTCTCGCGACGCAGCAGCTCGCGCAGGTCGAGCGGTGGCTCCCCCATGACGTGATTGCGCACGAGCGCCCCGAGCACCTGGTGGCCGGTCCGGAACGGTACGCCGAAATCATAGACGAGACGGTCGTGGGCCTCGCTCGATCCGGCATAGTCCAGCACCGCCTTGCGTTGCATCTCCTCGAGATCGAACTGCGCCTTGTCGATGACGTCGGCCATGTACCAAGTCCAGCCTGCGATGTCCTCGGCCAGGCCATACAGGCTGGCGGATTGGTACAGCGCTTCCGAGCCCTCGGACGGATTGCATGACGCCGCCATTTCTCCGGCAAGCCGGGTCGATGCCATCACGGCGCCGCCGATGACGGACTGAAGCGCGAACGGCACCTTGGCATGCGGCAGCGCGCTGCTGCCGCCGGCGTGCTCATCGGCGAGCTGGACGAGGCCGAATTCAGGGGTCATCCAGATTCGCAGGTCCTGGGCGAGCCGCGCAAGATCGACGGCGATGAGCGAAAGCACAAAGAACGGTTCGGTGAACTGATCGTGGACCCAGATGCCGTCGCGGCGCAGGTGCGCGCGGCAGGAGAAGCCGAGCCGTTCCGTCACGCGGTCATAGAGCCGCGCCAACTCCGGTCGCCCGCCGAACGGCGGTGGCGCCTTGTCGAGCCTGGCATCGACCTGCGCGATCCGCTCGACATGCCGCTCGAACACCACCGCCCAGGACAGCAGATATTCCCCGAGCGTCGTGAAACCGGAATGCTGAAGGTGATGATAGTTGGGGGATATTGCTCGCAGCACCGGCTCGGCGCGCTGCACCAGATTCGAGAGCAGCGTGGCCACGAGCTTTCCCTGCTCGTGCAGCCGCTGCCGGAAGAACATCCTGGGCAGGAAGTTGCGCAGGCTCTCGCCGCGATTGCGACCGAGATGAAGCCAGGCCGTGTGCTCGCGGCCGGCGCGCTCCGCCATCCAGGCTTCTCGCTGCGCCACGATGTCGCCCGCCGGCTTGATGAGATCGATCCGATCGAACGAGTCCAAGAGATCGAGCAGGGCCGCGATGAGCTTGTGCGCCGAATCCGCCGGCGTGTAGCCGAGTTCCGTCGCGCTCAGGACATAGGCGATGTCGCTTGTCAGCATCCAGCGCGCCGTGAACGCAGAAGCCCGCGACTCCGGCGTGCTCGCCGCGCGAACGTAGCTCGGCGATTTGGCTCCCCGCAGGCGGCCGGCCGCCGGCTTGCTCTCGGTCACCTCGCTCCTCCCGATTGTCCGTTTCGCCGCAGCGCAACAGACATGGCATCCCGGTTTTTTTGCTTCGTTCTCGATATCAGCCCCGGAGGACAGGCGATGTTATTGACCACCACGTATCGGGGCAAGGTTGATCGGAGAATCAAGCCTTGTCATTTCGGCGTCCGAGCATGAATGTTGGCTTCTGACCAGCGCGGTCGAGTGGCGATGATGCTGATCGCCGTAGCGCGCTGTTGGAGAGCAGCCAGCCATGCGCAATAAGCCGCAAATGACACTGGAGGACGCCTACAAGATCGCCGACGCGGCGCGCGCCGCCGCAGCGAAGCGCAACGGCAGCGCCGGAACCATCGCCATCGTCGACAGTGGCGGCCACCTGCTCTATCTGGAGCGCCCCGATCGACAGTCGCCGAACAGCGTCGAGATCGCCACGCTCAAGGCGCGCACTGCCGCCTTCCGCGAGCGGCCGAGCTCGGCCCTGCAGGAGCGGGTCAAGGAGCGACCTGGATGGCTGATGTTCCCGAACAGCCTTCCGATCGCGGGCGGCGTTCCGCTCTTCCATGGCGACGAATGCGTGGGCGGCATCGGTGTCTCCGGCATCGCCGATGATGACGAGCCGGTCGCGCAGGCCGGCGCCGAGGCGCTGCGAGCATAGTGTGGCGGATTTGACGTTCCTACCAGGCGTGCGGCGAGTCCTTCGTAGGAACGTCAAATCCAAAGCCACACTAGAATCATAGAGTTGCTAGTGTCCCTTTGGTTCCGACGTTCGTAAAAGTGCGTGCTGCAAAGTGTTACGAACGTCGGAACCGGGGCACTAGCGGGATAGCTTCGCATGCGGCTGCTTGTCAGCCGACCCGATGGGAGGAACTCAAGATGGTATCCGCGAGGACGATATCGCTGGCCTTCAGCCTGCTTGCTTGTGCCTGCATGGTAGCGGCCGCGCAGCCGAGCGGCCAGACGGAGCGCCCACAAGGGCCGCCGGATTCCGACCAACAGCGCATCGCGGATCTGGTCTTTGCCAGCCGAATTCTCGTCAACGAGGGCGTGCTCGACAGCTTCGGGCACGTGACGGTCCGCTCGCTGAAAAATCCGACGCACTATTTCATGCCGCGGGCGATGCCTCCGGCGCTGGTGACCGAAAACGACATCGTCGAGCTCGACACCGACAGCGCACCGGTCGATCCGCGCGCGCCACGCACGAACGGCGAAAGGTTCATTCACGGCGAAATCTACAAGGTCCGCCCGGATGTGCAGGCCGTCGTGCACAGCCACGCCTTGAGCGTGATTCCGTTCAGCATCACTCCCGAGCGGCCGCTTCGACCGGTGCTTCACATGGCCGGATTTCTTCCGGAAAAGGTCTCGGTATTCGATCATCGCAGCGTCTCGAAGGACGATCCAAGCTTGCGCGGCAAGCTGATGGTCAACAACGCGAAGCTCGGCGCCGCGCTGGCGCAAAAGCTCGGCCCGGATTCCGTCGTGCTCATCCGCGGGCATGGAAATGCCGTCGTCGGCGCGTCGCTGCCCTGGGCGGTGTTCAGAGCGATCTATACTCACCTCAATGCCCGGGCCGAGATGGACGCAATCGCGCTGGGACACGAGGTGATCTATCTCAACGATGACGAGCTCAAGCAGCATCCGATCGAGGTGTTCGACGTCGAGCGGCCGTGGCAGAATTTCAAAGCCCGGCTGCCGAAGAGTCCTTAGAGCGCATCCCGATTGGGTTGAATCGGTCTCTCTCCGTCATGCGCCGGGCAGAAGCGCGTCGAAGACGCGCGTGAACGCGCTTGCGTCCCGCGCATCCCGATTAGGGAGGCACGGTGCCATGTGAATCGGGATGGCACCGCCACTCGGGCTTGCCCGAGTTGCGCAGTCAACACGTGGCGCAAGTCGGGTGAACCCGACTTGCGCTGACAAGCCCGGCCATGACGACGGGAACTGTGTCAACGCAATCGGAACATGCGCTAGAGCTCGGCGCGCGGCACGAACTTCGCGCGTGGCCTGATGACGAATTGCTCCCGCCGCTGCTCGAAGACATGTGCGATCCAACCCGCCATCCGGCCGAAGGCCAAGAGGCCGCCAGCCGCATACCGCGGGGCACCAAGAGCCTGGCAGACCGCGACCAGCGCATGGTCCATGCTGAGCGCTCTTTGCTCGAGAGCCATGGCCGATGCGGATTCCCGATTGCGCGATCGAGAGCGGGACGCAAGCTTCTCGGCGATCTCGACCAATGCTTCGGCGCGCGGATCACCGTTGCGGTAGAGTTGATGATCGAGAGCACGCGAGATCGGTACCGCAGCGGCAGCCCGGGCCGTCTCTGGCGACTGGGGCGCGCCAAGACATTGCTCCAGCAGATCGCAACGAAGTCCAAGTGCCGAGCCAAAATGGACCTGAAGGGCCGCCCCGACGCAGGAATAAAGGTCATTTCCGGCTGACGCGGCAATGCGCGCCGCGAATGTTGCCGGCGTGAACTCGTGATCGGCGACGACCACGAGGACGCCGTCCAGCGCATGCGTCACATCGGGACT
>Ga0099827_10000793_pt1 | contig 15316 bp, 12 predicted proteins | sample CZO8metaG_FD_79339 | JGI IMG/M metagenome (GOLD analysis project Ga0099827, IMG submission 79339) | Vadose zone soil microbial communities from the Eel River Critical Zone Observatory, Northern California, USA - CZOApr15con1.8 metaG | ecosystem: Environmental > Terrestrial > Soil > Vadose zone ...
CAGCGGGTCGGGCAGCCGGCCAGATCAGCCGGCAACCAGCCGCACCTCACTAAGAAGCCGCCCACCCACTCGAAGCCAGCCAGGGCGCACACCACCGCATTGCGGACCTCGTGCCGGTCAGTGGCCCACATCGGCGACTCGACCTCGGTCGACCTCATCTCGCCCAGCTTTCTCCCTGACCCGGCGCAGCGACTGCCTGCCCGCTACACCGCCGTCGGCGTCAAGAAGCTGAAGCTCGACGCCTCCGGTGGACGCTCGATCGTTGAGACCCTGCCCGGCCAGGTCAACGGCGACAACGTGGCCAGGACGTGGTGGGACCAGGGTTACCGCGGCTGCTGGGTCTTCGCGCTCGGTACCAACGACTCTGCCAACATCGCCGCCGGCTCGACCATGGACCAGCCGGCCAGGATCGACGAGATGATGGCCACGGCGCACGGCGAACCGGTCATGTGGGTGAATGTACGGACCACGCTCACGTCCGGTAGCTGGTCAAGTGCCAACGAACAGGCCTGGGACAAGGCGCTGCTGATCGCCAGTCACCGGTACCCGAACATGCGCATCTTCGACTGGTCGGCAATAGCTCAGCCGAGCTGGTTCCTGCCCGACGGCGTGCACTACAACTCGCTCGGCTGCCAGTTGCGCGCGGCCGCGATCGCCGACGCCCTGGCTAAGGCGTTCCCGCTGAATGGTCACAGCAAGGGCCAGGTCGTCAAGTAGCCCGCGGATTAGGCTGCCAAACTTTTGCCAACTACGATACGTAGCCCAAATATGACCTTGGGTAGTTCCACCCCTGCCCGCGGAAGTCCGGTCTCGCGGAACCGATGCGAGATCGCCGCGACAAGGGGGGATCATGCCGAAGCCGGTAAACGCCAGCCAGCGCTACCTGCCTGGCCTCGATGGGTTGCGTGCGCTGGCCGTACTCGCCGTCATCGCCTACCACGAGCAGTTCGGGTGGGCCCAGGGCGGAAATCTCGGGGTTGGCGTGTTCTTCACGCTCAGCGGGTTCCTGATCACCAGCCTGCTGCTTGAGCAATGGGCGAAGCCGGGCAAGGTCAGGCTCGGCGACTTCTGGCTTCGCCGGGCCAGGCGACTGTTGCCCGCCCTCTTCGTCATGCTGGCCGTGGTGACCGCCTGGGTCACGCTCGTCGACCGGTCCAGGCTGGCGAGCCTGCGTGGCGCGGTCGGGGCCGCCGCGGGATATTTCAGCAACTGGTACCTGATCGCCAGTCACCAGTCGTACTTCGCCCAGTTCACGCCCCCGGCGCCGCTTGATCATCTCTGGTCGCTGGCGGTGGAGGAGCAATTCTACCTGCTGTGGCCGCTCCTGCTGATCGTTGGCCTGGTCCTGTTCCGCAAGCACGGCAAGGCGGCGGTCCGCAGGCTGATCCTCCCGACGCTCGTGCTCACGGCGATGTCGATCTACGCGATGGCCCACTTCTACACCCCGGGCGTCGATCCGACCAGGGTCTACGAGGGCACCGACACCCGCGCCTTCGGCCTGCTGATCGGTGCGATGCTGGCCATGGCCTGGCCGGTTGGCCGCACCATCCGGCCGGGGAAGAAAGGCCGGGTCGTGGCCGACGTAGCCGGCTCCGCCGGCCTGGCCGTGATCGGCGTGATGATCTGGCGAGTCGGGGAGAACTCGGCGTTCGCCTACCACGGCGGTCTGGTCCTGCTCTCGGTCGCCACCGTCGGCGTGGTCGCCAGCACCGCCTGCCCGGGCACCGCAGTTGGCCTGGCGCTCGGCTGGGCGCCGTTGCGCTGGATTGGCGCTCGCTCCTACGGCATCTACCTGTGGCACTATCCGGTGATCGTGCTGACTACGCCGGCCAACTCCAAGCCCGACCTGCTCAAGGCGGCGCTGCAGATCGCGGCCGCGATCGGGCTAGCCGCGCTGTCCTGGCGGTTCATCGAGGAGCCGATCAGGCACGGCGCGATCGAGCGGCTCTGGGCCAGGGCCCGCGCGGCCGGTTCCTGGACGCCGGTGACGCCTTCGGCCAGCTTTAGCGGCACCACGAATTTCGCTGGCTTGGCCACCACCGCCGGGGCAGTCGGGATCCTCGTGATCGCCGGGGTCGGCCTGTCCGGCTCGGTGCACGCTCCAGCTGCCAGTTCGACGGCGCGTTCGCTGGCCTCGGCCGGATCATTGAACCTGCCGGTTACCAAGTCTGTAATGCATGGTCCTCCCAAGGATGTCGGCAACACCCAGCCGGCCGCGCCCGGTACTGGGCTGCCGACCGGCCCGCTGCGCACTTCGTGCCGTGCCGTCGCCCACATCGGTGACTCCACCTCGGATGGCCTGGTCTCGGCGGACTATCTGCCCAACCCGAAGCAGCGCATCACGGCCAGGTACGAAGACGTCGGCGCGAGGACCGTCGTGACCGACGTCTCCGGCGCCCGCTCGATCGTCGAGGCGCTGCCCGGCACGGTCAACGGCTACGACGCCGCCAAGGCAATCATCAGGAACGGGTTCGACGGCTGCTGGGTGCTCGCGCTCGGCACCGACGACACCGCCGATGTGGCGGCTGGCTCTAACTGGACCCTGATGTACCGGATCAAGCGCATGATGGCCGTGACCAAGGGCGAGCCGGTCATGTGGGTGAACGTGAAATCGCTGCTGATCAGCGGTCCCTACGCCGAGCCGAACATGCGCAAGTGGAATCAGGCCCTGCTGCAGGCCTGCGCGAGGTACCCGAACATGCGCGTCTTCAATTGGGCCAGCGAGGTCCGCCGCAAGTGGTTCATCTCGGACGGCATCCACTACACCTCGCTCGGCTACTCCCGCCGAGCCAAGGACATCGCCGACGCCCTGGCTCACGCCTTCCCTGCGGGGGGTTCCGTGGGGTCCCACCCGCTACGCCCCCCGCCCACCACCCGGGCCAGCACGGCGGGCAAGGGCCAGGGCTGCCTGGTTTCCAGCTAGTCTTCCGAGCGGCCGCCGAGGTAGCGGGCCAGGAACTTCTCGGCGGCCGCGTAGAACTTCATCCTGTTCTCCGGCTTGGCGAAACCGTGACCCTCGTCGGGGAACAGCATGTATTCGCAGCTGATGCCGGCCGCCCTCATAGCGGCGACGATCTGCTCTGACTCCGCCTGTTTTACCCTCGGGTCGTTGGCGCCCTGGCCGATCAGCAGCGGAATCGTGATCTTGTCGGCCCGCGATAGCGGTGACCTTGACCACAAGAACTCCTCGTCCTTCGCCGGATCGCCCACCCGGCGGTGGAACTGCGCCACCATCGGCGCCCAGTACGGCGGGATCGTCTCAATCAGCGTCTTGAGGCTCGACGGGCCGACGATGTCGACCGCGCAGCAGTACACCTCGGGCGTGAACGTCGCGCCGACCAGGGCCGCATAGCCGCCGTAGGAGCCGCCGAAGATCGCCACCTTTTCTGGGTCGGACCAGCCCTCCGCCACCGCGTAGCCGACACCGTCGGTCAGGTCGTCCTGCATCTTGGCGCCCCACTCGCGATTGCCCGCGTTGATGAACGCCTTGCCGTAACCGGTCGACCCGCGGAAGTTCACCTGCAGACAGAGGTAACCGCGGTTAGCCAGCCACTGGGCCATCGGGTCATAACCCCACACGTCCCGGTGCCACGGACCACCATGCACGAGCAGAACCGTCGGTAGCCCGGTGCGCGGGCCGTCGGCGGGGAATGTGGCGTAGCCGTGAATGGTCAGTCCGTCCCGCGCGGAGTAGGAGAACGGCTCCATCTCGGCCAGCGTGTATTTGGTCAGCTCCGGCTGGTGCTCGAACAGGAACCGGCCGGTCTTGCTTTCCCGGTCGAACGCGTAATAATGCACTGGCCCGGCGTCGTTGGTGAATGCCACCAGCCAGGTCCGCTCGGCGTCGTCGGCGCTGGTGAAGACCGGATCGCCGGGATTCAGCGCGCGGATCGCCGCGACGTCATCGGCGACCGAGGGATCGAGCACGAGGTAATCTGACCGGTCCTTCTGGACGATGACGATCTGCGGCTGCTTGGTGTCGGGGTCGAGCCGCACCCCGCTCACGTCCGCCGCCGGATCACCCGCGAGCACCTTTTCTGTGCCGGTCGCCAGGTCCGCGCTGACCAGGCTCGCGGTCTCCCGCCCGTCCGAGGTGATCAGCAGAAGCGACTGGCCGTCGGCGCTGAACGCCACCGGATCGGTGGTCAGCGCATCGTCGGCCGGGACTTCCTTGAACAGCCGCCACTCATCGTCAGCGCCGTCCCGCACCATGATCTTCAGGCTGCCATCGGGCTCAGGGGCGAACGTGCAGCGCACGGCGAGTTCGGAGTCGGCGAGCCAGCCAAGGAAGCCGGGATTGTCCACTTCCTTGGTCAGCTCACCGGTCTGCAGGTTGAGCCGGTAGACGTCGTGGAGTTGGGGATTGTCTTTGTTCAGCCCAATAAGAAGTTCCGAGGGGAACTTCCGCTCGAGTGCGATTATCTGCGTCTGCACGCCCTCGAACGGGGTTAGATCCCGGCGTTCCATCGTCTGGATATCGACGTCGCACAGCCGCCAGTTCTCATCGCCGCCAGTGTCCTGCAGGTAAAGCAGGTGCCGGTTATCATGAGCCCAACTGAAGGTCCGAATACCGCGGTCGGTATCCGCGGTTATCACCTCCGCCTGATCGAGATCCACGCCGGTCTCCGGGTGCACCGGTGCCAGCCAGACATTGAGCACGTCATCGTGCGGTGCGAGCCAGGCGAGCCGAGTGCCGTCGGGCGATAGCCGCGGGGTTACTCGCTCGGGATTGCCGAACAGAACCTGGCGAGGGATGAGATCAACCATGCCTGTACCTTGCCATGCCGACCGGTGACCAGCGCAAGCCCACCGCGCGCTTGCAGTGCCCGGATGCTGGCACACTTGAAGCCCATGGACGGTCACTCAGAAGCGATCGTCGACCTGGCCGCAGTCAGATCGAACGTTGCCGCCCTCGCGAAACACACCTCTAGCTCCGACGTCATGGCCGTGGTGAAGTCCGACGGCTACGGCCACGGGCTGCTGCCTACCGCCGCTGCCGCGCTAGCGGGCGGGGCGGCCTGGCTGGGCGTCGGCCACGTCGAAGAGGCGATCACGCTCCGCCTGGCCGGCGTCGCCGTGCCGGTGCTCTGCCTCCTGGCCGCTCCCGACGCGCCGCATCGAGAGGCGATCGAGCACGGCGTCGACCTCAGCGCCGGCACGGCCAGCCTGGTCAGGCAGATCGCCGCCGCCGCGGTCGAGGCCGGACGCCCGGCTCGGCTGCACCTCAAGGTCGACACCGGCATGAGCCGCGGCGGCGCCACGATGGCGACCTGGCCGGAAGTGCTGGCCGCGGCACTCGCCGAGCAGGCGCAGGGCCGGTGTGAGATCACCGGCATCTGGTCGCACCTGGCCTGCGCCGACATCCCCGGGCACCCGTCGGTCGACGCGCAGGTCGAGGCGTTCGGCACCGCGCTGGATCAGGCGCACCGGCTCGGCGCCCGGCCGTTTGTCCGGCACCTGGCTAACACGCCGGGGGTGCTCACCAGACCCGATACCTGGTTCGACCTGGTGCGGCCAGGCGGCGGTGTTACCGGGCTGTGCACGCTGCCGGGCGGGCCTCCCGATTGGCTAAGGCCAGCCATGACCGTACGTACTCATCTTGTTCAGACGAAACGCATTGCGGCCGGAACTGGGGTTTCCTATGGCCATCGCTATCGGACCTCATCGGAGAGCACGCTCGGCCTTATCCCGCTTGGCTACCACGAGGGCATACCTCGAGGCGCCCGTAACACGGTGCAGGTTGCGGTCCGCGGCCGACGGCTGACGATCAGCGGCACGGTCTGCATGAACCAGTGCGTGATCGACGCCTTCGATGAGCCGATCGAGGCCGGCGACGAGGTCGTGCTGTTTGGCCCGGGCGATGACGGCGAGCCGACCGCGCAGGAGTGGGCCGACCGGCTGGACACGCTGTCCTACGACATCGTCACCCGGTTTACTGGCAAGATCCCGAGAAGCTACTGTGGGGTAACCCAAGCGGAGGCCGCTGTGCTGGCCCGGGGGGACGACCCCTCGGAATCCCGCGCGGTACGAGACGGTGCGCAGGCCAGCGGGTAGGAGGTCTGATGGTCAACTGGCGGCGGCTGAGCGGCGTGGCCGGACTCGCCGTCGGAGCGGTGGCGGCCGGGGCCGGCGCCGTCGTCATGGCGGAGAAGATCGCAGTAGGCCGGATCAGGCTCCGCCCTGACCCGGCGGCCGACGAGCGGTTCGGCGGAACCTACGGCGAGGAACTGTCGGTGCGGGCCGACGACGGCCTGCCGCTGCACGTCCAGGTCTGCGGGCCGCCGGACGCACCGGTCACGATCATCTTCTGCCACGGCTACACGCTGAACGCCGACGTCTGGTACTACCAGCGGGCCGGATTCAGCGCCACCGCCCGGTGCGTGTTCGCCGATCAGCGCAGCCACGGCCGGTCCGGCCGGTCCGACCCGGACCTGGTGAGCATCGACCAGCTCGGCGCCGATCTGCACGAGGTGCTGATGGCGACCGCGCCTGGCGATACGCCGGTGATCCTGGTCGGCCATTCCATGGGCGGGATGACCGTGATGGCGCTCGCCGATCAGCATCCTGAGCTGTTCGGTGACAAGATCATCGGCGCGGTGCTGCTGTCTACGTCCGCGACCGCGGTCGACCCGGTGGGCTGGTTGCCGGCGCCGCTGCGGCCGCCGATCCGGCTGGCTATGCCGTCGGTGATGTCGGGCGCGTCGAAGGGCGTGATCGCCGACGTCGTCGAGCGCAGCCGTCGCTCAGCGGGCGATATCGCGTTCTTCAGCACCAGGTACATCGCGTTCGGCGACCCGAAGGTGAGCCCGACCGTGGTGGACTTCCTTGAGCGGGTCATCAGGGAGACGCCGATCGACGTCGTCGCCGACTTCTACGTCGCGCTGGTCGGTCACGAGAAGCGGCACGCGCTCAAGGTACTCGGCGCGATCCCGGTCATGGTGGTAACCGGCGACAAGGACCGTCTCGTCGACCCGGCCCGCTCCGAGGAGATCGCCAGCTCGATCCGGAGTGCCGAGCTGGTCACAATCCACGGCGCCGGCCACGTGGCGATGCTTGAGCGGCCCGAGGAAGTCAACGCCGCGATCGCCAGGCTCGTATCACGCGCCCTCGCCGAGCCCGAGGATCACGCCAGTGATCTCGATGATCCTGACTTCGGCTCAGGTGATGATCTGCTGGCGGCTGGCGACAGTGGCTGAGCGGGAGCAGACGCGCCTAGGTGCGCCCCGCGGTGCTGGTCCGGGGGGACGACCCCCCGGCGCCTCCCGCGGTGCTGGTCCGGGGGGACGACCCCCCGGCGACCCCCGCTCGGCCGCCGTGCAGGTTTGGCTCGAAGTCCAGGCGTCGGAACAGATGCGGGCACTCGGCGCCAGGCTGGCGGACGTGCTGCTGCCGGGAGACCTGGTGGTGCTCGACGGGCCGCTGGGCGCCGGTAAGACGACTCTGGTCCAGGGCATCGGCGCGGGTTTGGGCGTGCGCGGGCCGATAACTTCGCCGACGTTCGTGATCGCCCGGCTGCATCCGTCGCTCGTCGGCGGGCCCGCCCTCGTGCACGCCGACGCCTACCGCCTGGGCAGCAGGCTCGAGGTGGATGATCTCGACCTGGACGCGGACATCGACCATTGCGTGACCGTCGTCGAATGGGGCGAAGGCCTGGTAGAAGAACTCGCGGCCGGTCATCTGCTGATCATCATCGGCTGGGCTGAGTCGCGGAACGAGGGCGGAACGGATAATCAGGATGACGATCAGCCCGACGAGCCCCGAGTGGTGACGGTTACGGGATACGGTGATCGGTGGGAGGCTGCCGCCGGGCAGCTTCGCGAAGTACTCGCGGTGTCGGCTTGAACCCCTGCGCGCGAATCGGCGCCTATTGTTCTGATCTGTGGCTCATGATCAGTGTTCACGCTACTAAGGTGTTGGCACAGTCAAGCTGCGGTATTCGTTAAAGCTTGCCGTCGTAACGCGCGGTCGTAGGCCGGCAGGGAGGGATCCGTGACTGAGCAGGGCTATCCGCCACGTCACCCTGACCATTCAGGTCGAGGCGGCAGGCCGAGGGTCCCGCGCGAGGCACGTAACAGTGGCTGGCAGGAACTCGATGCTTTCTCGCCCAGCGCGCAGGAATCAGACCTTCCGCCGTGGGCGATCCCCGGTGGCGTCGAGCCGATCAGGCCAGCCCGCCGGGCTACGAGGGGGTCGTCCCCCTTGGGGAGTACGGTGGAGGCCGAGCCCGAAGTCGACCGCCGCCCATCCGACTACGGTCGGGCCGGCCGGCCAGAGCGGCCCGGCCGGCCAGAGCGGCCCGGCCGGCCAGATCACCGGGCTGGCCGTTCCGGGACTGCTGACCGTTCAAGACCGTCTGGCCGTAGCGTCCTTTCCGACGATCCTGCCCTCTCCGATCGCTCTGATCTTCCTGGCGAGCCAGGCCTGCCTGACCCGGGCCCCCGCAAGCCCCGACGGAGCCGGGCGGCCGAGACCCGGCGGCGCCGGGGCAGGCGCAGGCTGGTCACGTGGGGGTCCGCGGCGATCGTCGTTGTCGTCCTGGTCGGGGTAGGAATTTACCTCGCTCAGCCGAAACCGCAGCCGAAGCCGTTTATTACGACCTTGCAGAAAGGCGAATTCAAGTCCGTCCCCGATACCTGCAAGGTAATTCCCCTGTCGGCCCTGAGTCAGGTTCTGGCCAGCAAGCCGTCGAAGAGCGTTCAGACCTCCAGCAGTGCGGGCACCAGCGAGTGCACCTATACGGTCGATGCCAAGCCGGTCTTCCGCGTACTTGACGTCAAGGTGCAGGCCTTCGGACCCAACCTGATCGCGCCTGGGAACGGCAGTGCGACCGGCTATGCGGTTTATTCGTTCGCTCAGGCGCGGCAGTCCCTGGCCAAGCCGTCCAAGGGCACGGCTCAGCCGTCGGCCACAATCAAGTCGATCCCTGGACTTGGCAGCCGGGCGTTCAGTGCGGCGCAGGTCTATCACCAGGGCAAGACCACTACCGACCGCGACACTGTACTGCTGCAGTACCGGAACGCGCTGATCACGATCAGCCTGTGGGCCAACGACAGCAACGGCTTCGGCCCAATCTCGACCGGCCAGCTTCAGTTCTACGCGGTGACCGTCGCGCGTGACCTGCTGGCGACGGTCAAGGCGCAGCCAACAGAAGGCTAGTCGACCGCTCTCCCCCGGCCAGCTCCGCGGGGTCGTCCCCCCGGGCCAGCACAGTGCTGGTGCGGAAAACCCGCGTAAGGTGACTACGCTGAGACACCGTGCTAATTCTCGCCTTCGACACCGCTACCCCGGCCGTGACCGTCGCTTTGCACGACGGCAACCGGGTGCTGGCGCAGGAGTCCGCGGTGGACTCACGGCGCCACGGTGAATTGCTCGCCCCGGCCATCACCAAGGCGCTCGCCGTCGCGCAGGCGACCATAGCCGACATCACGACGGTCGCGGTCGGCATCGGCCCAGGGCCCTACACCGGACTGCGCGCCGGGCTGGTGACGGCGCGGGTCTTCGGCGCCGCGCTGGACATCGAGGTGGACGGTGTTTGCACGCTCGACATCATCGCCGCGCAGGCCAGTGGTGCCGCGGTGCTGGCCCGGGGGGACACTCTGCTAGCCGGGGGACGCCCCCGAACCCCCGATGGCCCGGAACCCCCCGCGGCGGGCCGCGAGTTCCTGGTGGCCACCGACGCCAGGCGCCGCGAGGTCTACTGGGCCAGATATTCGCCGGACGCTACCCGGCTGGAGGGCCCGCATGTCGGCTTGCCGGCCGAACTGCCCGAGGGCTATCCGATCGCCGGGGAAGGCCCGCTGCTGTACTCCGCCGGAAACCCCCGGAGCGACGTCATCGAGCCGCGCTACCCGGCTGGTGCGGTGCTGGCCCAGCTCAGCGCCGACCGGATCACCGCCGGCCTGCCACCGGGTGACGCCGAGCCGCTCTACTTGCGTCGGCCGGACGCCAGGGAACCCGGCCGTCCCAAGCGAGTCACCCCAGCCGGCCTGCTAGGCGGTGCGCGGGCGTGAGCGTGACGCTTCGCTCGATGACCGAGGCGGATCTGACGCAGGTCGTCGAGCTTGAACAAGACGTGTTCGGTGACGAGGCCTGGACGCCCGAGATGCTGCTCGGCGAGCTTGCCCAGCAGCCAGCGACGAGGTATTACCTGGTGGCCTATGACGACGGCGGGATTGTCGGCTACGCCGGCCTGCTGGGCGCCGGGGGCCAGAGCGACGTGGTGACGCTGGCCGTCGCCGCCGATCACTGGGGACTGGGGATCGGATCGACGCTGCTCGAAGCGCTGATCACCGAGGCGGCCAGACGCACTTGCACCGAACTCTTCCTTGAGGTGCGGACCGATAATAGACGGGCGCAGCGGTTGTACCGCCGGTACGGCTTCGTCGAGATCGGCATCAGGCGCGGCTACTACCAGCCGTCCGGTTCCGACGCGCTGGTAATGCGCCGCCATGTGACAGAGCGCGACCTGACCGACCCGAGTCCGGTGCAGGAAAAACTGAACAGGGGGCAGGGTTGAGCACGCCGCTAGTGCTGGGCATCGAGTCGTCCTGCGATGAGACCGGCGTCGGTCTGGTGCGCGGCCACGAACTGCTCGCCGACGCCGTGGCGTCCAGCGTCGCGGAGCACGCTAGATTCGGCGGGGTGGTGCCTGAGGTGGCGAGCCGGGCGCACCTGGAGGCAATGGTTCCCACCGTGCAGCGAGCCCTTGAGATGGCCGGGGTCAGCCTGCGCGAGGTCGACGCGATAGCGGTCACGGCCGGTCCTGGCCTGGCCGGCGCGCTGCTGGTCGGCGTCTGCGCCGCCAAGGCCTACGCGCTCGCCCTCGGCAAGCCGCTGTACGGCGTCAATCATCTGGCCGCGCACATCGCGGTCGACCAGCTCGAACATGGCCCGCTGCCTACGCCGGCGATCGCCCTGCTGGTTTCCGGCGGACATTCGTCGCTGCTGGCGGTCCGTGACCTTACCGGCGACCTCACCCCGCTCGGGTCGACCGTGGACGATGCGGCCGGAGAAGCCTATGACAAAGTGGCCCGCCTGCTCGGGCTGCCTTTCCCCGGTGGCCCGCCGATCGACAATGCCGCCAAGACCGGCGACCCGGGTAGCGTTTCCTTTCCAAGGTCTAAATATCGTGACGGCACCGCTGACTTTTCCTTCTCCGGGCTGAAGACAGCCGTGGCGCGATGGATCGAAGCCAGGGAAGCGACCGGGCAATCCGTGCCGGTCGCCGATGTCGCCGCGTCGTTCCAGGAGGCGGTGGCCGACGTGCTCACCAAGAAGGCGGTCGATGCGTGCCGCCAGCACGACATCGGGCACCTGGTGATCAGCGGTGGAGTGGCGGCCAACTCCCGGCTGCGTTCGCTGGCTAAGGAACGCTGCGACGCGGCCGGCATTGAGCTGAGAGTTCCGCGTCCTGGTCTTTGCACCGACAACGGAGCGATGGTGGCCGCCCTCGGTGCCGACCTGCTCGCGGCCGGGGTTCCGCCCTCAGGACCGGACTTCGCCGCCGACTCCGGCCTGCCCATCACCGAGGTCCTGGCTAGCTAACCCCCAGGACCGCACGTCAGCGGCGGACGGCGCGCAGGGCGAGGGTGACCAGCGGCAGGCTGAACTCACCCGAGGAGGTCTCCGGCGTGCTGTCGAGGTAGCGGCGCACGCTGGCGAGCGCGGCTTCCCGGTCCTCCGGGGTCATGATCAGGAAGGCCGAGTGCGTGCGCAATGTGGCGATCATCGACTCCGCGGTCCTGATATGGCTGTGCGTGAACTCGGCATCCTCAGTCGGCCAGAACAGCCGTTTGCCGGCCGAGCCGAGCCAGTCGCTCATGTCCTCGTCGTCGCGATCGTCACCGCCGATCGGCACTACCGTGCGGCGGTCGCTCGCCTCGTGCAGGGCGGCTACCCAGGCGACCCTGGCGTCGTCAGCGTTCCACAGGCCGGCCAGCACGCCACCGGGCCGCAGGATCCTGGCGATCTCGGGGATCGCGAGATCGAGGTTGAACCAGTGAATCGCCTGGCCGGCGATTACGAAGTCGACGGAAGCGTCCGGCAGCGGTATCTCCTCGGCCTTGCCCGCCAGAGCCCGGACGGCTGGAAGCTGGCGACGCAGTTCGGCGAGCATCTGCGGGTCGGGCTCTACGGCGACCACCTGCGGCTTTCCGGCGCCGGTCGCCAGTTCAGCGAGTTGCGCGGTTAGCTTGCCGGTCCCGGCTCCGAGGTCGAGCACATCGATCGGTCGCGTTATCGTCGCCTGGCGTTTTGACTGCCTGGTGCCCTGGCCGCCGGTCACCGGCGCCATCGCCCACCGGATCGCCTCGACCGGATAGTCGGGCCGGTGCGCGGCGTAGTCGGTGGCGGCAGCGCCGAAGGATGCCGCTCTTCGAGCATGTGTTTCTGGGTCGAAGCCCCGCTGCGCGGCATCGGTCGCGGCGTCGGCCGGAGCAGATTCGGGTGTCGTCTGCGGCGTCGTCTCCTGCGAGTGCTCCATGGCTCGCACAGTAACGGGCGGCGGCGCACGGGTTGTAGCCTGGGCGGGCCGTACTAGGCCATGGCCGGTCGCCAACTTGACGGCTCAGGCTGGCCGGGCTAATGTGCGGGCTGGCACTCGTTGGTGTAGAGTGCTAACGCGACGAGGATGGTCTGACACCCGCGACGGCAGGCCCCATGGTCGCCTCTCTAGTAATCCGCTAGCCCTTTCCGGAGGGGGAGGTCAGATCGTGACGACCGCCACCAAGGTTGTTATCAAACCGCTTGAAGACCGGATCGTTGTGCGCCCGCTCGATGCTGAGCAGACCACTGCGTCCGGACTTGTTATCCCGGACACCGCCAAGGAGAAGCCGCAGGAGGGCGAGGTCGTCGCCGTCGGACCAGGCAGGTTCGACGACGCTGGCGCAAAGCGCGTTCCTATGGATGTCAAGGTTGGCGATGTCGTGCTGTACAGCAAGTACGGCGGCACCGAAGTGAAGTACGCGGGCGAGGAGTACCTAGTGCTCTCCGCTCGTGACGTGCTCGCGGTCATCGAGAAGTAGGCGAGCCGCACATTTCGCCCGCCCGGGTCGGCGCTAGCCGATCCGGGCGGCGGCATGAAGTAGCGACAACGGATAATCCAAAGACGACCAGCCGAGGTGCTGCATGGCCAAGAGCCTGGATTTCGATGAGGAAGCGCGACGGGCGCTTGAGCGTGGTGTAGACAAGCTCGCCAACGCCGTGAAGGTGACGCTCGGCCCCAGGGGCCGCAATGTAGTCATCGACAAGAAGTGGGGCGCGCCCACGATCACAAACGACGGCGTCACCGTCGCCCGTGAGATCGAGCTGGAGAACGCTCAGGAAAACCTGGGCGCTCAGCTCGCCAAGGAAGTCGCCACCAAGACCAATGACGTCGCCGGGGACGGTACGACCACGGCGACCGTGCTCGCGCAGGCGATGGTGCACGAGGGACTGCGTTCGGTCGTGGCCGGCGCCAACCCGATGTCGCTCAAGCGCGGCATCGACGCGGCTGCCGCTGCCGTGTCGGAGAACCTGCTCAAGGGCGCCCGCGAGGTTGAGGAGCGCAGCGAGATCGCCAACGTGGCGACGATCTCCGCGCAGGACGCCAAGGTCGGCGCGATCATTGCCGACGCATTCGACAAGGTCGGCAAGGACGGCGTGATCACCGTCGAGGAATCGCCGACGATGGGCATCGAGCTTGAGTTCACCGAGGGCCTGCAGTTCGACAAGGGCTACATCTCCGCGTACTTCATTTCCGACCAGGAGCGCATGGAAGCCGTTGTCGAGGACACCTACGTCCTGCTGCACAACGGCAAGATCTCCAACATGGTCGACCTGCTGCCGCTGCTCGAAAAGGTCGCTCAGTCCCGCAAGCCGCTGCTGATCATCGCTGAGGACGTGGACGGCGAGGCCCTGTCGACCCTGGTCGTCAACAAGATCCGCGGCCTGCTCAACGCGGTTGCCGTCAAGGCGCCCGGCTTCGGCGACCGCCGCAAGGCGATGCTCGATGACATGGCGATCCTGACCGGCGGCCAGGTTGTCAGCGAGGAGATCGGCCTGAAGCTCGAGCTCGCCGACCTTGACGTGCTCGGCCGTGCCCGCCGCGTGACCATCACCAAGGACACGACGACGATCATCGACGGCGAAGGTGATAAGGGCGCGATAGCCGACCGGATTCGCCAGCTCAAGGCCGAGGTTGAGAACTCCACCTCGGACTGGGACAAGGAGAAGCTGCAGGAGCGCATCGCCAAGCTGGCCGGCGGAGTGGCCGTGCTGCGGGCCGGTGCCGCCACCGAGGTCGAGCTCAAGGAGAAGAAGCACCGCCTGGAGGACGCGATCTCCGCGACCAGGGCCGCGATCGAGGAAGGCATCATCGCCGGCGGTGGCAGCGCGCTGATCCAGGCCTCGATCGCGCTCGGCGACCTCGGTCTGTCCGGCGATGAGGCAACCGGCGTGGGCGTCGTCAGGCGGGCGCTGCTTGAGCCCGCCCGCTGGATCGCGCTGAACGCGGGCGCCGAGGGCGGCGTGGTCATCGCCGCGATCGCCGAGATGCCGGCGGGCCACGGCTACAACGCCGAGACCGGCGAGTACGGCGACCTGATCGCCCAGGGCGTGATCGACCCGGTGAAGGTCACCAGGTCGGCCGTCCAGAACGCCGCTTCGATCGCCGGCATGCTGCTGACCACCGAGGCGCTGGTCACCGACAAGCCGGAGAAGGAGTCCGCCGAGGCCGGTCACGGCCACGGTCACGGTCACGCGCACTGACCGTAACGACAATCGGGCTGAGGCCGGGACTCGCACTGAGTCCCGGCCTCAGTGTCTGCGTGCGGCTCACCGAGCTGTCGGCGTGCCGTTCGTCTACATCCACTTCATCGAAGGCCCGGCCCCGGCTCCGCTGACGCTCAAGCCGAACTCGCCAACTCCGACTCCGAGTACATCGACCGAGACCGCGCCCAACTCGCTTCCCGGCACCTGGACGACGACGGCCGGGTCGGTAGTCGGCTACCGGGTGAACGAGGTGCTAGTCGGACAGAACAATGTCGCCGTTGGCCGTTCCAATTCGGTTACCGGACATCTAACTATCGGCGGCAACACCGTCACGGCGGCGGCGTTCACCGTGAAGATGGCCACCATTCACAGCGACGAGAGCCAACGGGACGCGCAGTTCGATGGCCGAATCATGGATGTCGCGACCTACCCGACCGGGACCTTCACGCTCACTCGCCCGATCGCGCTGGCACCGGTGCCGGTCGTCGGTACGGTCAAGACCTACTCGGCCACCGGAACCCTGACCTTGCACGGCCACACGCGGCCGGTCAGTCACGTTCACGTTGTC